>Ga0307514_10003276_pt1 | contig 15769 bp, 21 predicted proteins | sample 16_EM_MG_FD_203088 | JGI IMG/M metagenome (GOLD analysis project Ga0307514, IMG submission 203088) | Populus trichocarpa ectomycorrhiza microbial communities from riparian zone in the Pacific Northwest, United States - 16_EM | ecosystem: Host-associated > Plants > Roots > Unclassified | place...
GCCGACCCAATCCCAGCCTCACCCTTATGCCAGTTCCATTTCCAACCAGCCTCCCAAAATTAAGAATGAACAAACACTACATCCCCCCCCAGCCTCACAATTCGCCATCAACTGGAAGATATGCTCCGAGTTCTCAATCGGCCCGTAGGGTTTTTATGCACTGCATCATGCGGTCGTACGCGGGCTACATGAAGGTAGGCGTTGTGCGCAAGCCACCTGGTTCAGTTTTGAAGGACCTTCACACAAATCTTGTTTGAGGGTTACCTATCTGCCTACCGTTCAGTCATCGCCGGTTGGGGATGTTAGATTTAACATCGCACAAAACCACCGATCAGAAAATTAGTCACACCGATAATTGGCCCGGTTTGATATGATATCCGGGAGAGGGTCAATAATATTCATGGCTTGTTATTTTAGTCAATCAAGCTCGTAATCTACTCTCAATATCTTTGTCTGCTAATTGACGCTTATGCATTATCCTCAACTTATGCAGATCACGAAGAGGTATATGTAAGTAGGAAGTAATAGGTAACAGGCACAGCAAAAAAGAAACAGCTATGCATGCATGCAAAAATAAACATGACAGAAGCAAAAAAACGAACCAGCAAAGAAAAAAAAAATCCCACCCCTTAACAAGCTGACTACCAACAGCGACAAGTAGCCTAACAAAGACAAGCGTGAAAAGACCCGAAATAGGAAGGCGGAATTTAAAGGAGAGAAAACGGTATCAAGGAGAGAGCACAGGTAATGTCCCCCACCAAACCCCCACCAACCGCCACTACCAGTGCTTGCTGATCACACCCCACTAACCCCACTCCAATCGCCCTACTCCAGAGTCCGACTTCCAATCAAAACGCAAGAAATAATGTACCCGAACCCGAACCCGAATCCGAACCCGAACCAAACAAACCCAAAGCATATCCCAGAATCTCCGAAGAAGTGTCTATGTGTGTTGGCACCGTATTACCGAAAACCCTCATCGCCTAGTCCAATGCATTACCAGTCCGGCAAAGTTCCCGGGGGTAGGAAGCTCCAAACCGTCCCCAACGCCGCAAAAAATGTACTCATGCCTAATAATACCCAACACAATGTCCTCTCCCCTGGCTTGATGTCCTCACCACAGATCTTGAGGTAGAAGACGATTGGTAGAATCACGCAAATAGAGAAAGTTAAAAAGCTGCCTAGAAGTCCCATGACGTTCTCAAAAGCTGGAAAGAGAATGGCAATACCAACAAACACCACGTTACACAAGATGCGGAGGAAGATTTTGAGTAGGCCACGGAGGGGGGCGGATATTCCAACCAGGGATTCGCCTGTAGGAAGAGTGCGACTGTCGAGGCCAGTCATTACCTCAATAGTAGTGATAATTGGACGGGCACTTTATAAATTGATTAGCCCATGAGATTTGTTTGAACAAACAATGGTAACTTACTTTAGAGGGGTCTTTGTCAATGGGACAATGGCGATACACGTTACCATCATTATGCACAGTGCTGCTGGGTATTCAGACGCCAGGTTGAGGACGTTTGTTGTGATCTGCCCCCATATCAGTAATTTTTCTGCGGTTTATGGGCTTCCTCCCACTCACTTCATCTCTGACTAAATCTCCAAACATCAAAACACCAATGAGGGCCAAGGACATATCTAGGCCAAATGTGAAGGCATAGGTGATATCAACAGCTTTCCTGTACTTATGAGGATGCCTCATATCTTTGTATATGTTTGGAAAGACACTGTGTCCTCCCCATGGGGACATCAGGAGACCAAAGCTCATTGGTAGTGCTGCCCAACTCTGAGGCCACATATGCGTCGGCATTGGTTGTCTCAGGCTCCCTGGACTTTCTGGCTTGGATATGCCATCAATGAAGATGATAGAAACGACTATAAGCCCTCACGTTAGCTAGGGCCCGTTGACTCATACCGGAGAGGAGACTAGCTCACTCCCAAAGCAAGCCATGATTCCAAGAACACTACTAAAGCTCAGAACCCTCAATGGCAAGAAACTCAATGGTGTAAGGATAACGACTGCAGCGATTTTCCATTCCGTAACTGAGACAGAGGGTATCAAGTTGTTCAGTGAGTCTGCAAAGAGGATAATGAGTGCAACACAAGCTGTGAGCAACTCCATACTAAACAGTACGGAGATCCAAATTCGCGCCTTGTGACCAAAGGCGGCATCTGTGAAGGGTGGTCAGACAACAAACTGGTCCGGGTCAAGTTAGAGGGCACGTACAAGCAATATCGGCATATGTAACCGGAGTTTGGTCTTGAGCCTTGTCCATACATTTCGATAGTACTGTCCCAAAGTCAGTCTGTCGAAGGCCCGGTATCACTAGAGATTCTACATACACTTCGCCGTATAGTTCGTTATCCAAGCGGACCAGGTGAGGAATATGACCCCAATAAGCCTAGCAGACAAGCCTATCAGTAAGTGAACAAGAGCGAGCCAATGGTTGAACAAAGAGTAAGCCCTACCATCCGCTGTATTTGAGACCAAGTGGCAAACTCAATAGCCCAATACCTATAAGAACATTCACACTATTGAATACGGTTTGTGGCATTGTACTTTGCCCCACAATTACTGCCATAACCTTTCCATCCTCCCTCGCGACCCTCTTGACAAGCAATGGCTCCCGTTCCTTCATTTCTTCAGTCAAACCTTGCTGCTGCTGGAACATACTCGCAGCATGCCTCATGGACCCATCATTCAACCTCGATACATCGTTCAATCTCGATACAACGGTTCCTCCTATCGATTCTCTGATGCTCCGAATTGAGCCCAGTGAGCCATAATTAATCCCGCCTGGCCCCAGGCCTGGGCTGTGGCTAAGCATATGGCTGTGTTCGTCTATGTTGTCAATTTCGTCGATATCGTCTACTCCGCTATCGTAGTGATGGTCGACAGAGTCCGTATCGTCGAACGGGGATGCGTAGCGGTCATTGCCTACTTCAAGGTCGCGGTGCGAACCTACGACTTCGTTCGGGACAAAAAATGTCTGGCTCGGGGTGACCTCGAAAAAGCCCGCCGCACGAGTCCAAGACCGGGCAAAATTATCAATGGAATTGGGACCTCCAGCATGGCGAATAGCATCGACGGTATTTGACAGAGAGCCTCTATAAACAGCAAGTTAGTTGAGAATGCAGTCCTGTGATGAATCATTCGTATATAGCTAAATAGCGGGTACGTCAATTGTTCGGGTGTCTTGTGAGTGCCTGCATTCCCGAGAAATGAACAACTTCAAACCCATGACAGCCCCCTTGACATCCACAGAAATGGAAAAAATTTGGCACCTACCGTCTTCGTGAGCTACTCGGTATATTCTGAGAAGGCGAGCTCGCTGTGGGTGATGTCGAGTGTTCATGTCCCACCCTTATAGCGGTGGCCGACGAGCCATATGACCGAGCTCCGGAAAATGATCCTTTGCTGTAGCTCATCTTTACTCACCTGTCAAGCTGCTGTGGGAGAACAATCGACGAATCCGGCGGGTTTGGTACAATCGAATCTCGGAAGAGCAAGGTCCAATGCTTTTCTTCCGAACCCACAAAACTCCACAATTTTTTTCTTCTCAACCTCCAACGATGGTAAAGCACTGTATTTACGGATATGCCAAAGGTTAGCGTCGGCGAGGCAAAATAATAGAAGCCAGTCTTGCTCCACACAAGCCTAGAAAAAGAAACCAATTAGTGAGGGAGGTCAGACACCTTTCAGACGATCCCAGCAAGCTTCCGATCTGCGTGCTACTCTTATGAGTGCAACTCCGGCAAGAGAATTTTTACAGCTCTGGGCGGGCAGGAGAGGAGAAAAATAAGTTGGCCGGAATTGGAGCTGGGAGTGGAAGTTCGTGATATCGAAAACAAGGTTTGACTGAGAGGGTGGAGTCGGAGAGGCAGCCTGGCCGGTGAAGCTGAAGAGGGGTTCTTCCTCTTTCCCACGATGTGTTGCTTCTGCTGGCTGAGTAGGCTCGTATAGGCTCGATCACCAACCACTCCCCCCCCAGACTGTCCCACCCACGCCATCTTATACTTACTGCGTTCATGAGGAAGCACAGGCAGTTGCCAAGCCCTATTCCAGTCCCAAACGTCATACGCGAATACACTCTCGACATGCTCTGCCTCCGGTGCCATGCATGAGAAAAACGAAACAAAACCTTAGATTTGAGGTTGGTGTTCCACCTAGCGGAAGGGCCAGGGTTCAAGCGTGCAGGGTTCGCGATAAGAGCATTTCGTTTTACGAGAGACGACGACACCAAGGGGCAGAGTACCTAGTCTCGTCTCACCGATAAGGGCAGCTCTCGAAGCTTGAGATTCTGCTTTAAGGTGTGCAGTAATTACAACTCCCAGCATCTCTAAATAAAATATATCAACCGAACGACCCTTATCTTTCTACTTGGGGTGAATCCTTGATATAAGGACCCTGAAACCCGAACCCTGAACGTCACGAGCCCAGCCCAGAACCCCATTAAGAAAACAAAAAGAAAGTAGGTAGATGGCGTGGCTTGGATACAATCGGCAGTTAGCGGCAGCATCCCAACACTTAATATTCTACTTATGTAGCTTCTCTCGCAATGGGCTCCCAAGACATATATATATAGAGTCCTGTCCATGAATGTCTTACGGAGGCCAATGCCGTTGTGACTTGTGCCACCCGGCATCATTTCATCCGCACTAAGTAAACTCCACAATTGCACATCTTTGCTCTGATATTGCCCTTCCAAACGTGCATTTCTCAGAAGACATAACTCGTCAATGGGAAATGCAGGGCAGACGCGGAATATCGATAAGTTTCTGGGAGGGTGGGGGAAAACTCCGAAAAAGGGTCCACTCATCACTGGATATTGTTTCTAGGGTGCACTCAATGCCAACCCCGAAGTTGCATTGCTGAACGGTAGATGAAGGGGTTTAGCGATTATTGCTAGGAAAATATGACATATCCTAGCTCCCTGGAAGAATAGGCGATGAGATGAATTGGGGGGTGTTCGAGCTGAGTGTGGGGCAACGTCGTTTCCTGGGCATCTGCAGTATTCCCGCTGTATCTCTTGACCTCGTCTCATCACTTCCTCATTCCGCAAGTAGCCTCGCCCCCGCAAGTACCATCCAGATTGGTGAACCCTGTTGCTGATCTTGACTAGCCCAAGCTCATTCTTTGGAGCAGCTGTTCCCCCTAGCACTGTGGAGCTCCGCTGCCTACTCCGTGAAACGTTGTAAGGAAAGAAAATTTCAAGTGGGAAATTCAACATTCCACTCTTCAGTTCTGAATTCCATAGTCACCGAGAGGGGGGCAATGCAGATCAGTATGTGCGGAGTCCCGTATATAGGATGTGGGTACCTATGTCTTGGTTCCATGGGACCCATGACTGTGTTTAATCTGGTTGGCCCGGATGGTTTCGAAGTTATGATATTCGAGGCATGGGGCTAGCTGATATTGCATGCAAATAACTTGTACGTGAGATGCTATAAGTATCCAATGCAAGGTGAGTTTATTACCTATGGAGCAGATAAGTACGGGGCTGGGGTAATATGAGAATAGAGTATGAGCGGGGGTGTCTGCAGCGAGGTGACTTCCCGGACGGACCCGACTGAGGCAATGAGCTCTTGGCAAGCGCGTGGTTCGCGGCTCATGTCACGGGTGCCAAGAGGCAAGGGAGTTTAACCTCGTCCTCGACACCAAAGAAAATAACGAGGTGAATACCCAACTCCTCCTCAGAAAATCGCACCTGGTGATCTTCTACTGCACCATGGACCTCCTCTCCTCTCGGCCCCTGCGTGAGGGCTCTCGTGGCGGCCGAAGCGAATTCAGCTGGGAAGCTGTGAAAAACGACAAAGACCGCGAGAACTATCTTGGACACTCGCTTATGGCCCCAGTTGGGCGTTGGCAGCAAGGGAAGGACCTCACGTGGTACGCCAAAGACAACAAATCACAGGCCGCGGATGAAGAGCGTGCCCGCCGGGTAGAGGAATTGAGAAAGATCAAAGAAGCCGAGGAGGATGCAATGGCGAGAGCATTAGGCCGACCTGTCAAGATCAGAAATAGGGAACTGGAGCAGGAAGTAAGCCAGGAAGAGGCCAATAGGGTGGTGGGAACTGATGGGGATGAAGGCCGGGTACCAACAGGCGAGGTTGGGTTTCGGAAGAATGGTAATTGCGGAGAGAGGGGTGGAGGTGAGTGGGGGAAAGCTGAAGGCCAAGGGCTTCAACCTGGAAGAGAAAGGGATCGACGGGTTCCGGAAAGGGGGTCCCCTCGTGTGGATTCAAGAGATACTACTGGAGACAGGAGACAGGAAAGTGAACAGGGTGATCATCGAGCTGAACGACGGCGCCGAGATTCCTCCCGTGACAGAGACAGGTACCGCTCAAGACGGGAGAGATCGCGCTCGCGCAATCGTAGTGGGAGAGCAAGGCATGAAGATGATCCTAGGCGAACCTCGCGACGGAACCATGATGAGAGAGGCGGCTCCCCTACGCGAAAGAGGAGGAGGTCACACTCACCACAGCATCGGGTGGGCTGGAATGATCACCATCGAAGGCACGTCGAAAGATTTAGGCCGGAGAGAGACAACGATAGGCGAAGAGACTGAGTGTAGACTGGTATCTATCCCACCATGTATGTTTTGTCTTGATGTTCTTTTTTTAGATGTTGGGAGTGTAGTGTATGTCATAGTCAAACAGTCAGTGGTCAATTACCCTGATAACCTGTCAAGCATTTCCAAAAGCATGCTTCACCCGTAACCTTTTGTTTGCGTAGTACACGGAACATACATGCATGCTTGTTGTCAGCGAAATGATTTCGCGGCCACTTTGAAATTTTTTTTTTAAAGGAGTCATTAACCACATTCAGCCTATCTAGACTATGGCGATCCGCCCCTTGAATTCACTATACTAGTAGCATTAGTTCACGATCCCGGTCATAGATCTACGGCTGAAGAATTTTTATAGATTGGCCATCACCCGCCGCCACTGAGATGGCTGTACTGCGGGTCTAGGGCAGTCCGAGTCTAGATCTAGAAATGGTGAACCAACTCTGTTCTCAAATGTGTGGCAGTTCAGGGTAATTGTTGGACTGGAGCCAACTGAGCCACCACATGATGCTTTGAAAATGTGGCGTTTTAGTTTGCGCCTTTTCATGACTCCTCTTGCGCCACCAACGGTTAAGTTCAGGGTAATATTGATTCCAGCCTGAGAGCACAGAGCACAGAACGCAGAACCACAACTCACTTCTACCACCTCACCCTCTATATGCCCGAAGATGGCCCCCCTTCCCCGAGGCCACAGAGAACAATGGGTGTATGTAGTATCATACTGGGCAAAGTGAGGGATGTGACCTATAGAAAATTTAGTGACATTGTGTATCTCACCGAAATATTTAAAACCCTATGCTATTGACTTTGCTACATGGAGCACGATTTCAGTTCCACAGATATATGTAAGCGCCACAAGTGTGCATAACCATATCACTAAACGCCGCCCCACTAAACCGCAACCTCAACTCACAAAATGCCACCGCCAAAGCAATCCCTTTCTCACCGTCGCACCCATCACCTCCTCATCCTCTCTCGCCTTCTCAACTTGCGCGATACTGGTGCGTCACCATTCACACTTCTCCTCGACTCAATTTCGCAGTCATCAAAGCCACTTGTGGGTGAGTTCATCAAAAGAGCAAATGTACGTTAGTTCGTGGTGCCCCTTGTTCATGAGTTAATCCCATAGAGCTCTAGTTGGCAAAATGTGCAGTGGTGTTTATGGGGTTTGAGAGTCTACGGGCGCCATTTCCGGTGGGGAAAGAAGGGCAAACCTTGGAACATGTCTTCATCAAGGCAAGGGGGAAGGGTATCGCAGAGTTACAGAAGGAGGCTCATGCAGCTATTAAGAGGATTGGGGGAAGTAAGGGCCCCCACATTCCCTCCTAGTGGGGGAAGGCTATATTTGTTCTATTTTCTAACACTACTCCAGAAAGTCTAATTATTATCGACTCCCTACATACGCTCTGCTCTCTCAACCCTTCCCACATCTCCAGCTTCCTCTCCTCCCTCATCACCCCCCATAGCACTCTCCTTGCAACCTACCACCTTGATATTCCCGTCACAGCACCTCCACAGTCTCAGTACCCCGACACTGCACCACACCCACTCACCCTCCTCCAATACCTCTGCACCACTCTCATCACAGTCCACTCCATCACTCACGTGCTCTTACAGAAACGTCACCGAGATAAATCTCTCCTTCCTCCCCGATGGGGTCTACTAGAGGAGCATCCGGGAGGCCGCGGTGGTGGAATTGAGGGAGTAGTAGTCGGGATGGGATCTAATGCCCGAAGTGGGATTGTACTTGAATTCGAACATAGGCGGAAGTCGGGGAGGGGGGTACAGGAGTGGTTCTACCTCTTGCCAGGGGCTTTGAAGTTGGAGAAGGGCAAAGTTGGACCACCAGGGGCGCTTGGAACGCCGATTTTACTGGAAGATCACCCAGAGTGGGGTTTATCTGAGCAAGTGGAATATGGGGGGAGCGTTGGAGAGGGAGGTGGGGAGGAAGAGATGCCACAAACAACGTTTGATCTGGGGTTGACGGAGAAGCAGAAAAAGGCGAGAGATGAAGTTGTTTTGCCATATTTCGATGCACAAGACAAGATGGGAGTCAGTGGGGGCGGGGGGAGGATCCTATATATGCCTGAGAGGGAGGCAGATGATTGGGATGAGGAAGAGGACGAGCTTTGAAGTACTGCTCGATCGCCGTTCTCCAAAAAAAGGGACTGTGGGGTACTCTTACATTATATAGTTTAATATCCCCATACCGGCCGTTTTAACCGCTAGGAGCGATCTATAGGTAAGTACACGACTCCAAAAGTCATGAATGCACAACATGTAGACTGCCTCTCCGTAAGATACCAGGGTCATTAAACTGTTCTATTGTGTCGTAAAATAAATCATGATATACAGATCCCAGACCGTGTAAATAGCAGAATTAAAAGAATCTCCACCAGAGGAAAAAGATTATGACAAGTCCGACGCATCCTAGGGGGCCATACTAAATGTAAACGAAGATTATTAGCGGGCTCGGTGATACCAGCATGAACTCTCTCCCCTATGAAGGTAATTTCTGCGTACCTGTTTCCACATATACTCCCAATTAATCCTTACAGCAGTTTGCCTATATTTCTTACTCTCATCTCGCAGCATTGAACTCATATTACCCATCCTCTCTAAGCTGTCTCCACGATACAGCAGATCCTCAATGTTCTTCGTCATGACCTTGGTCACGTCCTTCAGCTCATCATTCAGTTTATCCAGGTTTGATGTTGCCCGGGTATCCTGGTAGGTCTTCTTAGTACGCTGGATGAAGGTGTCGAAGGACATGTAGGCATATGGGCGGAGACTTGGGGAAAGGAGCTCGGAGCTAGGGTGGGTGGAATTAAATTCGGTAGCAACGTCTGTCAGGTAAGTGAATGCGAGTTTCCGGGGGTATGACTTGTCGGTTATAGTCAGGTAGACAATGCTTTGGTCGATGAGATAACTATTAAAGTTCATCAGTACATGCTGTCGGGAGTGGAGGAGGCATTTGGTCCTCACTGTATTGTGACTGGTCCAGACTCGATACTCGCCCTAGGTTCTGAGTTTTGATTCAGCTGCCGGATAATGAGCTTTGCCTGTCGTTTGACTTCTGCAAGCTCGGTCTCGGCCTGTGTATCATCCACGGAAGCACATAGGGGAATGCCTGGTAATGAATTACATGTTAGCTGTTAGCTTTTGGTTGTAAAGAAAGCATCAAAATTCTAAAGACATACCATCTAGGCGGACTATTTGTGTCGAGCGAACCATTGTACGTGGTTATGTGGATCCGGATTTCAGTGTGATAGCCCGATGTCCTTATTTTGGTTCCTAAGTCACGTTATAGACCGTAAACACGATCGTTGCTGCAGCACAGGTGGATATTTTCACGCTAAGGGTTTGAAGATGACTAAGCAGGCCTTCATATCAATCTAGATTGTGCTAGATGATCAAACAAACTCACACCAATTTGATAGCTCTCCTGAATAACAGTGGGCCACTCGGAATAATAGGGCTGTCTTGTACATATAGTAGGGGTCCATCTCGACATCACACAGTCAACATCTGCACATCACCTCTGAATATATACCACCATGGAGCTTCGCAAACGGACAAGAACTGCCACGGCAAAGGTACTGGAGAACAAATATATCGAAGCGGAAATCTCAACACCACGCAAAACACGAAAGGCACGCTGGGCAGCGCCAGGTCTGCCGGAAGGTGGAAATAACAACCCAGCTGAAGCTGGTATGGAAGCTGATAGGAGCCCGAAATTGGAGGAGATTGGTGATGCTGGACCGGTGGGCTCGAGCTCAGGAGCCGAGGGTAGTCAAGGACAGAAGGAGAAGGTACATGCGGTAGACGTGGCTGCTGCGGATGGTCAGCCACATGAGGATGAGCGCATTAACAAGAAAAGGAGGAAGGTTGGAACTGCATCACAGGAATCCGAGAGAGAAACTCAGGGAACTATCACGGGACCAGGCAATGGAAATAAAGACCAGCAAGCGGGAATTCCAGAGACGACAGAAGCAGATGGCGAGCCATTGGTTACACGATATGGAGAAGGAAGCGTAGACCTAAGTTCCCTAGATGACCAAAGCCAGGCAATAGCCTCACCAAACGGACTAGAGGCCGGGATGTTTTTGTCTGGGGTGGAACTGCCAATCCAACTGAATAAGAGAAAAGATATTCACACAGGCTCTGGAGCAGAAAATGGATCCAAGACGCTGTCCGCTGAGCTTACTCCAAAGCGACCTAGAAGGTCGGCTTTCGGAGAAGGCACGGCAAACGACATGGGAGGTGGGCAAGGCTCACCAGCAAAACGGGCTACGAATGGCAAGGGGAGAGCAATTAAAGCATCCCCAGCAAAGCCAGGCGTAGTGGCACCAGAATCTCCGTCTCGCAGGCGTACCAAAGTAACCTACAAAGAGCTCTCCAGTGAGGAAGAAGGTGACGAGCCCACCCCTGTATCAGCCAGAGGAAGTTCACCTCCTAAAGCTTCGGCGAGTAGGAGTAATAGGAGAGGTAAGGCAGGAGTCAGCACGAAGCAGGCGGTGGTTGAGCAGCTTGCCCCCAGGGCTAGAAGGGGGCGCAAGGGCATATGGGACAAAGAGGTCCTATTGACCAGCAAGAGAAGTCGACTCGCAAAGGCAGCGGATCTCTCAGTATGTAGTAATAGTGCTTCAAACTTGTTTCTACAGGCTAACATATACAGGATGTCCTCAATTCTACAACTTGGGGCCTCCTTTCACCTGAAGAGCAAAAAGATTGTCTTGCCCTTCTTCCCACCATCGATAAGGTGTACCATCCACAGAACCCCAGTAACGCTGATGGCGACCCCAATGGTGATGCAAGCCTTGGCCCGGATTTTTTTGAATCCAACCAGGTCTTCAAGGACTCCCTTGTGGAGTTTCAAGATGATCTAACTCAAGGTCGATACGAGCCCTCTTACATCATGGAAGCAGCCAACGCCCGAAAGGCCAGGCTCGAGGGAGCGGCAGATAAGTATAAAGATGGGCAGTATGAGTTATTTTGGGGCCAGAGACAGCAGTTTAGTATGATTGCTGGAGCAGCCGCAAGCATCAAGCTGCCCGAGTTGATTCAGAAAGGCCTATTGAAGGCGGGGGATATTTGGGCCTATCGGAGGACCTTCGAAAAAGTAGTGACGTTAGAAAAGGAGGTGACAGTATGTTACCCGTCGCCTATGTATGCTGCGTCTACGCAGTATAAATATTGACAAATTGTGATGTCTGTCAACAGGTTGCCGAGGTCACCAACGAAAATGGAAAATATTCGCTAGTATTTCACATCCCCCCAGGGAGTCACAAATTCTCTCATCCAAGCAGGGAAGATATCGTTGTTGCGGGAGTGGTGTCACCGCAGACATTGGAGAACGCAATTTTAAGGACGCATCCTAATACTCCAGATCATATCCCTAATGGCAACTCCTTCAAGGTGTTCAAGATCTGGAGGAAGGGTGAGGATTTAGGACTGCTGTGGGAAATTCGGCAAACGTATTGGGGGGGGGATTAGGGGTACAATAATTGAAGCCCCCACGGACCGCCGCACTGTTGGGTGCTGAAATTTACAAAATGAAGGCCTTGGATTACCAGATGCCCTATCGTCGACACTTGTGTGAGCGGGGTATGCCTGAATTCATGTTATGCAATACCATTTTCTCATTTCCTACTCTTGATTACTATTGGTGTTGGCGTGAGGGCGCTTTATCTCGGATTGCTAGCATGTTTTATCGAGTGCTATACGCTGTAAGGCTTTATTATATCAAGGAGAAGGTATTTTCAGAACTGTCATATGACGTGGTTAATTTACTTGAGATTACAAATGGAACCAATATACGCTTGTACTGTCCTAGTGCAGACCAGTGATGTCGGCTCGACCTCGGAGCTGGCACCGATATATCAACCATTAGGTATTATTGCCTCGTGTATCGCCTCGGGCCTAGTTGTTCCATCAAGCCTAAGCTTATGACTACCGTATCAAATCATTGAATGTCACAAACGACATCATATACATATATATATATATCCGAAAGTACGTGCCGATCTATAAGTAAGAATATTAAATGTGCTTCGCTTACAATGCATGAATTGCTGTCATGATGGCAAGGATCGAGAAGAGGTGATTTAGATACGCCACAATGACGAGTCACCGATGTTTTCGTCATTGTCTTACTTATCAGTACTTGAGCATTTAATGACGAGTCTTGTGCAACAATTGGTGGTACATATATTTCTACCACTGCACAACCACAATGGCTTCAACTAATACAGTATTGTGCCACTATTGACTCTCAGGCTTCAGCTTTCCTCCAGTGGTAAATTCTCTCTACAAAGCTGCGGTCGGAAAAGTAAGAGTCCAGTATCTTGGAAGCTGGTGAGGGGTTGCCGACTTTCCCCTCGCCCCAAAGCACAGTACATACCTTAGTCAAAAGAGCAGCAGGTCGGTGCTAGTAATATCGCTCAGTTGGAAGTAAGTAACTGGAAGATCTACAAAGAGGTGATCTCAATTGAATCCTATATGGCTACATACGGCAGTATGAAGAAGGTGAGCGATGCCTTGTGGGAGCATTCGCAAATTGGTAAAATACAATAATACAAAACTGCTGATCACTAAGATGTAGAGTAGACGGCCGTTGATTTCGTATCATCACCTCGAGCCATGGGCTCCTGCCATACCAAGCATCCCCTCCAAACAAGGCCCCACCTTCACGTGCCAATTCCACAGCAAGACCCCTGGAAATCTCAAATTAAAGACCAAGGGTCTTGCTCGGGAGGAAGGCCGGCATCATGGGTTAATGCGTGACCGCATATGCAGAACCAATTCTCATAAAACTGCCGGCATTGAACACGGAAACTTAGAATAGAGGGGTTATACGGTATATAGTGTGGAAATGATATCCGTGCCCACACCGAAACTTTGATATCCATGTCCTGCTATACCCCCCCTACCTTCTGAATTATGTTCATATTCAAGAACCTCGAGACTGGCAGAAAAACAGAATCTTTGGTATGGAGAGTGGACAGCTTCCCGGAAAAATGTGGGGAACATTAAAATTGGGGCTGAAGCTGGAGGTGCACGTGGGGCTTATTTTACTTCCATCCCAGTCTTCGACCCTGGATCCTGGCGAGTAACACACTTTCGCAAACATGTCAATGAGGAAAACAGACTGGCTGTGGGTGAAAGTTTAAGGAGCTCGAAGTTGCTGCCTCTCAACCGTGCACGTCGATCAATTCACCATTCAATGGCTGGAGGTCAGACAAAGCTCTTACACCCACCCGCACACCGGAGAATACCCTGGCCATGTTCAACCAGAGCACTGAAATATATTACCTTCTTCTGGTCATGTTAGTATCCTTCGCTTGGAAGAATATGTGTGTGTTTTTCTAACTACAAACTTTGGCAATGGGATCTTTTCCATTTTACCGACATCCTGTGAATTTGAGCCCTCGACGTTACACCATACTAACTTGATAGCTATGCTGCAATCTGTGCCGTTTAACTTTAAGTTCTGGGGGACCGATCTTCCCCGACGTTCTAGCAACGTGGGAGATGGCTGCAGGACGATCGATCATCTCCACATTGCTTACCTATATGCCGTCACTTTCTCAATTCAGTAATATGTTTATTGCATGCTCGTGTCACAACGTCATGCGTACGGCGAGCATCGATAGTTCCTGCAGTTACAAGATTTTATTCTCCTTACCAGCCTGACAGGGATGTATAAGAAGTACGGCGACCTGATATTACAGCGCCGAGATACAACAAGTCTTTATTTTGACCTGACTTCCTGGAGATGTCATCAAGGTCTTGCATATAACGCCTTGATACCAAATGAATAGGCAAATGAGCATGAAGGGCCACAAGGGTCAATACTTCATAAACATATTAGAGTAGTCTGGTTGCACAGCCTTTCGTTGGTATTGGGGAGACCTCATCTACCGACTAGGCGACATATATTAGCATCACATCACATCAGGCCACGGCTCTAGGCTACATCATACCAACCTAGTATAAATCAAGGCTACTCTACTTAGTATGGAAATCTCACGTTGAAGTCCCAATAATGTTTTCTCTACCTGGCCAATTTGTCCCCTGCGACTGCCCGAATAGGTATATAATGCGGCCGCATTTGGCATAGTGCAACCCGAAGTTGGTATAGTCTCGGCACCAATCGCAACTTTGCTAAGTATTCCAATTGGCAGCATAACCTATTGGTTTACCCAGAGGAGCCCAATACCCAAGAAGATCTGCACCGCGGAGCTTTCACCCGAAGGGCTGGGTGATACAAGGTGGATTTTACCAATAACCTCGTGTTTGAGTGAAGGTAAGCAAGGCCCACTGCTGAAGAAAAACCAAATCTTCTATCAAATCAACCTGATCAAGGTTGGGATGGTTGGCGTTGCGCAGAGTGGGGTCGGAGAAATTTTCCATTACCTACTCTACATGGGGCATGTGGCTGTTGCATGGGCGTGCGCAGCCAGTCGGAGTGGATCCGGATACGGTGGTAATGATAAATAAATAAATATACGAGAGCCCTGAAGAATTGTCCCAGTTTTTTTTTTTTTTACGTCTATTAACGGCGACTGACTGTACTCTCCACGCGTCCAACACTGCTTTCAAGGCTATGTACAAGCTTAAGGAGCCATAAGGAGGGGTGCACGAGTAGGCACGCGACTAGGAATCCACGACCCATGGCCGTAATGCATACTGATAGGTAGGTACCTAGGGCTTAATGTCACAGCAATCTTGGATGAGCATTAAACCCTTGCGTGGAGCTCACGCTCGATATGCTGACCCTAATAATACTACTACATGTAGTAGTAACGTTACAACATTGGGCGTGGGTTCAATAATACTAAAGATGGTCATGAAATCCGTTTTTCCTATCTACCTACCTATTTGCAATGGTACAAGGTTTAGGGCGTAATTTCACAAAATGGTGGGGTAGGGAATCCGGGGCCGGTCTGGACTTTTTACTCTCGGCACTACCCTAAATGCAACCGGTCTCTCCGTTAGGTGTGGGGGCGGTATGCGTATGATAGGCAGACATACCGCATTTGTACGCGTACTCATTTTCTGAAGAATACATAGGTCCTAGTTACCAGATTACTACTATCCCAGAAGAGTTACTAGTAGTTATGCCATCAAGTTGTTAGACATGGTGAGGTGGCCTACGTAACCAATTACATGGCTGCTTGATACTGTACATA
>Ga0307514_10003277_pt1 | contig 15766 bp, 23 predicted proteins | sample 16_EM_MG_FD_203088 | JGI IMG/M metagenome (GOLD analysis project Ga0307514, IMG submission 203088) | Populus trichocarpa ectomycorrhiza microbial communities from riparian zone in the Pacific Northwest, United States - 16_EM | ecosystem: Host-associated > Plants > Roots > Unclassified | place...
TCCCACCTCCCCTCTCCCTTCCCCCACACCTCTTCCGCCTCTAAATACGCGTCCCCTTCCCCCCCCGCACATAACGCACATAAACACTCTACAGTATCTGCGCCGGGGCAAAGGTCAAAGCCGAGTGTAACCGCCCCCCACCGCCTCGACTCTGGGGTAGGATTTGGGGCCCGGCGCTGCGAGAGGAATTTCCGCGTAATATGGAGCTCGTGAGTATGTAGGGTTAGACGCCGGGGGACGGGGAGGTAGCAGCATGAGCAGGTGTACGAGATCCAGCGCCAGTTGTCGGTGGTGAGAGTGTGGATGTGTTGTTTTGCGGGGGGTGGGGTCGGAGGAGCGTGTATGGGGGGGTTGGGGGGGCTGGGGGGGTTGGCGACGGTCTGTGGTGGTGGTGGGTGATGTTAGTTAATGTTGATCGAAGGTGGGAGGGGGAGGGAGGTACCTCGTGGAAGGAAGGCCGCGTATGCCGGCCCGCGCGCCGGATGTAGCCGTACCGGAAGAGGTGCGATTTGAAGCGCTTTTTGGGGATGCTAGGGGCGCGGAGGTCGTGGGATTGGTCGTCAGGGTGGATAGGGGCAGGAATGGTGGCTGCGGTTGCCATGATGTATATGGTGGATATCAATCAATACGTGCAGAGCTTGACACCTTGACTCCGCAGATGTAAGAAAGAGCGGTTGCAGATATGTATATAGGTAATTAAGGAAGGAATGAATGAATGAATGAGTGGATGAAGCCTATTCAGCAGTATGGAGTTGCTGTTGCCCTCAGGCTAATATACAAAGACAGAGATTTGGGGTAACAAACTACATAATACCCAACTCCTATCCCAGAATATATACCTCCAGAGGCCATAGAGGTCACAGCGGTAGCAGGTACCTACCGGTACCTATGACTCAAACTCCTTTTCGCAGAGAGTTGGGGAATGACGCATTGTTTTCTGGGCATAGGTACCTTAGTTTGTTTAATTAAATTACCATGTTGCACAAAGGCCGAGGCGAAGATCGATCTTTGTTGACTGTGCCTACCGGTACCTAAGTGCTGTGCTGCATTATGTACCTATCTGCATGCGCAGCAGGGCAGGGGTCCCTGACATGATGGATGCGACCCAGATCCAGATCTTTCGACTCATTTCAGCTTCTCGAACAAAACTAAAATTATATCTATGAGTCGATCCGTCTGTGAGTCGATCAGGCCTCCCACTTCTTTCGTCTCCCGCTTAGCTGAGGGTAACCGAAGTACATACTGTACGGAGTACGGAGTAAGCTTAGGCCTCCAACTCCATGACTCCTGTAATCTCCTATTGGTGTGCATCTCATGCAGCCCTACAGTACCATTCAGCTGACACCAGTCACATAATTCTAATGTATTAGGTATCATGACCCGTTAGTAGCCGTGACATGTAAACCAAGTATCGCGGTGGGTATATAATCATGGCCCCCGCTCCTTGCTCCCATCAACATAAACTTCAAGTCCCACTGCCCCGTGCTGTGCACGTTACATCATAGCCTCTCCTTTTCCTTTACTTCGATCGGTTCCTTTCGCTAGGTAATCGATCATCCTCTACCCAACCTACCTGCGCGCCTGGCCAGTCGTTACACCCACCATATCTCATAGCCCAATAGACCCCACCATGACCATGGATCCTAATACCGTTGAGGACTTCCCTCCACTCACCTCCACTCACCTCGACCTCCGCACCCCCTCTCTCGCCCCCCTCCGCCACCGCGCCCACCTCAAAAAATACTACACAACCAACCTCCCCACGCGCGCACCCCCCAAGCCTATCCCCTTCACCCACGCCCTCACCCTCGCCACAACCACCCTTGTCCCCGAGCTCACCGCCTGGGAATCCCTCGGCATCTCCTCCTACCGCAACAGCTACCTCCTCCACCCAGATATCACCCCAACCAACTCCCTCACCGCCCGCGGGCAGCGCAGGCGCGTATTCGCTGCTAGTAGAATCGCAGCCGGTTTAGTCTGGGGGGACCACTGCGCGTGTCCGGGGTGTAAGCGGGAGCGGAGGCAGATGAACGAGAAGTCCCGGAAAGGGACATATACCCGGGAAGAAGTTGAAGATGAGGTTTTGCAGAAGCGTAGGATGGAGCTAGATGAATGGGAGATTAAGATGGGAGGAAGGGTGGAGGGACATGGAGATGTGGATGAGGGTGATGTGAGTCTGCAGGTGATTCCCCCCGCGGGGGATGCGTGGGCGAAGTTGGTCGATGATGCAGTTGGCGTGTGGGAGGGCAAGAGGAGGAGGTGTGTCGAGGAGTTGGGGTGGGAGGTCTGTAGTGACGTGGGCACCCGTGAGCGTGTGTGCTCCCCGTGTGGTTGGGAGGAGATGGGGGTGGAGGTTGGTGGGGAAAATGAGGATGAGGGTTGGGATAAGGTGTCTGTTTGTACAGTTTAGATAGTGCTGCTGCCTGCCTTGGGTCCGTATGTACATGCTAGAAAGGATTATACCCACTGTCGACGGAGCCCTAGCTATATATATAGTTGGTAATAATAATATTAGTTCCCCTAACATGGTGTGGTGCAGTTTGTTTTTCGAGAAGCGTAGAGGTGTAGAGTGTGATACTGGGGGGTAGGGATACCATAACCGTGTGTAGAGAGAGATTGAGGGCATCCCAATCAGATTTGAAAACCGTCGGCACGAGACTGAAGGGTGTGTTCTGACCCATACGTCAATACGGCCCGTTCATGAATGGGACCCTATTGACGCAACCGCCAGCCCATCCATCAAGCGCGCTAATGGCCGACCCATTCACCATCACAATAATATTAATATAATTATCTTTTTTTTTCAGAATCATTAATTGCATTCAACCTATCTAGACTATAATATAATTATCTTCTATATACGAAACTATGGACAATCAAGGGTGCTGCGGATAAAGAAAAATGTATGATATAAAAAATACAAGAAAACCAAGAGAAGAAAATAGATCATGCTCTCTTCCGTAGCACTCGAGTGTTCAATGTATTGTTCACATCGGGAGCCCCAATGTGAGAGACTGAGGGAGAGGCAGAAGCTGACTGAGAAATGTAAGAGAGGCGTGAGGAGCGGCGCTTGCGAATTATCGAAGTGGGGGCATGTACAGTTGGAGCTTCGGATATACGGAGAGACAAGAGCGGAGGAACTGGCAGAAGGTAATGGTGTAGATACAGGAGACAGAGAAAGCGGAGAAAGAGAAAGTGGGGAAAAAGAAAGCGGAGAAGTTGCAGAAGCTGGAAGAATACCACATGAGATTATGATGCAGGTGTTACGTTCCTCGGGGGCAGCCAAAATTGTCCATAGTTCCGTATAAAGAAGATAATTATATGAATATCATTGTGGTTGTCACATTGGTGAATGCGATGGGCCCATTGATGAACGGGCCGTATTGACGTAGGGGTCAGAAAACCTCTGTCCCCATAGCAAGGCACCCACTCTCTGCGTAGGGGCATACATGCCCGCCCACCCGCACCCCTTTGTATGGGTACATGCGTACACATATTGTCTTTTCTTTTTAGATGATACTTGTAAAAGTACATATGCCCAAGTAGCCTGGTTGTATGTACATGCACTCTAGTAGGCAGTGATGGTGATCGCAGGCTATGTTGGTTGAGCCCGAGCGAGCTTTCATGAAACTGTGAGTTTGTCCAGCACACTCGCGTCGGGCCAGTTTGCCTAGATCTTGGTGACATGTCAGTACACAAACCGACTACTGTGGCTGAATGTTTGGTATATCAGGGTAATAGGTAATAGACTTCTCTTAAATTCAATATAATTAATTCCTTCCAATTTAAATCAACCAATTAAAGCCGGTTACCCTGAGTCGGTTTAAACCTAGCAAACAACTGCAAGCAAACCAACCCATGTATATACTAGTACAAGCCTGGACCCAACTGCGACCAATACACACCCTACCCAGCTGTGGGTTGCAACATGAGTGGGTTTCTTCGGGTAGACTGAGGTGTTCCTTCATTGTGCCTATGGCCACTGCAAAGTCTCCCCTCTAATGACATACGAATGCTTGATCGCCGACTCTCGAAGGTATGCGAGGAGTGGGATAGCAACGGAGGTGGGGTCACCCGTGCCATCAGTATTGACCACCAAATGGTCGTAACCCCCTCCCTTATGAACATACTTACAGAACCATCCATAAATCTCCTTCCGGCTTTTCTCTGCTTGACACTCAGGGACCATCAACTCTGTACATAGTTCTTTAAAGGCTGACTGGAAAGATTTTCTCTTCGCAATGCGGTTGAGCCTTGGCTGCACGCCTTCATGGGCATTCTCAGGTTCAACGCCGTCGGCGATGAACTCTCCAAGCCAGTCAGTTAGGTCCATACAAAGCATCAAGGAGCATTCTACTCACCAAGAACACCACGGAAATGAAATTTCCCCTTTTCATGAAGGTGCTTTTCTTGAAGATACTACTGCGGAATACCGGAATTAGCTACTTTTGATGCAAGTATAAGCAAGAGCACGAACTGCGATCATATAGGCTTGTACCGCAATCTCAGACTGATAGGCACTCTATTCCTCCCTCATTAGCTACTATCAACGAGGGAATCATACTCTTAACTTTGGGTGCATACCTCAATAGCTTTTATCATTGCGTCATTCCTTTCAATAGCTGCTTTCTTGTCTGCAATAGCTTCTTCATACTGCTTCTCAAGCTTGTTGAACATCCACTGCATGTGGAGGAGTGTTGTATCGCTACAACTAATAGCAATATTACTTTGCTTTCTCGCCATACTTATGGTCTTCCTCCTGTTGGTGCACAGTATACCACCGGTGTCTAGGCAAACCTGGCACCCAGTGATCACGTTTTGTCCTAGCGGTAATACTCTCCAACACCTTCCAGGGCTCAGCTGTAGCTGCCGCCGTAGTTGCCGCCGAAGACACTGGGAGAACATAGTCAATTGCAAGTGAGCCTTTGTGAATAAAATGGTGTAGGTAGCAGATATGGCTGTAGGATTATAGTACGGGGTCTGTGGTACTTATAGGCAAGAAATCATAAACTACCTAATGGAGACTTTGGTATATAGCCTTGGTGCTGGCACTACCCAAACAGGAAGTGCGCAAAGCCCTGGCACCAAACTAGCTGTATAGTCAGTGCCAAAAAAAACGGACACATCCATGGGCCTTCTATCTAATGTCATAGGCTGAAAAGCCAGCTCATCATGTGCAAGTTTCCTGTATAAAATTGTATATTAACCTTATCTCCATATATTGGGCTGGCTTAAACTTAAGCTTATTCCCATATGAGCACCTCGTGATGTTGCAACGTACCAAGTATGTGTTCATAGCGGCATGGGGGGCTGGTATTGATATGTCACACTATCCGGCCTCGCAACTTAGTTCTGTAGCAGGGCAAGTCATGACGACTTGGCTTGGTGAAGAGAATATGATAGAACCTGTTAATACGTTGTAGCCGTGGAATACATATTGCCTTTACCTTCTTACTCTAAATTGGCCGAGAAAGGCACCAATTACGTCCCACAGAACAACCCTTACTATCGCAGCACATGTGCAGTGGGGAAAGGGAGAAACTCCAGGACAGCAATATACATTTTCACCGATGCATGCAAGGCTCGGTTCAGGGTAACGCTGCTTCGAACGCAAGCCAGCCATCAACCGGGGACATAAGAGCTATAGAATAGAGGATAGAACCAGAGGAGGATAGGAAAACAATACAGGACAGGAGTGATCTCGTGCCAAGACTCTTTGTATCTGCCACATAATTATTTCGGTGTGCCAGATAAGAGGACAGGAGGATGGAAGGTGGGTGGAGTTAGTACCATTAAATATATTAATATAACAGCTAGATAGACAATAGAGAAATTAATGACATATGAACTTGGAGCTAGAAAGTGCAGGCTTCTCCTACATACCACTTTACTTAACTAGGCATTATTGAAAACATAAAAACTCGAAGTTCCCTGACGTCTAAGGGCCCAGCGGGTATCCTTTTGGCGCAGTAGCCACCCCTCACAGCTTGGGGGATATCTAGGGTCGCTCCCATGCACACCTGTGCCAGTAAGAGGAGCTGTCGCCAAGGCCTGTAGATGGAAAACAGTGGCGTCGATTGCGGTGGCGACAATACTGGGCAAACACTTTCGAGTTGTTCAGCCACTTTGGTACTCGGTACTGAGGTCATATACCGCTGCCAATTTGTGAGCCCAGGTATAAGTAGCCACCACAAGTGAGTCCTGGCCTTGTGGCATAGCTTCGAATTGAGTTAACTATATATGTGTAGCTTGCTCTTTCTCCATCATAATCCTACATTCGATGAAAAAAGGTAAAGTGGTGTGCAGTTTGGACACTGGAATGTAATTTAGTCATTACCCTCCATTGAGAGATTGCTTATTCAAGGAATAGATGTAGAGTGTCAGGTTTGAGGCGCGTGATTTCCCTTGAGGGATTTTTTCTGTGCCTTACTGCATAGGGCCGGGGTCACGTTGTTCCACGCAAATGGAGAGGTTATACAGAGGTAATTTCCTGAGGGGAATGGCGATGGGTGTTTGAGAATGCAATTATAGAGGTTAATTGTGACCAACCTCTTCTAGCTGGTAATCAGGTCTGCAGACTATACAAGAAGGGCCAAAACTATTGAGTAGAGATCCCTAGCCCCCCCCCAAGAATAGACCACCCTGTGTGAGCCCAGTTATATAGTATCAGTATTTTTCGATTTTTCCCTTCACTATTACTCTTCGCATCTTTCAATGATGTTCCCCACATTTCATACGACTTATTCTCTGGAGGCACAGTGCATGTAAGGAACTGGAGCGGAGGGCTGAAAGCTATGGTCATGGAAGCAGGTGGAGGGGTTGGTAGAGGGCGTTGGTAGGTGAGCGGCCGTTGGAGTGTAAGAGTCCAGGCTTAAGATGACGTGATTGTGATAAACCTCTCCCACACATGCATAGCAGTGGGAATTACCCTGAAGCATCCAAGACGTGCCTAGTACTACCGTAAATATACAAAAAAAAAATTGGTAACGAACGAAAAAATAAAGCCGCCAAAGGGAGAACGCTCCCTACCGTTAGCCAGGTTAGTTTATTTAAACTCGCACGCTACCAGTCCAACTCAGGAGGCTTCAGCTTCATGCATATACAATACCGTGGCATGCCCAAGTAGTAGCTGGTTAGCTAATTTGTGTGATTTGCTAGCCTGAGATGCAGAGTCAAGAAAACACCCCCTACCGTAGATTTCACCTATTCTATTTTCCTGTCCCACATGCCAACCAGACTACTGCCCCACACGCACGCCAATAGCCACGGCCCAGGGTGAGATGCATGTCCTCGGTAGTCTCGGCAGTAGATCCTCGGCCCGAGAGTGCGTTCCATAGATAAGCTTATCTTAGTCCCTTCCAGTATATGTCCGTGGTACTATTGAGCACTAGCGGTGCGATTAGTGGTGCAATTGATGAAACAACACGATGAGTTCGCGCCGACACTAGGGGCCATTGCCACGACTAGGCGTGCACGGTAGTGGCCCTAATGGCTTTGGGTGTTTTTAGAAGAAAAAGCTGCTCCTGGAGAGGATAGCTGGGATGTGAAGAGAAATACCAAAGCTTCAGGGTAACATTCTATGCAGCACCCAGACAAGACAGACCCCAGTATTCTAGGATATGGAACACATACTACTAAAGACCTGTACATATGCCTAGTTACCCGCCATCAAAATAAAACCCCACTCCTCCATGCACGCATCCCAATTAGCGCTAGACAAAAACCCCCCTTCAATCACATGGTCATCTCATCCCAACTCCCTCTACTATATCTCCCGGGAGAAACATCCCCGAACTCCCGGCTGCAGGGTGCATGGGTGCAAGCCTCGCATAGAATACTCTAGAGTACTCTACAATTACCTACTCTACATAACCCCCAAACAAGCTGACTGCCTTCTCATGCACATGCATAGCCATGCATGTAGTTTCTATTTATATTCCTTCCACCCCGGCTCATGCCGCTTACTGTGCTTCTAGATCTATGTATATCAATATTACCTATATCTCAACGTGCTGATGTAGCACAAGGTGAACGTCAGTTAATTATTAATATAGAGTACTGTGTGCTGCAGTTAACGCATACGGCATTGGCCACAAGAATAATACTATCCTTAATACGTCTGCTGGTTCCCCCAGCTGAATATTAAAATTAATAGCGACGAGGAATATCCTTCCATAGAAGGCAATATCGTGCGTAGACGTATAACTGGCAGCACCGTCCAATATGCCCATGCCGACACCGGATGTACAGTACAGTACAAAAAAAATGAGAATTCTATTACCTCCAGGCGGGGTAGGGTAAATATGACCACGAACCTACTATTAACCACTGAACCATATCTCTCTACCTTCACTCTTTCACCTATCATAGCCACCACCAAGCACTACGTATTTGTTCTGCTCCATATATAGGCTGAAAAGGTATTATATACATATCACAACCTAGACCTTCAGCTACAGTTCGCAATAGTGCAGCCATCATACATCCATATGTAGCATGTAGCCCCGCATAGAAACCATACATGGGTCATGAAGAAATTCTAATGTCTGCTAAAACTTAATTTCAAATTTGACTCGCCGAGTTAGGGATATATCAAGTACCCCATGAACTCCACCACCATAGATACCGAGTCGAGAATTAGACACGTAGTACATAATTGCAAGTGTGTAGAGTATATACTCATTTACTGCAGCTGGTCCCGCATAGCTATGTATAGCCCAAAGTAGATTACCGAGCCTGTAGAATTAATGTAGCTGGCACACATACTCATACCCCGCACGGCCAGGCCAATCCCTTCACAATCCCCGAGGCGCAGCCCCCGCATTCGTATTCGTACCCAAGACTAGAGCGTGGTGCATGCCATCCGCCTAGCCCAATGGCCTAGTACTGAGGTACATGATGGCTACTTAAGGGCCCTCTACGAGGGGCAGTGCTGCCAGACTACTTAAGGGCTAGATATCCCAGATGCATAGCCCTAGCTAAGGGATGCCATGTTGCCGAGCAGTCATTGGAACAGAGGCTCCCATAAGATTGTGGAATAGGTACCTGTAGAAGATCCACTCCCACGGAGCGCGAGAGCGCTCATGAATTACCACCACACTGCGCTGAACAAAGGCCCCACGATAATTGAATATTGCTGTCTTCAATACACCATTCACAGCCTCCTCTCGCCGCCATTTAGTCAGGAATAGCGCCTCCCCAATGTATACCATAGCATTAGAAGTAAACTCCACGAGGTAAATCAAGTGCTGGAAATAGCGCCCGCATTGGATATATGGCTAGATGTAGTCATCTTGCATGCCATGCCGTTGTCGTCACTGAAGCCCCCCAGTGGGCTATCCATGACTCTAAAGCATGCACACATCATGCAGCTGCAAGTCATGATTAACGGCACTATATCCAAGACAATTAATATAGATTGTTCCTAGTCTGGTTGAATGGCTTCTTACCTCCGGCTTTTCACTCCCACCTACCTACCCAAACCTAACAGCACTGTTTATCTGCCACAGTACTCCGGCTGCTCTTATATATATACTTGTTTACCACAAGCTAAGCCGCATTTTGTCGTGACAAACCAGCGTATCTCAATCTATGCATGCCGTACCCCAAGCCAAGCTCACAAGAAACACACTCACACGCACCATCCCGCCGCTGTGCATCCGCCTCCGCGCCCGCCAGCCGCCGCCCGATCCCGTTACACAACCTTACACATACTTTACACATCCTTATGCATATGCACATTGGCGACATCCGGCCTCAGATCCGGGCCCGGCTTGCAGTCGTAAATGTAGGTAAAGTATAAACCCAAAAGCAACGGCGAGTCCCTAAAGCTTGGCTCCATGGGGCTACTTGATCGGCGAGACACAATGTAAGGTGGGGTGGGGAACGTTATGCTGATATCAGAGTTACGCCACTCGATACCCGTTTCAGGCAGGCATGGGGTAGCGCCGGTGTTGCCACAGGCACCTCAACGTCCGCTTGCGTAACCCACTATATACTTACTATACTTGTTATCCTTGTAGCCACTCGAAAGCTGGTGGTGAGCCCCAAAGCATGCACCTATTCATTCTCCGCCAAGGCTGCCGACTTCCCAATCCAGCCCACTTCCCAATCAAGTAACTACTAAGTAGGCTGTCGAGACTCGTGTCCTTACCTAATCCCTACATAAGCAGAGATGGCGCCATTGCCCCTACTCATCGCATTATCGCGCATTTCCATGGCGCTGGCCGAGGAAAACCGGACCGACGGAACTGGAGATACTTAAGCTTGGGAGCTTGGAGAGAAGCTTTTAGCTCGATTCCCCGACTTTGAAGCTGGTATCCTGGCTGAACTCGGTGGTGGAACCTGGGCTATAGACAGCATTCGCGCCATTCCTCGAGAAACAAAACATACCGGTAATCTGGGGCCTGTCTCACAGTGATACTCCACAGTTAGTGTACACAAACCACACCGCACTACTGCGATAGTGAAACAGAACAGTTGATACAGAACGAACAGCGCCTGTGGTCTAGGGTATCCCGCCTCCAACCACAGATCTAAAACAAACAGTCCGCAGCAAGGCATCAAAGACATCCAGGTCAGCTGACATGAAAGCTGTAGTACTGGAGAAAATCGAGGGAAAGCCCGGGCAGGTTTATTACCCGTAAGCATGCCTCGCTTTGCTTGCCTTGCACATCAATCATGAATCGGTTCCATCGGTTCATACTGACATCACTAAAGTCTCAAAACTATCGATCTGCCAATTCCGACGCCAGCGCCAACAGAGGTTGTCATTAAAATCCTCGCAGCGGCACTAAACCATAAAGACCTCTTTTGCCGTCAACACCTGTACCCAGGCGTCGACTTTGACATCCCGCTGCTTGGAGATGGTGTTGGCATCGTGGTCGCAGCCGGAACACCTGAGCTCGAGAGACAATGGAGGGGGGAGAAAGTCGTCCTAGTGCCCGGGCGAGGGTGGACATCCGACCCCGATGGTCCAGAAACCGGGGGCTATGCGACCCTAGGCGGAACCAAGTTTCTCCCCGATGGTAAACCTCCCGGGGGAGAGTGGGGTATGTGCAGCGCTGATAGTTTATGGCACGGGAAATAGGAACGCTCCAGGAGTACATTGCATATCCTGCAGAGGATATCGAGAAAGCACCACTGCATCTTACTAATACGGAGGCAGCTGGGCTCCCGCTCTGCGGATTGACTGCTTACCGCGCAATTGTTACCAAAGGCCACGTCACTGCTGGTCAAAATGTCCTGGTTACTGGTATCGGCGGGGGTGTCGCCCTGAATGCAATGCAATTCGCTGCTGCACGCGGTGCAACGGTTTTTGTCACTTCCTCGTCCGAAGAGAAGTTGCGCAAAGCCAAAGAGCTAGGTGCAAGTGCAGGAGTAAATTACAAAGCCCTTAATTGGGAGAAGCAATTGGCAAAGTTGCTCCCCAAGAGCAGGCCATACCTGGACGTGGTCATTGACGGTGCTGGGGGAGATATCGCCAATAAGACGTCTGGAATACTAAAACACGGTGGTATTATTGTAAGCTATGGCATGACGCTAGGTCCACAGGTGCCATTCACCATAAAGGCATTGTTGAAGAACATCGAGGTATGCAGCCAACGGACACCCCTGTTCTATTTTGACTTATGTAACGAAAGCTAACAGCGACTCTCCGCGGTAGATGCGTGGCTCCACAATGGGTTCGCGAAAAGAATTCGCTGATATGGTGAGACCCCCATCAAATAACCCGAGTTGCTTGCTTGGTGAACTTTCCTGCATTTGCATGTACTCGAGTAGTCAACAGATCGTTGCACTTACCTATACATCACCAGTCGACCTATGGCAAAGGCCCCCAAGATCCTTTCCGACCCGCAGCTAACCATGCATGATTACTTTGAATGCAGGTAGACTTGGTCCGAAATAAGCAGATTCACCCAGTGGTCGGCCATGTGGTAGACGGGCTGAACAATGTGGATGAGCTATTTGAGATTATGAGGAGAGGCGAGAACTTCGGAAAGCTCGTGGTGGCAGTGTCGAATGAGAGCGATCAGGCAAAACTGTAGAAAAGTAGTTTGGGATGAGTGCCAGGAACAAACCAACTGTTGAGCAGGTGTAATGATAAGGTGATCAACGCAAGTCCATCGGGAATTAGCCAAAACAGCAAACGAATGCATTCTCCACACGGAGCGCAGGCCATTTTCGCCCCAAGTCTCGTATTGACAGACCGCGCCAAGTTATCAAAATTAATGCACGAGATGGCAAACGGGCGCAGACTTTGTGAAGGCTACTGTACGGGGGATTGATTGGCCCGCTACATACTGGGGGGGTGTTGCTCAGCTGCCATCTCAGGCGTGATGTGATGTGGCTCGAGCGTTGGAGAAGTTGCCCGCTTGGGCGACAATAGCCTCTTGCCTCCTACCTGGGCTTGCCCGTTGGGTCATAGAGTGCTTTTGGCTGGTTTCTCCCTACATTTCATCCCAAGATCGTTGCAGATTAGCGACTGCTGCCAGGATTCGCTATTTGACTGTACCACGACAAGGGTTGACTCGGGTCCTTGACATGGCGACATGAGAGCTGCTTGGCATCACAGCTGACTTCATACGTACCTATTAAAGGTGGCATCATGTTGAGGTAGTATGTATGTACTGTGGAGCAATGCTCTCGTTACGGAATGCACCCGATGCAAGACAGCATGAAAGCCTCGTGTCAACCGCTCTGATGAAAGCAAGTGAACCGTCAGAAAAAAATTCCGATAGCTCATACTAGCAGATCCCCAATAGTTGCTTTTCTCGATGATGTGACCAGCGGGCAAAGCGTCACGGTTGGGAGGGTGTCATCAGAAAAAGAGGCCACCACTAGTTAGTACTGGTACTAAGTACGTGTGTATGTATGGATGTATGGATGTATATATTTATCTACCTATGTATGTAATGTATTTCCGGAGATTGAAGCTGTACTCCGTGCTGCCATTGGATCTGCTGTCCTCGGGCAGAGCAACAAATACCTGCTAAATCCGGGCAGGATCTCCGGGCTCCCGAAGGAGTTCTCCAGGGTGATGCCGCTGCCAGGTACCCCCCATACTGTCCAGCATGGAAACGTGACAGCCAGCTGAGGGATTACTGTGATGGCCAAACTGCCGTTTGAATGTCTCGAAAAAAATAATCTAGGCCTCGCTAACAGATCTTCGACATCGGCAGAGGCGCATGAAACAAGAATCCCATATCTACTTATGTCGGCAAAGAAGCTTCCTCCCACTTAAGCCCATATTTACTCTACAGCCTATCTACAAACCTCGAGCAAATTGACCAACATCATCGAAAAAGAAAGCACACGAGAGTAGGTAGGTACACGTCAAGTAAATGCCAACCAGACCAGACTAATGATCATCCTCCCGTTAAATTGGTCTAACAAGTTGGTCTCCATGCCAACCAACCCCCTCATAGGTTTAGTCAGCGATTGGCGCTCCGGAACTTGCCATAGATGTTATTTTAGGATGTTATCCAGAGATTGGTTGCCTATCTTCAGTATGCAAATCGAAGGGTCAACGATTTTTGGATAAGCTTGGCCCTAAACTGGTGTCTAATCTCCCCACTTTGATGTGCTGATGTGCAAAGATGCGCTCTTATCAAAAAAAAACGGTGGTGCCCTGTCCAAGTACCGTACCAACAATAAGGGTGTGCCTCGTGACTGTACCGCTACCATCGGGCAGCCCCCTGTAATACCCACTAATGCAGTTAGATCTGAATCATCCTTGTGAGAGGCAGTGGCTCGCCCTGCAACAAAAGGTAGTATGTACCTGCGTAACATTTGGACTCAAAAAGAAGTGAGACATGCATGTTTCCAAATTCGGATATCCAAGACATCTCTTTTTCTCTTGGCTTAAAAATTCATTGCTGGGGTGTCGGTGTCTTATTCCAGTCAGTGATTGCGATGCTGCGGCTGATGAGGACCAAGAAATTGTCAGGAAAGCGGCCATAGCGTTTACAGCTCATTGGCTATTTTCTTTTGTAGCCACATATGCTTCAACTAAGGGCGGCGGTGCTCAAAAGATACCTATTTTCGTTTTTCAAAAGGAAGTGCAAATCATAGCGAGTGCCAATTAGTCATGACCCTACCCTCGGACTGTAAGTCAGCTGTGATCTTTTTACTGTAAAAAGCTTGATGGGTGGCCAGTAGTATTAGGTATGCGCTTGTCCGCCTCAATTTCCACCGTCAATCAGAAGCTCAAAGCTCAAAACTCTAATGTGAGAGGCTGGATCATGGATGTCAAATTTGTCAGACATCGAGGGGAGGTTGTGGTGATACCCAAGAAAGCACGTTTGATTGAGTCAAGATCGCCCTCTAGAACAGGGGCGTCTGTGGGAAGAAACTGTGGGGAGCGCGAAGTCTCGGAAGGGCAGTGATGGATTGATGGTTGCGGCGATGATTGACACACGATTCCATTCACGGTCAAAGCGGCTTGACACCCCTAGATGCCTGACTGAATCCGATTAATCTCTCGCGAATTTTATTCTTTATTTCCCCCCAAAATTTTTATTATTTTATTTTGCATTTTATTTTCCGACCCGTCTTTGCATGCAATGGGTACACCAGGAACTTTAATCCTCGCATCGCATCCACATCATGGCGGTACTACTTCTCCTGTCATACCAGGGAAGACTCCGTGGGGTAGGAGCCCTAAGTTTGCCCTGGTTTTTTTTTCGTGAATTCAATCAACTCATCAACCGATCTGTACGGATTGATGGCACGAAAAAAGAAAAGAAATTGGCATTAGCCTCGATGGGGATCGAGGGTCATTTCCAGGGGAAAAATGGAATGGGGTGGTGAGAAGTAGCGATACGGGTGAGTCCCTCTTTTTTGCTGTTGCATTCGAAGGGGGGAGTCTGGTTGGGTGGGCCCCTTTGGCCGTGTCCCACCACTGGTATTCGTAGCACGCAGCGGAATACTTGCTCAAGTGCTTTGGCGTTTGAATTTCTGCCCATCAGCTGTTTGGAGAGGCAAATGATATCCGCGTGATGGCGATATGTCTGTCTGTCCCCTCCATCTGTGCTCGCTGCTGCTCGCACGCAGAGGTGAGGCTTAGTCTACTCTCAGTGGTGAGGCTGCATTCTGACCAAGAAGGCTGGCTTGCTCACGGCGACTGAAGGGGCTGGACAAGGGTACGCAACCCCAACCCACATCCCATCCCATCCCATCCAGTCGGTCGGTGCACACCGCACACACACCTTTCGCATGCACTAAATCCCCCCCCTCCCCCCCCCCCTGCGAGAATACGTAGGGTTAGGCAGCTCAGGTAGGACAGGGACAGGCACAGGGTTACCTACTGTACATCCATCTCTTACAGCCATGGGCTGGGGATTGTGGGGGGAGAGAGCCTGGTAGCTAGGCATTGACAATGTTATGGGTGGTTGCGCGCAAGATGGGTGAAGCAGTGGGTGAAGCGGAGAGAGAGAAAGAGTGGGAGAGGTGCTGGGTAGCGAGCACAGAGTGAACTTGCAGAGCCAGAGTTTTGATGAGAGGCGAATGCAGGCGGCTAGATGGACGCGGAAAACGAAGCCAGCGCCGCGAGGGCTGGATGCGAGCGTGTGCAGCAGGAGGCAGAAACGTCGAGAGGGTGAGGAGCCGACGCTCCTGTATTTTGTGTATTTCTTTTTTGTCAACTGGGCTGCTGGATGGAGGTGAGCTGCAGGCTCTCCAACGGACCCAACCTCCCCTCATGGGATTCCTGTAGGTATTCCCTCTCACTCCATCATCGAGGCCCCACAGCTGGCCCCCCCGCCCT
>Ga0307514_10003278_pt1 | contig 15763 bp, 16 predicted proteins | sample 16_EM_MG_FD_203088 | JGI IMG/M metagenome (GOLD analysis project Ga0307514, IMG submission 203088) | Populus trichocarpa ectomycorrhiza microbial communities from riparian zone in the Pacific Northwest, United States - 16_EM | ecosystem: Host-associated > Plants > Roots > Unclassified | place...
AGGAAGTTTTCAGAGGCACAGGTTGAGAGTGCTAGGAGGCAGCGGGCTGTGGAGGAGAAGAGGAGGATTGCAGAGGAGAGAAAGGCTACTAAGGAGACCCTTGAGAAGCAATGGAGGATTGATCTTCAGAGATATCAAGAGGTTGATATACCAGCGTGGCAAGCTGAGTGCGCTGAGGTTGATATTGCATGGGCTGCTGCTAAGCAGCTAGGTCAGAAGCACTCTGGGAAGAGGCCACCATATCCCCCCCGACCAAAGCGACCTCTCAAGCCTAAAGGGGGGGGTATGTGCTAGTGATCTCTCCGTATTGGTCGAGGGTACAGCTGAAGGTGAGGCTGGGGGGTTGGTGGAGGGGTCGATGGAGTGGTTGGTGAGTTGACTGAGATGCAATTAGAGGTATGGGGACTGCGGAGAGTTGATGATACTGCATGTCTCAGGTGGTGTCCAACTAGCCTGTTTTGGCGGAGATCAGTGCTCCTCCTAGTTGACCTCCCGTTTTGCCAGCTTGCACCCCCATCCTTCAATATTCATTAAACATCGATATAAATGCATGGTTGAGGCCTACAAGTGGCCGTGGGCTCATTGGTGGGATATCTGGCCTACAGCGGGGGTAGAAGGGGGGGGGGAGTGTTTTCGGGAGGTTTTACTGGGAGGAGGGGATATTGGGTATTAGGTTCATTCTGGTAGGATATAAGGGCTACCATGTTGTAGAGCATACTTGATTCCATAGTTATGTATTTCACTAGAGTACAGGTTGCTATCTACAGTTGAATAAATCATGTGTTTCTACTGGAGAGGGGGGTGGCCAACTAGACCGTCTTGGCCAACTACTAGGTCGGCAGGGGTAGGTGAGTATATGTGCCCAAATGCAGGCACAAGATGACTAATCTATGCTAATTTTGTAAGGCACAATATGGATTATAGAGTTCTCCACCAAAGTGTCTGCTTGTTAAGGTTGCAAATCATAAGTTTGCACCATAGCCCCTGGACTAATGTCATTGTTTCCAACCTCCCTTCCCATAGACCTTCATGTTCCTGAGGCTCTTGCATCTACAACAGGAAAAGGCATTTCGATGCGCCGCCGACAAATCCCTTGCTGTGCTGCGTTTGCGATTACAGATTACAGGTCGCAAGGTAAAACCTTCAGCAATGCCATATTAGATCTTGAGTCCCCAAATCTTAGCGGTATGCGCGGGGGACATCACACTTATACTGCTGTCTACGTCGCACTGTCAAGGTGTTGCTCTAGCTTAGGCTTGTCCTTTCTTCGTCCCTCACGCTGCACAATGTAATGAAGGTCCGATGATCAGTACTTCGGATAGCCTTTCTTCATGATTAGTTGTAGCTATCTACGCTTGTGATTGAGATCTAATGGTTTTTTGCCCAGAAGCGAAGCGAAGGGGGTGTATAGTGTAAGGGAACCACGTGCCTACCAGACTAGGGAACCACGGTGCGAAAATTACTGAGAGAGGCTTAGCGCTGCCGTCCAAAAAGGAAATAGAGTTTCTTAATTGGGAATGGATCATAACGCTAATGTTGCGCGCAGCGCTAGCACAGCACACATTTATGATAGGGACATGATACCGAAGTAATTGGAAAATAACACCCGCCTCTTGAAAATAACACCCGTCTCACAACACAGACCACTCTGCATGTGGATACATCAACGCCAGCCTCAATTGATGTAGTCGGCACTGAATTGAACGCGGTGGATAAAGTAGGTGAGTAGGTAGGAACTCGGAACTCCTCTTTCAGAAGAATCACCAATACTTACGATGAGTATCAGAAAGCCTGAACTGATACCACAATTCACTATCTGATCAAAGGTCTTTTCTAGAACTGCGCTGCCGAGAAAAACTCGCAAGTCCTATACCAGTTTAAGCTATGTACTCCGTACAAGCAATTGCTTATGGTTCTGCATGTACTAATCCAATGTCGTTAGATTTCCTTTGGCGCTAGCTAAATTTCGTTGGTTACCTTTGTAAAGTGAGACGGGGGTTATTTTCAAGAGGCGGGTGTTATTTTCCAATTACTTCGGTACTATAGGAAAAAAACCATTAGGTCTCAATCATAAGCGTAGAGAGCTACTACCTACTTCTAAATATAATCACGGAGAAAGGCTATCTGAAGTATTGATCAATGGGCCTCCATTACATTGTGCAGCGTGAGGGACAAAATCAGACACAGAAGACAGCAACCTTGCTGATATACTGTACGGCCCTGTCATACTGTACAGTGAAAACAATAGTCCGGAAAACAACGCAACTGGCGAAAAAAAACTTCACGACCAAACACTGTCTCCAAGGCATTATCTGGCTTTGCAAAGAAAATCGCATGAGGGAAAGCACGAAGAAAGGACAAGCCAAAGCTAGAGCGACACCTTGACAGTGAGACATAGACGGCAGTATACCTAAGTGTGATGTCCCCCACGCGTACCCCTAGAATTTGGGGGCTCAAGATCTAATATGACATTGCTGAAGGTTCTACCTTGGGACCTGTAATCTGTAATCACAAACGGAGTACAGCAAGAGATTTGCCGGCGGCACATCGAATTGCCTTTGCCTGTCGCTGATGCAAGAGCCTCAGGAACATGAACATCGATGGAAAAGGAGGTTGGAAATAATGGCATCTGTCCAGGGGCTAAGCTGCCAACCAGTGCAAACTTATGATTTGCAACCTTAACAAGCAAAAACTTTGGTGGAGAATCTATAATCCATATTGTGCCTGCGAGAGGGGCATTTGGGCATCATAGAACCATAGTTTGAAAATACTCACCTACTGTGTTCTCACCGAACAAGTAAACATTGGCTGATTTATCAAGCGCAAAATCCACAGTAGTCGCTTCTTTGCCATTAAATATCCCGAGAGACATAAAGATTTTGGTTAATCACAATTCGCATATCCTTTGTGGAGATGAAGAGACCGGGTCCAGGCGAACTGCCAGTGACCGCCAATCATCGACTTTAACAGAGGCATCAGTACAATCATAGGCTGCCATAAAGATGAACAGTGGCTGCACCTTGTGTTACCTACTCTTATACTGGAACCTTGCTGTACCGTACAAAAAGTGCTGGATTTCCGTCGTCCGGTAGCAAGGTCTAACTGTACATAACGAAATCAACACCACCTCTGGTTCTTGTAGATAGTTGAGAGACATTGCCGGAAAATTGGTACTGAGGTAGTAGCTGGCATAACCTTAAGGGTAGTCTAGGTAAGTCAATTGCAATAGAGGAGTATATTGGCTAATACATTAGCTAGACCGACTGGTCTATGGATTAGTCCGTGGGCTAGTGTATATTGACCGGCACCGGCATACCTACTCTACCAGGTGGCGGGTCTACTGGCTAGCAAATTGCGTAGCATGTCGGCTGGCTATGGTACATTGTGTGATATAGATTTACGCTACGATAATTTAGTGGGGTCGCTACCACTTAGTCCTGACTGCTGGCATATTAACTGTGACTGGCTGGAATATTGACTGGTGTATCAGCTAGTATATGGACTGGCATATTAAGTGGGGTATTGGCTGGCATATTGAGGTGTGAATTGACTGGCATATGGACTGGTACCAGCTATAATATTGGCTGGTTGACGGGCGAATTAAGTGGCGAGTTGACTAGAATATTAACTGCAATATCGACTGGAATATCGATTGGAATATTGACTGGAATCTTGGCTAGTAACAGCTGGCATGTGGGCTAGAAAATTGACTGACAAATTGACTAGTAATGATTGGCTTATAGACTGGTGAATTGACTGGTATATAGACTGGCAAATTGACTAGTATATTGACTGGTGAATTGACGGGCAAATGAACTGGCATATGGACTGGAGAATTAATGGCAGTATGGACTGGCAAATTGAGTGGCATATTGACTGAATAATTGACTGTATATATCAAGGCTATGTTCCAGTCCTGCCCTTTTCCCCGCAGCGTATTTATTTTAGTGTAGGTAGATAAAGATTCTGGGCACGAGATCAGTCCTGCCAGTCCATTTGCTAGTCAATTCACCAGCCAATTCGCCTATTCATATGCCAACCAGTACCAGTTAATATTCCAGTCAATTTGCCACCCATATGCCAGCTGTTACCAACCAATATGCCAGCCAATGCACTAGTCAATATTCCAGTTAATATTCCAGTCAATATTCTAGTCAATTTACCAGTCCATATGCCAGTCCACCTACCAGTCAATATGCCACCCAATATGCCAGCCCATATACTAGCCCGTAAACCAGTCCATATGCTAGTCAATATCAGTTCATATACCTGTCAACCTACCTGCCAATATTCCGGTCAATTTGCCACTCAGTTCACTAGTCCATATGCCAGCCGATTCTCTTCACCAGTCTATATGCTCATCTATACTCGTCAATTCCCTAGTCAATATTCTAGTCAACTTGCCAGTCCATATGCGCGTCAATTCTCTAGTCCATGCGCCAGCCATTTAATGACTAGTGAAGGTACCAGTCAATATACTAGCTACTATACCACGTAATATAGTACCTAGTATGTCTGTCAGATACCAGTCGAGAGTATGCAAAAGCTCATGGCAAGTAGTATGTAAAAGCTCATAGAAAAGCTCATCGTAGGGCCAAACGTATACCAGTAGCCCACTGGCATGCGCACAGTTAAATCATTCGAGTGCTCTTGTGCCATCTACCGATATCGATCAGAGTAATGCTAGGGTAATAGAATATGCTGCATCTTTTGCGAGGGCTTCTGGGCAAGATCGGTGCCAGGCTACACCCGGGCGTCCGTGATACCTGTTTCTATATAGGTCGGGAATGACCTCGCACTAAAAGGGAAGATGCTCTTCGGGTGTAGTAAGCCTCTTTGAGTGTTTAGTAATTAGTCATCGACCTAGCTAGTTTGCCTATATAGACATCTGAGGGCACGGAGGGAGAATAAAAAGAACAACGTTCATCACCCAAGATTCCCTCACCTAAAACGCACCAGTGTAGCATGACATCACGGGATTGCCGAAAACGGCTAGGTAGTATCTTTACCCCGCCCTTGATAAACAACACAACACAACGACACACACAAAACAACAACGACGACACAACGACACACAACAAACGACAACACTACCCATTGTGATATTTGAATATAAAAGCATGGCTGAAGTACTAGATGCAGTCGCAAGCGCGATGGCTGTGGTTGAAGTTGCTGGCAAGGTCTGGTCGACTATCTACAAATACTATCAGGCAAGAATCCCCCAACCAATTTGAGTCACAATCAGTAGTAAATAATTTTATATGGGGTTAGGATGCTAAGAATGCCCAATCCGAGATGGGCGACCTTATGGATAGCATTATGGCTCTCCAAACTGCATTTCAGCAAGTTAGCCACTTGGCGGAAGGTCCTGGTGCCACTAAGTTGATTGCGTTGAAGCCGCTCCTCGAAAGTAGCTCTTCGGAACTTGAAAAGAGGTTTGACCGAATTCTTCAGATCTTGCAGCCAAGCGTAAGACAAACGAAAAAGAGAAAAACACTGGGAGAGAGGCTGAGGTGGCCATTTCAAAAGGCGGATGTGGAACAAATTCTTCAGTTACTTGAGCAGCATAAATCAGCTTTGACTTTTGCCATGAACTCTGACCAGATGTAAGAGTCTATCTCGACTGGAGTCATATTATACGCTAATATCTATTATCTAGGACGGCTGTTATTCAAATTGACAATCGAGTTGAGGAAAGTTATGATACACATAAAATCGCTCAGGACTAGTACTAACTAGTGGTACGTATACAGTCACTACACCAAAGGGCAAATATTGCAAAGTTACCATGCGCTGAAGGTGCCGCCCATGACGACTGGCTCCGGCGGCACGAGGATCATTGTTTGCAGGATACGCGAGTGGAGCTCCGCAAGCAGATTATGGACTGGTGTGACGACCAAAATGGTAAATGCATCTTCTGGCTTAACGGAATGGCTGGGACTGGCAAATCCACAATCTCTCGCACAATTGCTCTAGAGCTTGCAGAAAAAAAGAGACTTGCAGCGAGTTTCTTTTTTACACGAGGCAAAAAGGATGTCAGCCACTCTCGCATGTTCTTCACTACTATTGCCGCCCAGCTGGCAATCAGTTTGCCAGTACTCCGGACATTCATCTCAGACGCCATCGACAACAATGCTCACATATTTCAAAAAGGGCCTCGAGACCAATGGAATCAGCTCATTCTTAATCCTTTAAAGAATGCCCCTACTCAATCAATTCAACTTGTCGTAGTAATTGACGCACTTGATGAATGTGACAGCATGGACGATATCCAATTAATCCTCCAACTACTGGAAGAAGCCAAGGATCTTCAGACAGTGCGGATCAGGATTTTCCTCACCAGCAGACCAGAAATTCCCATATTTGATGGATTTCGTCAATTGTCTGGCAAAGCGTACCAGGATTTTATACTCCATAATATCCCGCTTGATACAGTTAATGCGGATATATCTACTTTCTTCGTGCAAAAGTTGTCGCCACTGAAAGCCAAACATGGGCTAGGGACACCATGGCCAGATGAGCGAATTATTGAACAATTGGTGGCAAGGGCAGCTGGGCTGTTTATCTATGCTGCAACAACACTCCGATTTATTCGAGATGGCATAGGTGGTCCTGAGCATCAACTCTCTTTAGTCCTTAGTGCAACCAAGTCATCCCTGTCGGCAACCGAGCATCTCGATGGCATATATACAACACTACTCCAGCACTCGCTTCTTGGAAAACGTGGTTATCAAGAGTGTGAAGAATTAGCGGGACAGTTTAGGCAGGTGGTTGGATCCATTGTGGTGATGTTCAATACTGTGCCAGCTCGAAATCTAGCACAGCTGCTCCAAATACTACCCCAAATGGTTTCGAGGACTTTGGACTCCTTGCGTTCCGTCCTAAACGTCCCAGAAAACGAAAGCCAGCCTGTCCGATTATTTCATCTATCCTTCCGTGACTTCCTACTGGATTCTCAGAGGTGCAATGATTCTCGATTCCAGATAGATGAGAAAGAGAGACACACCAGCCTATTTCGACAATGTATGTCGCATATATCCCAGCTTCAGGAAAATATATGCAATCTTTGGGGGCCAGGAGTTTTGATTACCGAGATTCCCAGTGATACGATACAAAAATGCATTCCACCACACATTCAATACGCATGCCGTTACTGGCTTGATCACTGCCGACTTGGGAATCCAATGGAGGAGGACATCAAGACTATTCGGCAATTTCTCGAGCAGCACTTGCTTCATTGGTTGGAGGGACTTAGCTTAATCGGAGAGGTATCAAATGGAGTTCATGTGATAATGGCTCTAGAGGAAATGCTGTCTGTAAGTTGCAATACTCATTAATTTTTACACGAAATAGTATTGACCTGGAAACAGGGACAATTGGGAGACTATGACCCAGGATTGTTAGAAATTGCATATGATGCCAAACGGTTTGTATTGTACATGAGGTCAATTATCGAAATGGCACCCCTCCAGGTCTACTATTCAGGACTTTTGTTTACCCCACAATCAAGCCTAATTCGAGGAGGATACTTGAAAAATATCCCTTGGGTTACTATGGAACCCAAAGTGGCCGATGTGTGGAGCTCATTGATACAGACGCTAGAAGGCCATACCGGCGATGTGAAATCGGCTGTGTTTTCACCTGATGGAAGGCTTGTTGCCTCTGCATCCAAAGACACCACAGTCAGATTATGGGATGCGTCAACTGGAGAGCAATGTGGAGTTTTGAAAGGTCATACCAAAGAGATCACTTCAGCTGTATTTTCACCCAATGGAAAGCTTGTTGCCTCTGCATCCTTGGACGGCACGGTCAGATTATGGGATACATCAACAGGAAAGCAATGTAGAGTTTTGAAAGGTCATACCAGCCTAGTCAATTCGGCTGTGTTTTCACCTGATGGAAAGCTTGTTGCCTCTGCCTCCGATGACAAAACGGTCAGATTATGGGATACATCAACTGGAAAGCAATGCGGAGTTTTGGAAGGTCATACCCAGTGGGTCAATTCAGCTGTGTTTTCACCCGACGGAAAGCTTGTTGCCTCTGCATCCCACGACAAAACGGTCAAATTATGGGATACATCAACAGGAACGCAATGTGGAATTTTGGAAGGTCATACCAATCGTGTCAACTCGGCTGTGTTTTCCCGCGGTGGAAAGCTGGTTGCCTCTACATCCTACGACGGGACGGTCAGATTATGGGATACATCAACTGGAAAGCAATGTAGAGTTTTGGAAGGTCATACCCATTGGGTCAATTCAGCTGTGTTTTCACCCGACGGAAAGCTTATTGTCTCTGCATCCTACGACAAAACGGTCAGATTATGGGTTACTTCAACAGGAATGCAATGTGGAGTTTTGAAAGGTCATACTGGTGATGTCAATTTGGCTATGTTTTCCCGCGACGGAAAGCTTGTTGTCTCTGCATCCGATGACTGCACGGTCAGATTATGGGATACATCAACTGGACAGCAATGTGAAGTTTGGAAAGGTCATTTCGGTACTGTCAATTCGGCTGCATTTTCACCCAATGGAAAGTTTGTTGCCTCTGCATCCAGGGACAACACGGCCAGATTGTGGGATACATCAACAGGACAGCAAGCTGGAGTTTGGGAAGGTCATACCAGTTTTGTCATTTCGGCTGCGTTTTCACCTGATGGAAAGCTTGTTGCCTCTGCATCCAGGGACGGAACAGTCAGATTATGGGATACATTAACAGGAAAGCAATGTGGAATTTTGGAAGGTCATACCGATTGGGTCAATTCAGCTGTATTTTCACCCAATGGAAAGCTTGTTGCCTCTGCATCCGACGACAACACGGTCAGATTTTGGGATACATCAACAGGAAAGCAGTGTGGAGTTTTGCAAGGTCATACAGATTGGGTCAAATCAGCTGTGTTTTCACCCGACGGAAAGCTTGTTGCCTCTGCATCCAGGGACAAAACGGTCAGATTATGGGATACGTCAATAAGAAAACAATGTGGAGTTTTCGAAGGTCATACCAATTGGGCCAATTCAGCTGTGTTTTCACCCGACGGAAAGCTTGTTGCCTCTGCATCCCACGACAGGACGGTCAGATTGTGGGATCCATCAACAGGAAAGCAGTGTGGAGTTTTGGAAGGTCATACTGATTATGTCACCTCGGCTGTATTTTCACCCGATGGAAAGCTTGTTGCCTCTGCATCCACGGACAGAACGGTCAGATTATGGGATACTACCAAAAACAAAATCATAGAAATCATAGAAACTCATGACATCATTAATGTTATGAAGTTTTCTAATTATGGAACGCATCTACTACATACGAGTCACGGCATACTGCAGCTCAAGTCATCTCTCCTCAGCGCTAGCAATCGAGACCCAGTACACACGTTCACTCATTCCCTGTATGTTACTGATCAATGGATCACATCCAACATGAAGAAATTGCTTTGGCTTCCTGTTGAATACCGACTATCCTGCTCTTCAGTAAATGACACTGTCAACCTTATTGTCATTGGGTCTACCTCCGGTAGAGTTTTTTTCATATCTATTGATTTTACCGCTCTCCCGGCTGCATATCTCCAGCCATCTGTGCAAGGTGCTGTCATGGCACGTAGGGGTTTCCTTGGACTTATTGGCTATTAAGCGCTTTGATGAACTAATTCACTGGTTGGTGTATTTTAGATGCAAGTTAAATCAATGAAACTGCAGTTTGAGTATGGGTATGGTAGGCCGGGAATTGGATTTTGTGTTTTTGTGTGATTATTTGTATATGAGCAACGCAGGAGCTATGTGTGTGAGTACCTACTGTAGGGTTAGGGGATGGAGGGGAGGGAGCACAATGAAGTGTCACAAATTCCCTTAGTTATTCACTCTGTGATTAGCTCTACTTGTACTTCAACCCAGAGCCAGAATTCACATTCCACGAGCAGGAATATTCTTCTCTTTACAGAGCTTGAAGCCTTGGTCTCGCGGGTCTTACCCAGGGTTTTCAGTTGAGGCTGGCGTTGGGTGATTCTCAAGACCGCTTATTGGATCCTCCTGTACATATCGATACTGAGGTTGCATAGGAGAATGCGATGTTGAGTGAAATTTACTGCTAGGTACTCTTTCCAACGGCTGACTGCCTTTTCCTAATAAAAATATAAAATATCAAAACGAGTTACCCCGGTTTCAAAGGACAGATTCTCAATACTGACTGGAGCATTCATTCTGAGACCGGAGCATGAAGGAATGGATACCCGATAACCCTGCTCTCTAGCCTACCAAGTAGTATAATATTTGAGGCAATTCACTTTTTGCCTCGACCTGGAATCGAACTAGTGCCCCCAATTGATAACCAAAGTCGTAAAGTTCCCAAAGGACTTACCAATCCAACTTGTGGTGATCGCGACAAGCAATATATAACGTTGACTTACCTAGCGACAGATTGGCGCTGTGCCCCGATTGGAGCTCACTGAAGCCTCAAGTGGTACTCTGAGTATAATGAACCCAGTCTACATAATGCGCATACTTACAAACTACGAAACAAACCAGGATACCAGATCAAAAACACATCCCACCTTTGTGCATATATCACTCGAAATCCACCAATCCTGCCCACAACCAACTCGAATAGATATCCATTAACATATGCAGGAATTCACATGTCCTGGCCTCCAACTAGTAGCACGTGATATTTTCAACTATGGACGGAACCATCTATTCTAGCTGAATACATACATATCTATGGAATCGACCACGCTCTACAATATTGTTACCCTCATACCCCACAAAAATGAACCTAATACTCAATATACCCCCCCCTTCCCAATATAACTTCCTCAATACCCCCCTCGCCTTCTACCCCCCATAACTGTGTACAAAATTATCCTCATGAGCTCTTTTTTCTTTTTATATAAAACAAAAAGTCATTAATCGTGTTCAGCCTATCTAGACTATGATGGTGGACTACAGCCTCCCGGTCTCCCGGGGGTCTCTCTCAGTATCCGGGCCAGTCCCTGCCCTCCCCGTCTATCTACAATATTTGCCTTCGCCTACATGACTCCGCCCCTTCTCACCCCAAAAACCTCTCCACTGCTGCGCACCACGCCTCATCCCCATGCGCCAGGTATACCTCTGCATATATCTTAGGCTAATGTTAATGGAGGAGCGTACCAGAGGAGGCAATATTGCGCATTTATAAAAGGGGTATTAACCTCGATCCCCCACGGGGTAGTGAGTGGCACAGTCAAAAACCCTAAGAATATCTGGAAAAAAACACTGGATCATGTTTTGCACTGGGGTATGTCAGTATCTGCACAGGGATTTGCAAAGAATTATTTACACTGGGTTAGTTCCGGTGATTATTTACCCACCGGAATTATTACCGAGGGCAAGTACCATCTATTAACCCATGCATAACCAAGTATTTTCCGGTGGTATCCGGTATTTTTTACAGCGACACACTAGATTATATCCATGGAATTAATCTGGTGTGATTGAGATATGGTTACCCTGAACCTGGTCTATATGCATAAACCATATCATGTGGAATTGCATTTCCTGTTGCACAACCTCTTGCTTTTTTTTCTTTTTCCTTAGGCTATGAGGCGGCTCCGTTCCCGCACCTTTAAAGGATTGGGCTTACACACGGGACAACATGCTGCTTAAGCACCCTGCCTCCCGGACCTATGAAACCAAACCCCGAGATCTAGAAGTGTCCGTCTGCTTTCGCCTATCCGGCTCCCACCGCCATGCCCCCACTTCGGCCCACGTCCCACATCCCCCGGAAATTGATGCGCTCTCTTCCTCCTCGACGCCCTCTTCTCCCGGCCTATCGTCCCTAGAAGTAAATACAACTGACAAAAGAGATTCGTTAAATATCCCCCCCTCTCAACGCAGGTCCAGATCCGTGAAGAACATCTCCACCAGCTCTACCTCGTATTCCCATCGGGATTCTTCATCTTCTTCCTCCACCTCTCCGGCTCGTCCATTTACTCCCACGCCCCCCACCGCCTACCAATATCCTCTCCATGTATGCAGACCAGGGCTATGTGCTTCCCTGTTTCCGCATACCTCCCGCATTTTCGGCATTGGTCTGGAATGTCTTTGTCCAACACATGTCGCCAGGCTTGTAGATTGCCTTTCCCAGTGCGACAGTGGACGTAGTTGTTGCGGTTCCAGCGAACTACCCTCCCCACTCCCGTCCCCTTGACCTTTCTCTCCTCTGCTCTCCTCCGCTTCCACTCCTCCCTCAACCCCCCTTCCGTGATTACCCTCTCCATCCCTCCATCCTCATCTCCCAGCTCTGCCCCGGATTTGGCCATCTGGTCTGCCTTTTCATTGCCTTTGCTTCCAACATGTATGTGCCTTGACCAGGCAAATCTGACAGCATTTGGTCCCAGATTTTTCTCCCTCTTCCGCACGTCTTGAGCTGTACCCCATGAGCATAAATCACCGAGATTTCTCCGATGCGATAATCCTGTAATTTACCTCAATAATTCCGATGCCTAGGTAGTACCCTGAGTCACCGTATTTTGAACCCGCGAAAATCTCTGGTATATCTATGGAATGTTGTCTTCAGGGTAACACCGGACGATATTAATATTAACATCGTGTTAAATATTTAGAGGCACCATCCAGTGCATCTCTGTACTCGATCACAATGATACTATGCATATGCGCCTACTAGCTATATATAGTCTAGTGTATCTCTATGGGGAGTTGAAAGAGGTGGCGGAAGAGGGATAGTCTCGAGCTTTTCATGAGCGGGTGGAAAAATGTGGGGACTGTCCAAGCGCACGGCAAAGCCGGCTACCTTCAGTATTTCGCGGAAGCTATGAGTTCGTGCAAATTGTAGTGGAGGGCTTATTGGAAGCGGAAAGACAGGTAAATACGACAGTTTATTGATGCTTGGTGTTGTACTCGAACACTGCGGATACTCTACAGAAAACAAAGCTCCAAGTACACGCGAAAAACCTGCTATCAATCCATGCCCTAATTGGGATGGATACCCTGCTCTTCTACCGATATATGTCCGGACTCGGATTCCTGGTTGTTTTCTCATGTGGCATGCGTCTTCTGTGGATGCGAGGGTATTTCCCACAGAGCAGCGGCTCGTGGCTTCGCCGCCTCTGGCTCGTCTCGTGCTCAGGCGTAGCTCACAAATGCCATAAATGTGGCGTGAAGGAATACTCCCGGGAGGACTGCCTGGAGAAGATGGACTAGAAGTGATCTACCGGGAAGAAGGACAAGGACAAGGGCAAGGCGAAGGAGACTAGTTGGGCCCAGGCCACCCCCACCTGGGATGATGATATGCACACAAGCAAGGGACGGGCACCTGACAGGTGGACCCCAGATGACGATAAGCTAGAACGCACTCGGAACGAGCGTGGGAACCTACAATGGTAGGGCCCTGTAAGGCGCAACACACCGCGACTCGGGGTGGACGGGGACATTTGGCTGGTGTCGAAAACACCATAGGACATCCAAGGATACTTTTTCTCGGAGGGGAGGGGAGCTGCGGGACAGAGTGCGGTTTTTCGACGAACATGTACCTATCGTAGTGGAACAAATCAAGACCAGCTATAGCAGAGGTTGCAGCTGATAAACTTGAGGTGGTTTGGATACATTTATATTCACATCATGAGATGTAAATACGAGTGTGTGAGAGTTTGGTGTCTTGAATTGAATTGAATTATTCGGTATTCCGAGCGGTACTTATACACAATCTAGCACTCACAATCAATGCGTGTAATAGTAGCAGAAAGCGAGCATAGAGAAAGGAAGGGGAGCTGCGGACAGCGTCATGCTCATGGCGATGATAATGGCGGAAGTGGAGATAGTAGGTTGAGACGCACAACCCTCCTTCAACACACCGCGAAGGGACCACACGGCCAGGATACTCGAGTGGCTGAGAGACTGGATCGGACACCAAGACAGTTTGACATACCTACCTACCTACCTAGAAGTGGAGGAGGGTGAGGTACTGGGGTCAGTGGCGATGACTGGCGGGGTCACCAGCGCTTTTCACGATTTAGATGTCGAGGCTGCGGAAAGACGCTTGAAGGAAAGGGGAAAGATAGCTACGGAAGAGGAAGAGCGCGAGCTACCGTATTGGCCTCTCTCTACCTATCGTTATGTATATAGATGATGTGAACGGTGTCCGTGCGGGTGGAGGAGAGGCGGAGGTGGGCGACGGGAAGCCGGCATAAGATGGGACAGACAAGTCAAAGAATTGGAAGGGGCAACAGGGCAAACCTTGGTGGCCCCTGCCGCTCTCTCTCTGTTCCTGCTCCCATCTGTCCACTCCTCAGCCTCCTCTTTTCTCAATTCCCCAATCTCCACCGCACGTCGTTCTTGGCTATTCGTCCCTTGCATTCACCTCATTATGATATCTTCTTCTAGTATTTCATATAAGATGGGCACCGCAATTTCCCGCAGCTCCGGCAAGTGTCTCCCATACACTGACGCTGCCCATCTGACCCTCTTATTCGCCATTACGACCTAAGGCCTATGCCATTGAGCCCAACCAACTCTTGCGGCTTATCTGCCCTGCTCCCCTTGTACGCCCCTACTGTCCATCGGTACATCTCGTCTCCTTTGTTGCTCGCTGGGAGTTGGGTACAGCTCGCATTCATATGTCAAGATTGGGAGCATTTGTTGTTCCACTATCTTCCGCTTCCCGCACGGTGGTAACTTATTTAGTCCCCTCACTATCTCCCACGCCGCCTCCGCCCTCTGGCTTCTGTACTTCTGATGGCGTCTTTGATCTTGCATTATAACGTGGAGTGGTTGAGCGGCATTACAAGACTCCAGGAGGTGATGAGAAATAAGAGGGCCAGGTGGGCGGCATCGGTGTACGGAAGGCACCTACCAGAGCTGAGGTGCAAAGCGGAGAAGATCCTGAAGCAAGAGCTAGGTGAGGAAACACTGCTGCGGTGGATGAGTGGGGTGCGAGTAGGTGCAGAGGTGCGGGTGGAGGAGCTAGATGCAGACAGTGCGAAGGAGTGGACAGATGGCAGTAGGATCGATGGACGAGCGACCAGAGTGACGCGGCGGCGGAAAGGAGTTTATCTAGGAACGATGGTGGCGGCGGCGGACGCGGAAGAGATACTGTAGGAGTGATGCTGGCATGGGAAGACTGCGACACGGTGGCCCTCGACAGCCAGGGTGTGATACAGCGGATACAGGGCCTGTGACACCTGCCACCGAGTTCGTGGATAGAAGCGAGGCTGGTGGCGCAAATGGCGGAGCGACCAAGGCAGTTGATATGGATACTTTCCTTTTTTTTTTAAGGAATAATGTGGAGGCAGGCAACGAGGAGGCAGACCGAATGGCAAACCAGGTGGTAACGATAGGAGAGCGGATGCAGTTGCCCGACATAGCAACACCGGTAGGTATTCGACAAGCCTACTCACTCCACCCGAAGGCCCCGCCGCACCTAGAATAGGCGGTGAGAGTGCTAACATATGTCGTGACTGACAGAGGTCCCCAGAAGCAGTGGCTGCGAGGACCCCCGCTGGGTATGTGACAGGTGGACCCCTCAGAATGCGGCACACCTACAGCGACGTCTGTGGATAGGAGTGTTAGATTGCATGTACTCTCACGTGTTGGGCTGAAGGTCACGGGTAATGCAGGTGTCCCCATATGGGTAGTTGGAACAAACTGTGTTGAACTTTGCATACCAAGGGTCACGGGAACTGCAGGTGTCCCTATATGGGTAACTGGAGATAAAAGTGTCGAAGGCAGAGTCTGTATATGGGTAACTGGAAATTATCCAGTTTAGATAAAAAGGACCGGTT
>Ga0307514_10003281_pt1 | contig 15759 bp, 7 predicted proteins | sample 16_EM_MG_FD_203088 | JGI IMG/M metagenome (GOLD analysis project Ga0307514, IMG submission 203088) | Populus trichocarpa ectomycorrhiza microbial communities from riparian zone in the Pacific Northwest, United States - 16_EM | ecosystem: Host-associated > Plants > Roots > Unclassified | place...
TCGCTCACGTCGAACGCCTGCCGTAGCGCCCCCACTTCGATCGGGTCGCCCAGCCGGGTGCCGGTGCCGTGGGCCTCCACATAGCCGAGGTCGGCGCCTGTGCGTCCGGCGCGGGACAGGGCGGTCCGGATCACCTCCCGCTGTCCGGCCAGGGACGGCGCGGTGTAACTCATCTTCGCCGCACCGTCGTTGTTGATCGCGGAGCCTGTGATGAGTGCGTGGACGGTGTCGCCGTCGCGCCGTGCCTGCCGCAGCGTTTTGAGGACCACGACGCCGACGCCGCTCGCGCCCACCGTGCCGGTGGCGTCGTCGCTGAAGGGCCGGCAGTCGCCGTCCGCGGAGAAGATGTGCTGTGGGCGGTAGCGGTAGCCGCCGGTCAGCCCGGGGTCGATGAGTACTCCTCCGGCGAGCATCACGTCGGCTTCGCCCTGCCGGAGCAGACCGGCGGCGAGGTGCACGGCGACCAGGGAGCTGGAGCAGGCCGTCTGGGCGCTGAAGGCGGGGCCGGTCAGCCCGAGGTGGTACGCCACCTTGGTGGCCAGGAAGTCCTTCTCATGGTGCAGGGCGAGCTGAAAGCCGTCAGGCAGCCGGCCGGGGTCCGCCTCGCGCAACAGGGACTGGAAGTAGGTGTTCTCCCCGGCGCCGGCCACCAGGCCCACCCGGGTGGCCGAGGTGTCCGCCACTCCGGCGTGCGCCAGGGCCTGCACACCGGCCATCAGCAGATGACGCTGCTGGGGGTCCATCAGACGTGCCTCTTGAGGGCTGATGCCGAAGTGGCCCGGGTCGAAGTCGAGCATGCCGTCGAGGGTGCTGTGCGCGCCGATGACTCCTTCCGGCGCTTCGATACGGCGGATTCCGGTGCCGCCGGAGACCGTCAGCTCCCAGAAGGCGGCCAGGTCCGGGGCGCCGGGCACCCGTACCGCCATGCCGACGACCGCGATCGGTTCGCCGGGTTCGGGGGGCCCGTCATCCCTCGCCGCCGATGGGGTGAGTGGCCGCGGGGCGGTGAGGTGGCGGGCCAGGGAGCGGACGGTGACGTGCTCGAAGAGGTCCGCGACGCTGAAGCGCAGACCGAGTGCCGTGGTGCAGCGCAGGTGGAATCGCATCAGGGCGAGACTGGAGGCACCCGCCTCGAAGAAGGTCTGGTCCGGCGCGATCGTCGACCCGGTGACCTCCTCGAAGGCAGCGGTGAGGCGCTCCTCCTCGGCCGACAGGCCCGTGCGGACGATCGCGGAACGACGTATCTCTTCCCCCGGTGCCCGCACGACCGCCTGCCGGTCCAGCTTGCCGCTGGGTGTGCGGGGGAGTCTCTCCAGCCTGCGGAAGCGGTCCACACGTACGTAGGAGGGCAGAAGCGCGGACAGGTGCGCGGTCAGGTCGTCGGCGGACGGCGCTTCGCCACGGACTTCCAGGCCGGCCGTCAGCCGGTCCCCGTCACGGGTGACGACCGCGTTGACCACCGCCGGATGGCGCAGCAGGGCCGCCTCGACGGAGCCGAGTTCGAGCCGGTGCCCGCTCAGTTTGATCTGTTGGTCGTCGCGGCCCGCGTAGTGCAGCAGGCCCTTACGGTCGAAGAACGCCCGATCGCCGCTGCGGTAGAACAGGCCCGCGCCGGGGAGCTCGACGAAGCGGGCGTCGTCGAGTGCGGGTTCGTCCAGGTAGCAGCGGCTGGTCATGGTGCCGCCGATCAGCAGCTCGCCGGTGCATCCGGTCGGGGCCGGGTCGCCATGGGCGTCCACCACACGCAGGTCGGCGCCGGCCACCGGGCGTCCGATGGCGGGCCGTTCGGGCCATTGCGCAGGATCTCCCTCCAGACACAGGGCGCTGACCACATGGGTCTCGGTCGGCCCGTAGTGGTTGAACAGGCGCGCGCCGGGGAGTCCGGCGAACCATTGCCGGATGCTGTCGGTGCACACCAACTGCTCGCCCGCGGTGACCACTTCGCGCAGCCGGGAGGGATACCGGTTCAGGCGGACGGCGTACTCGGCGAGCAGTTGCAGGGCCACGTACGGCATGAAGATCCGCTCGGTGCCGGCGGAGTCCAGCCGGTCCAGGAGCGCGGGCACGTCCTGACGCCACTCGGGACGTATGAGCTGGAGGGTGCCACCCGTGCACAGTGTCCCGAAGATCTCCTGGAAGGACACGTCGAACGCCAGCATCGAGAACTGCTGGGTGGCCGCGGGGGCGGTCAGGCCGCCGGGACCGGACTGCCACCTGATCAGGTCGCACAGTGTGCGGTCGTGGATCTGTACGCCTTTGGGGACGCCCGTGGAGCCGGAGGTGAACAGTGCGTACAGGGGGCGTGCGCCGTCGTGTGTCGGCGTGCCGCCCCTGTCTCGGTCATCCGCGACCGCGCCTCGGTCATCCGTGACCCTGCCTCGGTCATCCGCGACCGTGCCTCGGTCACCCGTGTGCCCGTCGTACGACGCACTCGTGCTGTCGCGCTGCTGCGGCGCCCGGTCCGCCCCCGGTACGAGAAGGTGGCGCAACACACCGTTTGGGAGCAGCGTGTCCAGTGTCGGCGAGCTGTCCCGCGTGGCCAGGACGCACAGCGGGTCGATCTGTTCCAGGACGCGGCGCAGCACGTCGGCCGGGTAGGAGGGGTCGAGGGGGACGGCGGTGACGTTCAGCCTCGCCAGTGCCAGGAGCGCCACCACGTGTTCGGCGGAGGGATCCAGGTACAGGGCCGCCCGGCAGGGGCTGCCGTCGGCCGGGATCGGGTAGCGGTCGGCCAGTTCCGTGGCGAGGGCCGCGGCACGGGCGTCGAGGGCCGAGTAGCTCAGGGTGCCGCCGTCGGCCGTGACCACGGCGGGGGAGTCCGGAGTGCGGGCGACCTGTCGGCCGAAGCCTTCGGCGATCGTGGTGAAGCCGGGTTCCGGGGCGGGTCCGCGCCCGTGCTCCGGGAGGGACCGCCGGTACGGCGCGACGAGTTCACGAGCGGTGGAGCGGCCACCGGCCGCGAGTGCGTCCACGCCCCGCCGGTACAGTTCCGCCATCGCCTCGATGTCCTCACCGGTGAACCGGTCCTCGGCGTACTCCCACAGCACGTCGAGCCCGTCCGCGTGCTCGACCACGGAGACCGTCATCGGGCACTTGGCCTCCGGTGCCGCCCACCACAGGGGGCGTTGGGCGCAGCCGGGCAGGCGCAGCGCCCCGAAGTCGGTGTTCTCCAGGACGAACAGGAAGTCGAACGGTGTGCTGTCGCCGACGGCCTCCCAGCCGGTCAGGACGTCCGTGAGCGCCACGTCCTGGCGCCCCAGAACCTGCCCGGTGTCGCTCTTCGTGCGGGCGAGGTGCGAGCGAAGGTCCTCACCGGGCGCGACGGTCAGGGGCAGCAGCACGGTGTTCGCCATCATGCCCACGCTGTTCTCGAACTCGCGCACCGGGCGGCCCGCGGCCGGGGCGGCGATGCGCGGGCGGAGCAGACCGGTCACGCCGTACAGGCACCAGGAGAACACGCTCAGCAGGACCTGGAACCGGGTCAGTCCGAACTCGGCGCACAGCTGGTCCACCTGGGCCCGCCGAACGACGTCGAGCGACGTGTGCAGCAGGCGCGCCCGCGGTGCCGGACCCGCGCCCTGGGCACGCAGCGGCTCCTGCGGCTCCTCCAACCCCTGGTAGAACGCCAGGAGTTCATCGCGCTGCGCCCGGTAGGCGGTGCTCGCGAACCGGTCGCTCTGCCAGCCGGCGAAGTCCAGCGGGGTCGGAGCGGGTGCCTCGTGCCCGCCGCTTCCGGCGTAGGCGGCCGACAGGTCGTGCAGCAGGATGCTCAACGACCAGCCGTCCACAGCGATGTGGTGCAGATGCAGCAGGAGTGTTCCGCCGCCGTCACGCGGCAGCCAGCAGGCTCGGAGCATGCGAGGGAGGGCGAGGTCGAAGGGCTCGGCGAAGAAGGTGTCGGCGAAGGCGTGTGCTTCTTCCTCGTCCCAGGTCTGCCGGCGGCCCGGCTCGTGCCAGGGGTCGTACGGTTCGCCGACGGTCTGTTCCAGGCCGTCCGGGCCGAGGCCGAAGCTCGTCCGCAGCGCCTCGTGGCGTGTCACCAGGGTGCGCAGGGCTCGCCGGAGGGCAGCGGTGTCGACCGGTCCGTCCAGGCGGAAGGCCTGGTTGACGGAGTAGGCCCGGGAGCCCGGGGTGCGGCGCTCCACCAGCCACAGCCGCTGCTGTTCGCTGGTGGCGGGCGCCGAGCGGGCTCCGGAGACCACCGGTGCCGGCACAGCGCTCTCCTCGCCGGGACGGACCGTGGCGAGCGAGAGGGCGACGGCGGCCAGGTCGCCGTGGAGGACGGCCGCCTGAGTCAGCTCGCGGCCCCATCGCCGTCGTACGGCGAAGCAGAACCGAAGCGCCTTCAAGGAGTCACCGCCGCTGGCGATCCACCGGTCGCCGAGCCCGAGGCCGGTGGTGCCGAGTATCTCCTCGGCCAGTTCGACGACCCGGCGCTCCGTCTCCGTCGCGGCCGGTCCGTCGGATTCGGCGGCGGCGGGTCGCCAAGGGCGGTCGGCCCGCTGAAGCAGGGCGGCCTGGTCGACCTTGCCGTTGGCGTTGAGCGGAAGCTCGGCCACGAGATGGATCTGGTGGGGGCGCATGTAGGCGGGCAGGTGGGCCGCCAGGTGGCTGTCGAACTCCTCGTAGGGCAGCTCCTGTTGGAGGACGACGAACGCCAGCAGTTCGTTGGGCCCCTCCTGGCCCGCGCGACGCGTGCACACGTAGGCCCGCTGGACCGCCGGGTGGGTGAGAACGCGCCGCTCCACCTCGCCGGGCTCGATCCTGAAGCCGCGGACCTTGACCTGGCGGTCGGTTCGTCCGACGTACTCCAGCAGGCCCTCGTCGTCGGCCCGTACGAGATCGCCGGTGCGGTAGTACGGCTCCTCGCCACCGTCGAGCCACGGCAGCCGTACGAAACGCCGCTCGGTCTCCTCGGGAAGGTTGCGGTATCCGACGGCGAGTCCGGCGCCGCTCAACAGGAGTTCGCCGACCTCACCGGGCGCGGCGACCCGCTCCTGGCCCGGTACGACCAGCACCGCACCGGTCTGCGGCAGCGGTCGGCCGATCGGCACCACGTCCCCGGCGAAGTCGCGCGGGATCGGATGGCACAGGGCGAAGGTGGTGGACTCCGTCGGCCCGTAGATGTTGAACAGACGGGTGCCGCTTTCGGCATTGTCCCGGTACCAGCGGCGCATCACGTGGGGGTTGAGCTGTTCACCGCCCACTAGAACCTCGCCGACCGAGGCGAAGCAGTCCGGTACAGCCGTGACCATCGCGTTGAACAGCGCCGTGGTGACGAAGACGATGTCCACGCGCTCGTGCCGCAGTGCCGCGGCGAGCCGCTCGGGAGTCTGCGCCTTCCCGTCACTGAGGACCACGCAGCAGCCACCGGTCAGCAGGGGCACCCAGACTTCGAAGCTCAGCGCGTCGAACGCCGGATTGGCCATGCAGGCATAGCGCAGCCCGGGCTCGACGCGGATGTAGCCGGGTTGTGCCAGTCGCCGGACCCCGGCGTCATGGACCTCGACTCCCTTGGGCTGCCCCGTCGTTCCGGAGGTGTAGAACAGGAAGGACACCTCGCCGGGGGCGGACGGTGCCTCCACGGCGGCAGCGGCGTCCGGAAGTTCGGGAACTTCGGGCAGAAGGGCGTCCGCGGCGAGCGCCGGCATGTCCTGCGGGAGGTCGGTGACGCTTTCGATCGTCTCGTACACCAGGGCGACCGCGGCGGAGTCCCGGAGGATGAAATGACGGCGTTCGGCGGGGCTCTGTGTGTCGAGGGGCACGACCTGCGCTCCCAGCCGCAGAATGCCCAGCATCACGCTGATCAGCCGCCACGACCGCGGCACCGCCACCGCCACCGCCTGCCCCGCGGTGATGCCCTGGCGCCCCAGCTCCTGGGCGACGGTCGCGGCCGCCACGTTCAACGTCGCATAGTCGAGGCGGACTTCGCCGTCGACGACCGCCTCGGCGTGTGGCGTGCGAAGGGCTCGGCGGTGAATCTCCATGGCTGTCCCGGCCGGGGCACTCACGTTCCCGGCCACGTCGGTGTGGGACGTTTCGACGTGCGGTTTCATCGTGCCTCCGCCGTTCCTGAAGGCGCTGTGCGCTCCGTCTTGCCCTGGTCGGGGGCGGATGTCAGTCGGTGCAGTTCGGCGGTGAGGACGGCGGCGACGCGGGGCAGTTCGTCGCTCTCCAACATGTCCCAGTGGCCGCAGGCAACTGGCTCGACCACGAACTCACCGCTGACGCGGTGTCGCCAGAAAGCGCGTAGCCGAGCGGCAGCGTCCTCGACGTCCGTGTCCTCGTCCTCCACGGCCGTCGCCTGCATCAGCACGACACGGGCGGGCGATTCGGGTACGGCGTAGTCGCGCCCTGTCGCGCGATGGTGGTTGTAGACGTTCAGGTAACGGGCCACCTGGTCGTCGTCGATACCCGGGTACATGCCATTGAAGCGCACCAGCTTCTCCCGGAACTCCGCCATGCCGACGGGCGCGATCGCGGCGCGCTGCTCGTCGTCCTCGGCACCGTGGGTGTCGAGGAGGACCACGCTCACCTTCTCGTGTCCGGCCGCCACCAGGCGCCGGCCCATCTCGTAGGCGATCAGACCGCCGTAGGAGAGCCCGCACAGCACCAGTGACTCGTCGGCGCGGGGACGGACGAGCCGCAGATACTCCTCGGCCATCGCCTCGACACCGGGCAGGGTGGACTCGCCGGGATTGATGCCGGGCGCCTGAAGTCCCACCACACCGATGTGGTCGGCCAGTTCGGCGGACAGTGGCAGGTAGCAGAACGCGGTGCCGCCGGCGGGGTGCACACAGATCACGCGCTGTCGGTCGCCGCCCGCACGGAATTCGACCAGGCTGCCGGGTTCCCCGGACTGCACGGTATCGCCGCCGCCTGTGCGCACCCGCTCGGCGAGCGCCTCGATGGTGGGGTGCAGCATGACGTCCCGGACGGGCAGGGGGACGCCGAGTTCCTCCTGGACGGCGGAGGCCATCTTGATCGCCGATATCGAAGTGCCGCCCAGCTCGAAGAAGTTGTCACTGATGCCGATGTCCGGGTGCAGCAGCACCCCGCGCCAGACCCGGTACAGCGCCATCTCCACATGGTCGCGCGGCGCGGCCGTGTTGACCGGCCCCGCGCGGGTTCCTGCCACGGCGCGCAGCACCTCTGGCCGGTCCACCTTGCCGCTGCGGTTCAACGGCAGTCGCGGGAACTCGACCACCACGGCGGGGATCATGTAGTCCGGCAGACGGCCCCCCAGGGCCGCACGCCACTCGTACGGCATCCGTGTGGCATCGGCGTCGCATCCCACGCCGGCGATCAGGCGGGGGCCACCGGGTGTGTCGCGATCGGCCAGGACGACGGCCTCCCGGACCCCGGGGACCGCCAGCAGCGCCGCCTCGACCTCGCCGGGTTCGATGCGGAAGCCGCGCAGCTTGAGCTGGTCGTCGCGGCGTCCGACGTACTCGGCGTTGCCGTCCGGCAGCCAGCGCGCCAAGTCGCCGGTGCGGTAGAGGCGTTCACCGGGAACGAACGGGTCGGGCACGAAGAGTTCGTCGGTGAGGTCGGGGCGGTTCAGATATCCACGGGCCAGACTCGCCCCGCCGAGGTAGACCTCTCCGGTGACTCCCACGGGTACCGGGCGCATTCTGTCGTCGAGCAGGTACAGGCGTGTGTTCCGCAGTGGCCGCCCGATGGGACACGACCGCTCGTACGGCTGTGGGTCGGTGTAGGCCGTGGCGTAGAGGGTGGCCTCGGTCGGGCCGTAGCCGAAGCAGATGCGCAGGCCGGGCAGCAGCTCACGCATGCGGTGCAGGGTGCTCTCAGGCAGGGATTCCACTCCGGTGAGGAGCTGACGCAGGTTTGATCCGGCCAGGCGTGTGGCGGGGTCCTCGCCGATCCACAGGACGTAGGAGGGAGGCAGAAACGCCTGGGTGACCTTGCGTTCGCGCATCCAGTCCAGCAATGCCTGTGGGTCTCCACGGAGCTCGTCGGGGACCAGGTGGAGGACGGAGCCGGTGGTCAACGGGACGAGGAGTTCGTGCACCGACGCGTCGAAGCCGATGCTCGACCAGGCCGATGACGCCTCGCCGGGGGAGTCCGCCATGAGTTCGCGCCAGTGGTCGAGGAGATTGACGACGCTGCCGTGTGTCACCGCCACGCCCTTGGGCCGACCGGTCGATCCAGAGGTGTAGATGACGTAGGCGAGCCGAGTCAGGTCCGTGTCGATGGCCGGCGCCTCGTCGTGCGTCCCCTCTGCCTCCACCTCCGCCAGGTGCTCCCACAGCTGTCCGTCGTCGTCCGCGATGTCTTTCCGGTCGGTCAGCACGAGGACCGGTGCGGCGTCGCTCACCATGGCGGTGAGCCGCCCCGGGGGCTGGCCGGGGTCGAGGGGCAGGTAGGCGGCTCCGGACTTGAGGATCCCGAGCACGCCGATGACGAGTTCGGCCGTACGTCCGACGTGCAGGCCCACCACTCGATCGGGACCGGTACCACGGGCGATCAGGGCATGGGCGAGACGGTTGGCCCGGCGGTCCAGGGTCGCGTAGTCCAACTCCGCGTCGTCGGCCACCACCGCACACTGCCCGGGTCGTTGGCGGACCTGCGCGGCGAAGCGCTCCAGCACGCCCGCCGATGCCGGGTCCGTCACGGTGGGCCCCGTGCTGAAGGTGGCGAGGAGTGTCCGCTGCTCGTCCTCGTCGAGCAGCGTCAGGTCGGCGATCTCGGCATCGGGCTGTTCGGTCATCAGACGCAGCACGCGCAGGAATTGGCGTATGTACCGTTCGATCGTCGTCCGGTCGAAGAGCGCCACCGCGTAGTCGATCTCCCCGGTGAGGTGCCGGCCCTCGTCGGCCAGGGCCAGGACCATGTCGAACTTCGCGGGTGTGTGGGCGGCGTCTTCCCGTAACTCGACCTCCAGACCCGGAAGTTCGAGTTCCTTCCGCATGGAGGGGACCCAGGCGAACATGGTCTGGAACAGGGCCGTGTAGGCGGGGCTCCGCGGTGGGTTGACCAGTTCGACGACTCGCTCGAAGGGGAGGTCGACGTGCTTGAGGGCATCGCGGATCGTCTGGTTCACCCGCTTCAGGGCGTCCTTGACACTGGGTGAGCCGGAGAGGTCCGCGCGCAGGGCGAGGGTGTTGACGAAGAAGCCGATCAGACCCTCGACGTCGCCGCGCCGGCGGTTCGACGTGGGGGCGCCGACCACGATGTCGTCCTGCCCGGAGAGCAGGGACAGCAGTACGGACCAGCCCGTGAGGACGGTCGCATAGAGTGAGACATCGTTGTCAGAAGCCAGGGCGCGCAGGGCTCGTGTCAGATCCTCGTCGACGGTCACGGGCAACCGGTCGCCGTGGAAGTCCCGTTCGGGTGGGCGCGGCCGATCGGTGGGCAGGGAGATCACGGTCGGGGTGCCGGCCAGTGTGGTGGTCCAGTGGTCGGCGTGCGAGGCGGGCTCGTCTCCCGACACCCACTCCCACTGCCAGCGCGTGTAATCGCTGTACTGCCAGGTCAGTTCCGGCAGCGAGACGTCCTGCCCCTGCTGAAGCGCGGAGTACACCAGGCCCAGCTCTTTGAGCAGCACGGAGCGGGACCAGCCGTCGAAGACGATGTGATGGACCACCAGGATCAGTACGTGATGGTGCGGTTGGAGCGCTATCAGGCAGCCGCGCGCCATGGGCTCCTCGCCCAGGCGGAACGGGGCGCCCTCCACCTCCGACCGTATGCGCGCGAACCGCTCAGCCGCGTCCGGCAGTCCCGTCAGATCCTCGAAAGCCACCGGGAACCCCGTGTCCGGCGGATCGACGACTTGAAGAGCCGAACCCTCGAAGGGAACCAGCCGGGTGCGCAGGGCCTCGTGGCGGGCCGCGAGCAGATGCAGCGCCGTGATGAGCAGGTCCCGATCGAGCGGTCCCCGGATGTCGAAAGGCATCGGCTCGTTGTAGGCGGCGCTGGCGTCTCCGTCCATGCGCGCCATGACCCAAAGGCGTTCCTGCGCCAGTGACAAGGGCGCTGATTTTGTCTCTTCGTCTGAATGATTACTGACTGCGATTCGGGGTAAGGACACGGATTACCCTTCACGAGAAGAGAACGCGGTGGAAATCAGTTTCGGCGTTCCCGGAGTATCAGACTGACGTCCGGAATGCGTGCGTTGCAATCAAAGTGCGGCCTGAAAATAATGCCTGCGGATCCAGGTCCTTCGTCGGACCGCGGCTGGGGTGGTCGGCTGTCCGGCCTGGTCAACTGCCTCGTTGCGCTGCTGTGTGAACAGCATGGACGGTGGACCGTTCAGGATTTCGAACCGGACTTTCACGGACTTGGCGGAGGCTCGCGCAAGGTTGTGGAAATCGCCACCTGTCAATCAAAACTCCGTCAAATTTGCGCGAGATGTATGCAGAGTGACGATTGTGGACGCTTCTGTTTATTCGGCCACCCGAGCGGTGGCGCATTTCGGTTGATGCTAAATGCGCTCCGATCGGGTGGTCAATAGTGACCAACGCCACATCAATTCGGCGACGGAATACTGTTTGTGCTCGGCATGCGACATTAAGAGGTTTGCCAGAAGATAGTGGCAAAAATGATGCCAATGGTTCACTTCAGTCGTGCTGTGCCCTCCTCGTCGAGGACGACGTATCCAGAGACGGAAGGCCGTCGCAGGGCCATGGCCACGGAGTCGTCCTCGGCGAACCAGGAGTGATTCGCCCCTGGCCCCGGACGACGCGATCACCCTGCCGCTCCAGCAGCACGCTGTGGCCGGGGGACTGCAGGCGGAAGGGCCCTGTCCCTGTGATGAGAATCAGCAGAGCTGTCCGCACCGCGCCTTCACCTGCTGCGCTTGTTGCTCACCGCGTGGGTGGACACCCCATTTGACCTCGACGGCTCACTGTGGCGGGGAATCGGGGAATCGCCCTGTTCCTTGAGGTGCCCGAGTGGCCATCCCTGGTCAACTGTCGCGTCCTTGCCCGCACCGCCTGCGTACACGCCGTCATCCATGAACCCGGGTGCCGGCAACCGAGGGTGCGGTGTCAGCGGCAGTGTGATCGGTCTCGGCGTGATCGGCCGTGGGCCATGGTCTCCACATGCCAGAGCCCCGGACGGGTTCACCCTGCCCGGGGCCCACTCGCCCGGATCGGTGCGAGCGCTACGGTCCGGCGTTGTTCACCGCGTCCCGTCGACCAACCGGCGCGCGGCCACCTCCGCTCCGTCGGCGCGGAACCGGCTTCCCAGGGCCTTCGCACGTGCCCGGGTCTCGGGTGACAGGGCGGTCTTGAGCGCGATGCCCAGAGATCCGACGGTCGTGGTCGGAGCGTCGAGGGCCGCACCGAGGTCCAGTGCCGCCACCTGGCCGGCCCAGTACGGGTTGTCCGACAGCTGGAGTGGTATCACCACTTGCGGCGCGCCCGCCCGGGCCGCCGTCAGCGTCGTACCCGCGCCACCGTGGTGGACCACAGCGGCCACCTTGCCGAACAGGTTCTGATGGCTGACCTCGCCGATGGCGAAGCAGTCGTCCCCGTCGTCGACGAGATCAAGGTCGGCCCAACCGCGGGACACGAGCACGCGGTGCCCCTGTGCGCGGATCGCCTCGACGGCCATGCCGCCGATCCCTTCGGCCGGGGACAAGCTGCCGAAGCCCACATAGACCGGCGGGGTGCCCGCGTCCAGGAACCTCACCAAGTCCGCCGGGAGGGGCCGTTCGTCCGGGAGGGTCCATGCGCCGGTCTGTACGGGGTCGAGGCCGGGGGTTTCCCGCCAGGCTCCCAGGGCCGGATCCGCCGCCAACCACGGGCGGTCGGTGAGGATGTGATCGCGCACGTTGTCCACCAGCGGCAGACCGAGGGCTGCCCGGTGTCTGTTGAGTGCCTCGCCGAACTGTGCGTTGACGTTCTGGGCGTCCAACTCCCACAGCGTCCGGTTGTCGGCGACCTCGGGCTTCGGCCAGCCCGGCCGCGGCGGTGGCGCGTGGTGCGGCGACGGCAGGTGGACCGCCGCATAGCTCACGTACACGTAGCGGATACCCGCGGCCTCGGCCACGGATCGCGCGGCGACCTGCCCCAGACCTGCCGCCAGCACCACGTCACATCCGTCGAACGCCGCAGGGAAGGTGTCGAACTGAGTCTCGACCAACTCGTTCCTGTAGCGCGCCAGGTCCGTTGCCGAGGGCAGGCTCTTCTCGCGCATCAACTCCCTGACGGGTGGCCCGACCGGCACCAGTTGGACTCCGATACCCGAGAGCCGCTTGGCGAATTCCTCGTCCGGCGGGGCGCACATCCTCACCGCCGCGCCGAGCGCCCGTAGCCGCACCGCGAGTGCCACCAGCGGTTCGACGTCGCCACGTGTCCCGTATGTAGACAACAGCACCCGCATTCAGCGTCCTCTTTCGTCGAGTCTTCCCTGCACTTGTGTCGTTTCCGCCCAGGCCCGGGGTGATGGCCGGCAGCGGCGATACGTCGGTCGTCAGCAATGATCGGCAGCAGTGTAGGTCGCGTGTCGCCCAGGGTGGGCGTCGGTCGCCTCGCTTCATCGCGCTTGGTCGCGTCGGTCAACTCGCCTATCCGGCAGCAGACTTGTGCCTTCGGGAGCTACCGGGAACAGTCCTCTCGATGGCTACGGTGCGTGTGGGGCCGGAGGTTCGACGTCGGTCGACTCTGGGCAGTCTGTGCTCGGCGAGGTGTGCAAGATCCCCCATCGTCCACACAACCGGAGTGCTACGCGATGCAGAGTTCGTCCACACCCGTACCTGATGTTTCGGTCATCCTGCCCTGCGCCGGAGACGGAACCCGTTTCGGTGCGCCTTACCCGAAGGAGCTGCATTGTCTGGCTCCTGGGGTCACCGTGCTGGACCGCAGCCTGGAAGCCGTCGTCGAACTCGCCAAGAGCGGACTCAATGTGCGCCTGGTCGTCGTGTTCGGAACACACAAACTGGACACGGTGAGTTATCTCGCTCGCTATGCCGACACCTTCCAGATGGTCTTCGTCTACCAGGACGAATCGTGCGGACCTGGTCTCGACGGGGCGATCCGGTCCGCCCTGCCGATGACTCAGGGGCCGGTGGCCCTTGTCTTGCCTGACATCGTTGTCGCGGGGTCGGATACGCCGGGCAAGCTCCTTGACGCCTTACGGCAGGTGGAGGTGACGGGCTGGAGCGTAGTGGCCGCCGAGGAGCGGGATCACGACACGTTGCGGCAGATGGGTGCGTTGGCCGTGGCCGAGGCGGGAGGCGTCCTGACCGTGGGGGCGGCCACCGACAAGCCGGCGGATGCCTCGGGCTTCAACGCGTTCTGGGGCATGGTGGCCGTCACCGAGAACGAGGCGCACAAGCTGCCCGACGTCATGGGCGTGGGAACGGCCAACCCGTTTGTCGGTGCTGTCGCTCTCATGGTGGAGGGGATTGTCAACTACAACACCCCCGCAGGCTGACTTCCTGTACGCCGACGAGTCGGTGCACGGTGTGGTGTACGGGCTTCCACTCTGAGCTCGGGGTTCGTCCTACGGAAGACAACCTCGCCGCGGTGAGCCCCGATCTGCGCGCGCGGGTCAAGACGTTGGCTGACGCCCTCATGTCAACTGAGGCCGATGCCCTCGCAGTTCGAGGGCGGCGATCGCCGAGTGGGTGGCGCTGGTGGCGAAGCAGTCATCCGATGCGGTTGGTGCGTCAAGCATCAGCGGGCATCTGAGTGGTCTGTGTGTGGGGGGGCGAGGGCGGTTGCCTCGGCGTACGGCGCCTGCGAGCGTCGGGCGGACCCCACCTTTCGGTCAGGTGCTCGGGCGGGTGGCACCAACCTCGTGAGAATCACTTCTGAAGGGCACGGCAACCGACACCGAGCGGCGCGGGGCCCGCGTAGACACGACCGATGACCAGGTCCTCGCCGGTACGCGGACCGCCGGCGAGCTGCACCGAGTGGTCGACGACCCTGTCGAAGGCCTCGCTGCCGAACACCTTCGCGCGCGACGACGGGTCGGTGCCCCGGCCGCCCTCGGCCACCTCCCGGTATGTCTGCCACAGCAGTGCTCGGGCCGTGACGAGGTCGATCTCGTTGTCGGTGATCATCTGCTGTGCCATCCCGAGGTCGGCGAGCCGCTGCCCGAACAACTCCCGGTCGAACGCACGGGAGAGCGCGATCTCGTGTGTGCGGCGGGCCGGGCTACCCTCGCTGGCGCGGGGGTAGCCCGTGGTGGATCAGTGTTTCGACGCTTGCGCCCAAACCCTCGTCGGTCAGAGACCGACGGCCCTCCCGGGTGCTTCGTCCGCCGGTTGGAGGGAGGCGTCAGGTTGCCAGAGCGCGGAACGGCTCCTGGCAGACATGTGGAGCCTGTCGCCGGGGACGACGTGCTCGAGCCGGTGATGAGGATCCCGGGGTCGGGCCACAGCCCGGGGAGCCATGGTGAGGGTGGGTCTTGCCTGGGGTTTGGATCAGTGGGTTCAGGTCACGGGCTCCATCGGGGGGGCGATGAGTGATGTCACCGAGCCTGCCCGGCCACCCTCGGACATCCGGGGCGCATCTCAAGTCGGCCGGGTGGGCCGGTCGGTCACGCGGTGAGTTCCTTGGTGATGCGGTCGAGCATGAAGGCTGAGGAGTCGTGGGCGCGTTCTTCCCAGGCGAAGACGCAGGCGGTGGCCACGCCGTCGAAGTCGAGGTCGCGGAGGGTGCCGAAGAAGGTGTCCCAGTCGATTTCGCCCTGGTCGATGTCGAGGTGCTGGTGGATGCGGGCGGTGGTGCCGGGCGGGTTGAGGATGTAGCGCAGGCCGGAGGAGCCCTTGTGGTTGAAGGAGTCGGCGATGTGCACGTGCTGGAGCTTGTCGCCGGCGTAGCGCATCATCTTCGCGATGTCCGCCCCTACTTCGGAGGCCCCGGAGAGGTGGAAGGAGTGCGGGGTGCAAAGGCGATCTGCACGAGGATGAACGGAGTTGAGCGGACGATCAACGCCCTCTAACTGGCCCTAACAAGACCGTTGGACGTGGCGGCAGGCGATCAGGCAGACGGCGAGGCTGGGGAATGCCTCGTGGATGTCGTCTCGTCGTTCCCAGCGGATGCGCAAGCGTCGGAAGCCGTGCAGCCGGGAGATTGTGCGCTCGACCACGTAGCGGAAGATGCCTAGGCCAGTGCCGTGCGGCTGGCCTCGTTCCGCGATCACAGGACGTATGCAGCGCTGCCACGGCAGGCGGCGGTACTTGTCGTGGTCGTAGCCGCGGTCGGCCATTGGGGCATCTGGCCAGCGGCGCGGTCTCTCGACTCGGCCCGCGATGGCCGGGATCTTGTCGAGAAGGGGCAGGAGCTGGGTGACGTCGTTGCGGTCTCTACTGGTCAGCGACACCGCGAGCGGGATGCCCTGGCCGTCGGTGAGGACGTGGTGCTTGCTGCCCGTGCGCCACGCGCCCGCACCTGGAGCCGGCGCGGTCTTACGGCGCGGCCCACTCGTCAATGTCGGCTCCGCCGCGGGCTTGGACGTCGTCGGCCTCACCACCGTCGCCCCCCGCTGGTGCGGCGCGCCGCCCGCTGGCCCCGGCGGCTTTATCGCCCAGCTCCGTGCCCACGGCGGTGAGGCCGCGGTGACGGCGGAGCCGGTCGAGGGGGAGTTGCACGTCGCCTTCGGCGAGCCGGTGTGGGGCGTCGCGCCGGGCCAGGCGATCGTGCTGTAAGCGGGCACGAGTGGTGGGTTCGGCGACGGTCGCCACCACGCGGCGGCTCACGGCGGCGGGCCGGGCGTGAGGCCCTGAGCTACGGCCCCGCCTGCTCCTCGTTCCCGGCGCGCAGCATTCGCGCGTGCGCGGCCGGT
>Ga0307514_10003282_pt1 | contig 15754 bp, 10 predicted proteins | sample 16_EM_MG_FD_203088 | JGI IMG/M metagenome (GOLD analysis project Ga0307514, IMG submission 203088) | Populus trichocarpa ectomycorrhiza microbial communities from riparian zone in the Pacific Northwest, United States - 16_EM | ecosystem: Host-associated > Plants > Roots > Unclassified | place...
TCTCTCTCTCTCTTGCATTGGTGAATGGATGGGGGATTGGGGGTGGTCGTTTGATGTAGAAAAAGAGAAGTATGACACCATTAAGGATGAACATGCCAGCTCATGCAGTTTGCATTTAAAATGCTCTCACTGCTTAGGATAGAAAGATCACTTTTCACACAAAGTGGTCTGATATTGGGTCTCTTTTGGAAAATTTCTGTGTCGTGTTTCATTTTGAGTTGACCATGCCCAGTCATCACTAGTGCACCTGCTGAAAGGATTAAAAAGTTGCGATACACTATCTCATTTCTATTTGACATATTATGTTAATTTTACTGTAGCAGGGCACCTGGTAACCTGTGTTAATGACACCAAAATTCTATTGATGCGTCATTTATCAGCAAAGGAGGATGGACATTTTGCTGACAAGAAAAGGTTGCTTGTTAGTCTGATGGAACCAACTATTGAATATATTATGAAATGCATATTTGAGAATACTTCTCAGTCTCAGGTCAGTATTTGGTTTCTTTGGTAATTATGGTTGCAGCAGCACTCCTAATTTTCGTTGTTGAAATCTCAACACAAGCTGTCAGAGTACAGCAGCAAAACCATGTGCTGTCAGTTGACAAAGTTTCTTTGATATATAAATTGTTCTGAACTCTAGTAGTACAAGGAGAGAACAGTACAACAATTTAGCATTTGGGCTTTGCAAAACTCATTCTGACTTTTTTTTTCTCTCATTACAATAGAGACACAGCTATGTGCTCCTTAGTAACACTGTAGTACACTACTGAAGTATCTCATCGCAAATTGCTGCTGTAAGATGAATTAGTTGTGGCTTGTGTTGTATTGTTATATTGACTCACTTATTTCTATTGAAAGAGACAAGTAGATTCTGTACTTCTGGAGTTAGGATTGGGAAGGAATCAAGAAGATTTATGTGGGAGTTCCCCTTGTATCTCATTTGTTCTTCACCATCTACTGAAAGAACTTCCAACTGAAGTAATTAGGTCCAATTTTGTGGGTATCCTTCATCTGATTGAGTGCAGCCAAGATCATTATTTCGATCAGGTATTGCCCATGTTGCATGCGTGCATGCACACACACTATAGGTATTTACATACTTGTCGTGCATGCAAGGACTTCACAATTTTGCCTTTTAGTTTTTCTATTTCAAAATTTAAATGTCATGTTTGAGTTAGTATTATTTTTTGGTTGGCTCAGTGCTTGAATTACAGGTTACTTGGATTCAGGCTCAGTGAAAGTAGATCCAAACTGGACATTGTCTACTCAGTAGTGGATAAAGTTATTCAGGTCCTTAGAGCTTTATATTCCTGTTTTATTATCTTTCATTTTCATCAATCATTTTACTTTTATGCCTAATGTGTATGGTACACTTGTCTATGAGATGATTTTGTCCCCTGCAAATTATGGGTAGGCCACCAATATCAATGAGGGGGGTGATTCAATAGAATTCGAGCTTAGAGGAAGGGGAAGGTGCCCCACTTAGAAGTTGAATTTTTCCTGCAAATCCTATCTCTCTCATCTTGCCCAATCTCCTTTTCCTTTACCTTTCCATCTTGCCCGTTGTCTTTGGAAAGTGAAGGAACCCTTCAAGGTTAATACTTTTATTTGGACAATAGTTCTTAATAAAATCAATAGTTGCAATTTTTTTCAGGCAAGGGGACCTCTTAAGGCACCATAACTTGCTATTTGTTTGATGGACTGTAATAGTGGTGAGAAGCATCACGGCCTTCTTTTCATGTATTGGATTGTGGCCAGGATATGTGGAACATGTCTTTTGGTGCGAGTCTCGAGCATTGGGAAAAACCCCAAGTAAGGTGGAAGAGTTGTTTTTGAAGTCGTTAGCTTTGAAGAAGGCTTCTTCAAGGACTTCTAGCTTATATTTTATTTCCAGGAAGTTCTGGTGGGAATCTTGCTTTTCCTTGAGGCTTGGTTTCATTGGTAGTCATGGCTTGTTCTTCTGTGCAGTTGTAGAAGTTTGTTTAGAGTGCAGTGAATATGAACTTTAGTAGCCATAAAAATGGCAGAGATAGGTGCTAGACTTGCTAGATAAAGTTAAACACTTGGATATTTTGACGCTAAGAACTAAACAATACAAATTAGTAACTCAATCACCCATATGCCAATATTTTGTTTCAATATAAATAACTGAAATATATACGAATTTGAATGGCTCATCTCCCTTTTAAATAGCTGTGTGAGCTACCTTTCCAATATTCTAGAAAATCTCTTTCAGTATTCTGTTCCGTTAATCCAACATTTTTCAATGTCATTCTTGTTTACTTATTATAAAGGGCATGTGGTAGGATTGTGTACTTTCTTTTTTGCTCGGTGTTCATTTGTATTGCTTTTGGTTGTGATTTTCTTGTTGAGTCGTGCATTTTCAAGAATGCTTGATAGCCATTGCAGTATAAGCACCTGTATCTAATTTGAAAGTTAAAGTTTGGCTTTTCTATAGATGCGGAATGGCTGCGAAGCTTATGGTAAATTATGATAGAATTTCAGATGCTGCTGATATTATTGCTAGTTTAATCAACATTTAGCTCTTCAGAAGAATGTTCTTTGATATGTACACACACACACACACACACACACTCATATATTTTCTTAAGCTACTCTTAACTGTATTGCTATGCTTATATCTTGTCTATTAATTCCAGGCAGTTGCTCAATATGATAGACTTGATCAGTACGTGACGGTTGTGGATGCTTATATGGACATTGTTCTTCAAAATCAGATGGTAAGTTTGGATGAGTTGCGGCATTGGCTCCTTTTGGCCTTGTTTGCCTTAATTTCTTATGAAATGGCTCTTGTGCATGCTGTTTGGTCGCTTCCATTCCTGGAGCCACACCCCTAATTTTGTTTCTGATGATATCATGATATCTTGCTGAGATGGATTTCTTGACTGTGACCACTTCGTACTGCACCTTGCAAAGTGATTCTGAGAAGCTTAAGGGATTTAAATTGGTTCTGAGAATAACAAGTCAATTGTAAAAGACCCAGCATGTAGAATTTAATACAAATCAGTGCTATGCTGAGAAGCTTAAGGGATTTCAAGCACATATCTTAAGGAGCATGTGCGGAGATTGTGAGTCTAGGGGTGTTCTCTTTCATGTGGTTGTAAATCACACCCACTGCTCTTCAGTTCTGGAAGGATAATAGAACAGAAAACCATGTTGCTTTTACTTTAATCATCACTAATAAATAATAACTGCCGAGTGCAATGCTTTCCTATTTGTGCCTCTTTTATGCTGTATTATTGGTATTCTTCTGTGTGTTTGGTGCTGTAGTTATCTGTTCTCTGAGTCCAATGATTATGCCAGGATAATCATTTGAAAACCATTTTAGAGGGTATTTCAAAGCGAGCATGCCATAAAGAAATACATGAAGATGAGCTTGAAAGCTTGAAGTCGATTTTGATGAAGCTTCTTTCTCATTTCACAGACTTGCACGATGTACTTGCTTTGGTAAGATAAGAGTGCAGAATCCATCACACCTCCCGTACCCTTGTTTTTATTAATTGCTTGTAAAGCATGCACATGCTGAGAAAGTAAATGGTTTGTGGTTCAACGCCATGATGGAATTTGATTTAGCTGCTAACAAGCAATTGGTTGTGATCTATTTCTGCAGGACCATTTTCTTGAAATCTTAGATGTAATGTATGGGAACCCTAGGAGTAACATCAATATGCATATCCTTAGTATGGCGACAAGGTAACTTTCATTACCTATGTATATCATCCTGGTAAATCTAATGTGTGTTTACTTTCTAACTATTTTTTTTTTCGTTGCGTTGATGCCATTCATTTTCTTGAGCCTGCTAAAATATCTGTCAGTCTATAGGAGGATTTTTGTAGTCTGGTAGGTTGGTGCATACCAATAATGGCTTAGTAAACACTGCAGCAACCAAGTATGTCTGACCTGGGTAGTTATCTGATAAGTTGTATGGATACAAGGGCTTGGTGTGCACTTCTTTTAAATATGTAGCACACTGAAAATACCATTAGTGGTTCTGAGAGAGTTGTGTTAATCACAAACAATGTGGCATTAACTTTCAGAGTTTTGGAAGTCATTTCATGCATAGAACCACCTTTTGCTTCTCCTTTTTTTCTTTTTTCTTTTAAATGAACCATCTATTGCTAAGGTTTCAAAACATCTAAATTTTCATGGTCTTGTAAGAGGTAAAAAAAAAAAACCTGGTGAACCATTGCATTATTTAGTAATCTTGCTTACAACATGAAATACTCAATCCTAGACTACACAACAAAAATACAGGATGTGACCTACAAGATTCATTGAGTTCCAGCCTTGTTGCTAATTGTATGAAAATTACATGATGTAACAGACATTGGTAGATTCATTTGTGAAATAAGATTCTGGAAAACCATTTTCAGTATCTTCATTCATTATTTTGTAGTTCTTTATACTTCAATATCTGCCCCTTTCCTTACACTTTAATATGTTCTTTTCTAATTATCATGCATGGCAATGTTTGAAGAACTTTTTATCAACTCTTAGTGCAGTTCTGACTAAATCTTGTGCAGGACCGGTTATTTGCGTGATCTGTCAACCATACAGTTGCTTTTTGAAATTTCTCAGTCTCTACATGATGTTATAGATTTTGGAAGTATGAAAGATGATGAATACCAAAAGCCACTACGGCTGATTTCTCGTTTTGTTGAGATGGTAACTAATCTCAGCTAGCTGTATACATCTTTCCTTGTGTTCTATGACGTGTACGTAGCCTATCATTAGATTGGTTGACAATTATTGTTGCTCTTGACTATTAGGTTGACTATGGGACAGAGATGGAACGACATCTAACGTTTTTAGTTGAATGCCGTGGAGCTTTCGGTATCATAAATGAACTCAAGGTCAGAACTCCTTTTTTTATAAATGAAATGTATAGAAATAGAGCCCTTTTTTTCTCCTTAGGTTGCAAGATTTCTAATTCTAGCATATCCAGCATTACAATTACACTTTTTAAATGTTATACAATTTTCTCTGGTATGCTGTTAGATGCTTTTGAAGCTAAGATGACTGTGTTTGTACTATATTTAGGAATATGCTTTTGATTAGTGTTTCTACTGATCATGCTGTCCAAACTTGAGCGTAATAGGTACTCCTTCACAATGGAAGTAGGGAATCTTAATTCTATATACAAAATTATTGAACTCTGTTATATGCAGTCAAGAGGAGGTTCAAGTTATAGAACATGGAGGGCTACAATGTTTTTGGTATCCTTTGTTAGCAGAGGTATCTTCATGTTGCAGTACAACTTTGTATATACCAGCTGCGGTGCTCATGCACCTTCAAAATATTGGAAGGGAAAAGAGAATAAAAAGAAATAAAGATTTTTAGAGACATTTGACATATAGAGGCATTGTTTTAAAAAAACAGTGGTGACTTATGTAACAGCCACTATTTAACAGAAAATCAGCATTAAGTTTTCGTAACTGCTATTCTCATATTGCTAATGGCATTTTGTACCAAAAACTGATGTAAGGTGGGAAGATAAATCAACTCAAAGCAGCAAAGAACAGTTAATATGATGGCTAAAACTTGAAGAAAATTGAAGCTGGAACTAGAAAAATAGGTTTAGCATTTGTAGACAACCTCTAAAACCTAAATTAATTGATAGAAAATATGACATGTCCTGGAAAAATAGTATAGGAAGCCCTATTTATACTAGTTCTAGGTCTAAATCCTAAGTGCGTTATTGGCTTCGAGTTTTAACCTGTTTTTTGTCAAAATTTGATTTTTTTTGTTTTAAATTAATTTTTTAAATTGTATTTTAGATCGTTTTGATGTGCTGATGTAAAAAAGAATTTTAAAAAAATAAAAAAACATTAATTTGATGCATTTCCGAGTGAAAAGCATTTTGAAAAACAATTGCTACCACTCTCCTAAACACCCAATCCTTATAGGAAGAGAAATCATTATTAAAAGTTATATGAGTAATATAGAGTCTAAATAGCATAAGGATTCCTAAACTAATTAAAAAAACTAAAATTACTAAGGAAAATATTTATTCTTCCAAAAGCTCCTGCTTCAAAAAGTCATTATATTGGATAACGGCTGTCACAGCCCATGTTTTGAAGATAAGGGCCTGCTTTCATCTTCATTTTTAACTGTTTTTCATTTTTTCTATGACCTGGGAGTACCGAGTGGTAGGTACTCTTGGAGTTCTAGTTATTAAAGGCCTTCCACAAATTATTTTTGAAATAACTTTCAAAACTTTTTTGCTAACAATTTTAGTTGTCTAGAATTTTAAAATATTTGTTAAATTGAGCTTTAATTCTTATCACTAACATTTGTGTTGGTGGTGGGTCATTTAATTTTCTTAACCTAATTTATTTTTTTATATTTATTTTTTGGATTTAATTAATTATAATTGTTTACAGTTTATGATTAGAAATTTAGATTAAATTGACTTCAATTCTGGTTACTAATACTGTACTAACCTAGGTTGTGATTTTAAGTTAATTTGTTCTATTATTATCTTTAAGTTTGACTATGTTTGATTTCCAGGATGATTCTTAATAAAATGAATATTTTTGACATAAATTTAAGTTATTATGTATTGTTTGCATGATATGTCTAACTACTAGAAGTGTTGATATTGTTTTTATTTAGTGAATTATTAGAAAATATGCATCATGAAAAGATTTGTCTTGCTAGTGATGTGCAACAGCAATGACCCCACTGCGATGGTACCACTGTTATTTTATACGATGAAAGTCCATGATTCACGATCATAACTGCAATTTAAAACCATGCATAGAGAAGAAAGTGAAGAGATGTTAATTATTAGTGGTGGAAAAGGAGGGGAGAGAAAAGACCAGAGAGTTGTATGAGGATTATACATCAATACTGCGTGGCAGTGGCATAGTTAATGTTTAAGTGCAGTGGAAATGTCTAACTACCCAGTGACATTCAAACTTATTTATCATGATGGCTATGTTATTGACATTCACAAAGAAACAGTTAATGAAATTAAAGTCATTGACAATTGACCTGGCTAGAAAGGAAACATAATTGGAGAGAAGTTATTTTGTGTGTTTAATTTGTTGGTTTTTTTGAGATTTTCATATGCTGTCTTCACAGAACCAGTTTCAGTTCATAAACTGAAGATGGAATTGACTCTGAATATACCCTAGAAACCTGTGTGTTCTGAAATAAGAGGTTCTGTCACTATCTTAAACTCTTCATCCAGTACTTGAAATTTCTTGCAGGAGACTCTAGTCCATTCAAGCAATTGTTTGGCTATCAAAGCTTTGAAAGATGGAAGAAAGCACCTCAATTTTGTCAAATCTTGCATAGCATTTAGTGAGGTCACAATACCTTCTGTTTTAGAGCATGTTGTGCAGTTTAATCTTTATATTGAGACCGCTGAGGTAATGTTCTTGCCTTTGATGCGACTATCTGGTGCTGCAAGTAAGCCACATATGTTCATCATATTCGTTTTGATGTCTCAGGTTGCTTTATTAGGTGGTTTAGTTTCTCATTCAGATGGCCTGGTGGTTTCTGCAATAAGCTGCCTAGAATGTTTTGACTTGACAGATGGTTAGTTCATCATTTCTTACAATTGAAGCACTTGAGTCAGTTCCTGACCATTCAATTTATTTGATGCTTGCCATCTGTTCTTAATTTATGAGTATTCAGTTATTGCTAATCATTTCTCTCAGTTATAATACAGAATCAAGAAAATGTAATATCTTTGGTTGTGAACTACATAAGCTGATATATGCTATCCTATCCGATACATTTATTGGTAATAATCTCTCAGTTGTAATAACAGCCAAGGCAATGTTAAATCTCTGGTTATAAACTTACACAAATCATAATGTACTGTGCCAACTGATCCCTTTCTCAGATAATTGCTAAATTTAATCAGAGAAGGTTACATTCTTGGTTTTTATTTTTCCAAAACACCAACTACTTAAGTTCCGGACTTTGAATGGATGATGTTGAGTTTAGCCCATTTTCGAAATTGACATCTAATATTAGTAAATGCATGTTCTTTTGTTTTCAAGTTAAAAAATCAGAGTGCTAATATGGGGATATAAACCTGTATAACTGTCAGAGAACCAACTGTGTCCACTTATATTCTATCCATCTTATTTTTAAAATTGACATGTAACATTATTGGAAGCATTTTCAAGTTCAAAAATCGAAAGCTATTATTGGATAGAAATTAAAGTAACTGTCAGAGCATTAAATTGTTAACTTGAAATGCCAACCTTAGGGTAGTCACTGTGTAATGAGCAAAATGCAGAAATGATTGTGATTTGCTTTATTCCAAAGAAATTGCCACATTTGAACATCATTTTTGGAAAATTAAAATTTAACCATGCTATCGCATTGGACACAGTAAGTTTGATGTGATAAACAATTCTTTAATTGTAACACAGTAGGTGGGTTTTCATGATCAGTTGTCTCGGCATATGAATAGAGGGACATTTAGAGATACTTCTCAATATTGTACATCTGATTTCTAGGTTTCTGTATTTGTTGTTTTGAAGTCTTTACCTTTCACCAGGAAGTTGATATCATATTTCCACATAGATAAAGCAAACACATACATAAAAAACAGATGTGAATAAATTTGCTGGGAAATGTAGGCGCTTCTATCCTCGATAACTACTCTTGCCCTTGACATGAAAAGTTTGTAAAACAGTTTGAAATTGGGCACGGATGTGACATGTCTTGGTCTATGATGTGTACACGTATTTGATGTGATAAGTCCAATCTGTGACACAGACCTTAAAATTAAATGTGGTCTTACATTATGAGTGATATAATGTTCTGATTTTTATTGGTTGCTCAATTGGCTTGTACGCTTTGTGTAGGCTCCAGAACATCAATTGATGCTGGTGGAATGCTCTCATCCATTCAAAAATTATGTAGCCTCTTGGTTATGTTTCCAGGTCTCTGAAACCTTTTATCAGTGTTTTTATCTCTAACATAACTGGTGAAAAATTTAAGCTCACATGGCGTATTTATTTCATTACTTTCTTTGGGATGTCTTCTGAACAATCCTTTGTTTTTCCAAAATGACATCCTGAAATTTTTAGACAAGTATTCTTTTCTACAAGCCTTTAGAAAGGATAATAAAGGTGTGAGAATACTGTATTTAACCAACTTTTGTTGTAATGAGGTCAGAATTTTCATTAGTTCATTGTGGAAAACTCTTCTTTTCATGTTAACTGCTTATTAGATAGCCCTGAATTTGGTTAGTTATTCTGATTTTGCTGCTTGATATTCCCAATATTTTACTTGGGATTTTAATAAAAAAATCAAACAGATGTTTTGAAAAAATCAGAAACTGTAAAACCAAACCTGGTGCTGCTTGAGTTTATCTTCGATTGAGAATGATTTAGCATCTTAAGAAAATGAATGAGAATAATCTTTCTTCTATGGCATGCTGTCAAGTTGTCATGTATAAGATTTATGTTCTGCAGAGTCACACTGTTCCTTTAACTCTCTTTTTTTCTTTGTTTTTAATACATGTATATTTGTTCTAATTTGTAGGTAATCCTGACCAAGGCATCACAAGATTTCCAAATAGCATTCTCTCTCTCATTTATTTCAAGTCATGGTAAGCCTTGTCTGTTACTGCTTTAGTTTTGAAATTTATCAATTTAATTTAACAAACCTCATCTTCATGAAATGTTGTTGTAGGATGACTCCAAAAATGAAGATAAGGTTATTTTGTGGGATAATTTTGTTGTTGGCAACACTTTCTCAGGATAAGCTCCCATACTATCCATACTGTGCGGAGGTACTTCTACTTCTCTTCCAATTTAAGGTTTCATGTTTAAGTTTTTAAAAAAATTTGAAATGCCATTTTCTTACTATTTTCGGGTGGGTGGTTGGCTCCAACTCTCAATATTATTTCTGTGTCGGCAACAATTTTTATTTTATATACATCTTTAAGTGATAGCTAACCGCAGTAAACTAAAAACCATGTGATATGAGCTGGGATATTATATATGAAAATGAATATGCTCTGGCATTAGATATGTTCATATATTGCTAGCATCATTCTCCCTTGGGTTTAATTAAGCATGAAATGAAACATTTCATGAAAGGCAATTTGGAAGAAACCCCTAGCTACTGCAAAGTAGTAGTATTGTTGTTTATGCTGCCTTTAATAGCTACCTATGGTTTGTCTCATACTGAGTTTCTTGCAACAATCCAAGTCCAGTGTTGCATGCACATGCAATTTCTTTTACAAGTTTGGTTTACATCTGAAAGTTCCTATGATTTTCTGTTTGGTTTATTCAGATTATGGGCAATGACCTGTTATTTTTTGGTGATCCGTCCTATGCACATGAAATTGCTGCATTGTCTGAGTGTGTTCTTCAGAATCTCATTAGTTTCATTGAACAAGAGCCACCAAAGGTAACAAAGCTTTCAACAAATGAGTTGTAATGCCACCATGCCAGTAATAGGCCATGTTTCTCATATGCTGATGTGATGTATTCTAATTAAGGCTGCTCGTGGAACCATGGCACTCGAAGCTTGCAACTGCATCGCATCATCTTTTGTGGTATGTTTCTCAGTTATCTTTTGATGACTTAATTTTAGTATAATTGTTTGATCTTGAAAAACGGAATTTGCACAATTCATTTCTATCATAGAGAGAGGTACATTGGTTGTGTCATCTTCCATCAGTGCAAAGAATATGCACCAGTGGATGGGCATTAAACCTGCCATGCCAACAGCCTAATCATCATGCCATTTGCACCCGTTAGGACCAGCTAAAATTTCTATTTATCCATTACAAATCTTTTCTGGAAATGGTTTGCCCCATTCTCATGTTTTATCTTGGGGATATATGTTTGAGCACTCAGGTAACTTTTTCATCTTAAAGCGTCAAATTATTCTGCCCCAATGACCTCTTTGAAATATAAATAAATTATAAATACCCTTTCTTTTCCCCCAACTGTCAATCTTTAGAAGGACTTTCTTTTGCTGGAGTAGGATCTTGAATCAGATTGCTTAGGACCCACTGCTCATCATGTGTATGACGCACACCTTTTAACTAGCCAATATTTTCAATTTTAATCGTTTGCATATGCTGTAATTCATGGGTGATTTGTCGCACCCCAAAAAGTTTACCAAACAGCTAATCCCTCTGTGAAAGCTTCCCCAAATCTGGAGCCAAGGAAATATAGGTGATGCCCCAGTAGCCTGTTGAGCAACTGGCAGAAAAAGTCTTTGCTTTCCATGTGTTGCAATTTGAAAATTTGATGCCTTAACTAACCAAACATTCCATTGGACCTTTCCTCTCCTGCCTTTTGTTTTGTGCAGGTATGTCAGGATATATTAGAAGTTTGCTGGAAGCTGATTGAAACTGCTAGGTTGTGCCTTAGTGCTGATGACAGGTACTTGCAGTCCACTATCAAATATTTAAACGAGCAGCTCTCCTCCATCCTGTAGCAATCTGATATTTGCACAACACTATGATCTATCAAAATGTTAAATGGTTGATTTTGGAAATGTACATTTATATTCCCTGAGCGGTTATTCATTTAAGAAAAAAGAAAGAAAGAAAACAACGGGAAGTTAAGAGCCTCTTGTGGTACCACTTTCTATTTTGGTTTTCTTTCTTACAAAATTTGTTTTATGTTTTTTGGCAAATGTTTATTATTTTTTTAACAGATGTACAAAAGAAAAAAAAAATCTTCTATTGATCTAAGAAATATAATAATATATTATTAATTAAAAATATGAAAAAAATATTTGTAATTTATTTATTATAATTAGATGGTGATATCATGGAACATGCATGGCAATGGTGCTAATGATGAAGACATGGTCGCAATGAATGTGATGCTAAAAATGATAAGGATTACTATGATTTTTATTTTATTGATGAGTGATAGTGGTTGTAGTGGGCAATAATGATGTGATACAAGTGCTTGTAATAGTATGGTAATACTAAAATTGAAATAATATGTATATGAAAACTATGGGTATTATGATTCTTATGAATCTTAACTAGTCGATTAGTTATGTTATAAAAACGATATTATCATTTCAAATCATCATATTTAAAATAAGATGTATTATTGCTTGTCTTATATTTCTAATTGTTTGTTGTGTCTAATTTGCTAGTGCTAGTCTATCTATATGAATTATAATGAGTTTACTATAATTAGTTAAACCACGAAAACTTTTTATCTTGATGGTTGATATAGGTTTAGGTCATTCTTGGATAATCTTAACATTTTTCTTATTTTTCTCAATATTTTTTGCACTAACAATATATCTAATAAATACAATTTTTTCCATGTAAAAGTCTTATTTTTTCATATTAGTAAATAAACATTATTTTTGCAAAACAACCAATTAATTCGTAAATGTTTAACATGCTCTTTTAAATTCTTACTATAAATTATAATATCATCAAAATAAACTACAATGAACTTACCTACCGTTAATATTAGTATGTTTAAAAGGCATAACAAACTATTTATACAAATTATATTTAATTTTAAAGGGAGTTTTCCATTTATCTTTCTTTTTTATTCTTATTGGATGATATCTATTTTTCAAATCAATCTTAGAAAATATACAAGATCCATGCAATTTATTTAACTGATATTGCTACTTTAACATGTTATCCAAGGATCATTAATCATATGGTCCAACAAAGTATGTCTAGGAACTGTTTTGAATCACACTAATGATTTTAGACTTATTGCTTAAGCAATTATAGCAATTATATTAAATAAAAATATTCAACATAACCATAAGTACACATGACTTTTTTGATATTATTTAAAGGGATCAAAGCTATTTGATCTCAAATGATTATTTAGTTAAGGGTATAAATGAGTTATTGAATTTTATTGTTATATTAGTTTAATGGTGGCTTAATATAACATTCATCACCTATATTTTTCTTGTTCAGTCGCACATTTCATTTCTCGTATAAAGTGGGAGATGTTAATAAATATCTATATAGACATTAGTTAAAAGTGATTGGGCCTAAATTTAATAGGATTAAGTTGAGAAAAACAATTTAATCTAAAACTCTTATTTGATAGTCCTAATACACCTATAACTCTTTTATATATAAATACCACATAACTGATATGTTAGATAAATTTTAATCTATTTTTTTTTTATGTAAGTAAATGAACACTCTTTCTAAAACCCTACTCATTCTCCTCGGTACCATCAAAAGCTAAAGGGATTTGTAACATGTGTTAATTGAGTGACTTAGTAGCCACTAAGAAACAAGTTTGGTTTGATTCTTGTTCGGCCTTAGACACAAGAGCTTGTAATTTAAATGAGAAAATCCTAATCAATTATACCTGATATGTGTTCTTAGAAAAAAAAATTTATTTTATTTTATTTTATTTTATTTTTATTCTATATCAACACAAACAATTGTGAAAGATCCATAGCCTTGAAGACAAGGCAAAGGACATCCAAAAGATGTCACAATAGCCTTTGTCATGCATGTTTAGGCCATCAAAACAGCCTCTACACATACAAATTCATGGCTGTCACAACAATCTTTGTTCATACAATTTTTTGCCATCAAAACAGTCCATATATACACAAATTTATGGTTGTCACAACAACCTTCATTCATACACATTTAAACCATCAAAACAATATTTATACACATAAATTCATAGTCGTCACAACAGTCTTTGTTCATATAATTTTTAGCCATCAAAATAACTCTTACATACAAATTCATGGTTGTCACAACAATCTTTGTCTATGCATATTTATGCCATCAAAATAGCTCCTGCACACATAAATTCACAAGAAATTCAAACAAGATTTTCACCTTCATTCAATACCCTTACTAGTTGGGCCTAGGTACATGTTTTTCCCAACATTTCTTTTCAATAACCTTCATAATTTTACTTTTTTTAGTACGTAATTCAGGATATTTTAAGAAATTAACATCAAAATAGTCATTTTCCCTAATTTTGCACTAGAATTCTATAATTAGCAATTGAAAATGTCTCTCTTTTAAAGAAAGTAGACGTGAAAAACAACAAGAACTAAGTTAGTAGGCACTTTACCAATCTAGTTTGAAGCTATTCAATCCCCTTCTTTGGTATTATTTCTTAAATTTTTCATCCCTCTCCAAAAATTCTCATTATTCTGTCTTCAACTTTCCAAATCCTCAACTCTCTTTTATTTTTTGTTTAAAATGTCTCTCTCAGTTCTTTCACTAACTACCATTCTAAACTCTCACTTTGAAGTGAAGGTTGTAAGTAACAAAGAAGAAGAAAGCTTTCTTTCTTCTTTTATGGTCGACGGGCCTTAAATATATATAAAAAATAATTTCATGTAATTTACAAAAATATCCTCCATTTATATACCTCATAGTTTTGTTCCTCAATCTACCAAATATATACACACACACACACCCAAGTACAAAACACTCAAGTACTAAATATATGTTATAGTTAAGTGGAAAGTAGTTAGTGAACAAATTATATTATTTTATTTTCTTAATCCAGCTAATACCAATCTCTAAATATTATTTTATTTTCTTAAAAGATAAAATTTAATAATACAAGGATTCAAACCTTGATCTTAGCTCACCAAACCTTAAGTTAGTGTTATTAACCACTCAGTCACACCTACTTATTTCCGTAGAACTTCAATCATAAATATTTTTCACATACATTATTATTATTATTATTATTTCTCGGGTTTACAGGAAATTTATGAGATTTATCACTAATTAACATTTTATGTACTAATTTTTGTTATGTTATTGCATCCCAAAATTAAATTAAATCACTAAGAGTTTTTATCCCAATTTATAACAATTCTCCATCTTAATTATCATCATTTTGTTTTTGTTTTTAGAATTTAACAATGAACACTGGTTTTCTGATTTTCAGACCGGGAGTTTACGGGTTTTCCCACAATATTGTTCTTTAGTAATGCTTGCCTTTTGTTGGTCAGCTGTCTTCTTACAAGACTCTATTACTAGATCTAGCAGGCGTCCCAATTTATATGTTACCAATATAAATGTCTTCCTTCCTTCGAGTAGCTGGAAGACTCACAAGAAAGTAGCAACTACCTCACGATCAAGCATGATCATGGATCTTTAAAAAAATCTAGAGATAATAAGTCCAAATAAGCAAGGATTAGCAAATTAATCTAAAAAAAAATGATTATCTTAAAGAAATCATACTCAACAATATTGAATTTAGACACAAAAGCTAAATTAAGATATAAATCCAAGAATCTATATCGGTGGCATAAACATAAATTAAAGGTCAACATGAATTTTAAAATATTAATAATCAAAAGATTATTAAGTTTTCATATCTAAATAGACGAGATATTTATCTCAATCTAAACTACACAATTTAAATCGAGCAACAAATCATGAAGATTTATGTTCATATCAAGCATAGAACTTGCAAAGAACACTAAAGAAAAATATTAAATTTCATAGTAGAGAAAGCAATTAAATAAGTAAATTATAGAAAAGAAAAGATGCTAGGAAATAAAGAAAGCATGTAAAGGGAGTGATAAATTAGGCCGGTTTGTTTGCTGGAAAGTAGTTTTTTTTAAAAAAAAGTGAATTCCGGGAAAGTGAATTCCGGGAAAGTGAATTATTTTTCGATGTTTGGTAGTGTAATGAAAAATAAGTTGGAAAATACTTTCCAGTATTTGGTTATGTCATGGAAAATGAGCTGGAAAATAAATTATTATTGTTTTATTTTTTTCAAGTTTATTAAAATAATGA
>Ga0307514_10003283_pt1 | contig 15736 bp, 19 predicted proteins | sample 16_EM_MG_FD_203088 | JGI IMG/M metagenome (GOLD analysis project Ga0307514, IMG submission 203088) | Populus trichocarpa ectomycorrhiza microbial communities from riparian zone in the Pacific Northwest, United States - 16_EM | ecosystem: Host-associated > Plants > Roots > Unclassified | place...
AGGTATTGAAGTTCTGCATGAACCAGTTGGGGCGCAGGATGTTGTAGGGCAGGCCCGAGGCTTCGAGGTAGCGCTCGGCCCTGCGCAGCGGCGCGTTGTCGTCGGCGTTGGCGCCCATCATCGACATCAGCACCACCTTGCGCAGGCCATGGGCGCGCGCGGCGTCGATCAGCGGTGCCAGCAACTCGTCCTGGTTGGCGTGCCCCGGCAACGCCAGCAGGAAGGCAGCATCGGCGCCGGACAGGGCTTCGTTCAGGCCGCGTCGCGCGACGACGTCGAGCTGCACCTGGTCAGCAGCGGTCGGCGTGCGGCTGGTGGCCTTGCGCACCTGATGGCCCTGCGCCGCGAGCACGCGGGAGAGTTCGGATCCGACGGTGCCGCTGGCGCCGACGACAAGGATCTTGGACATGATGACGGTCCTGTGGGGATTGAAGACACATTCATCGTCCATCCATTTGGTTGAACCATGAATGGACAAACGTACATATTTCATGTCCTGTAGTACGCGATTCATGGATAATTGATCAATGACAGCCGACCTGCTTGCCGACCTGCTGCGCGACAGCGGACTGCACCGCCGTGTGCTCGACCTGCATGTGCTGGAGTCCACGGTGGCGCTTCGTTTCCCCTGCGACCGCAGCATCGGGCTGCACCTGGTGCTGCGCGGCCCGGTCTACGTGCACGCGGCCGCACTGGCCGAACCGCTCGCGCTGGACAGCGGCGACGTCGCGGTGATAGCACGCGGCTGCGACCATCACCTCAGCGCGCAAGGGCGGATCGAGGGCCTGGAGGTGCGGTTCATCGGCGCCCCGGCCGACGCCGACGACGTGCCGGCGGCCGACGCCGGCTCGGTGATCAGCGGCGTCTACCAGTTCTGGAACACGCCGCTGCATCCCTTCTTTGCCGAGCTGCCAGCGTGGACGGTGCTGCGTGCCGCCATGCTGCCCAAGCTCGGGCCGCTGGCGCTCAGCACCAGCCTGGTCGAGGCCGAGCTGCGCGGCAGCCAAGCCGGTCGCTCGATCATCGTGCACGGTCTCCTCGACGTGGTGTTCGCCTATGCGATGCGCGAGGTCTGCGCACGCTGCGCGCAGGCCGGGGCCGGCTGGAGCCAGGCCTCACGCGACCCGCAGCTCCAGCGTGCGCTGGCGCTGATGCACGAAGACTGCGCCCACCCCTGGACGCTGGGAGAGCTGGCGCAGCGCGCAGGTCTGTCGCGAACCGCGTTCGCCCAGCGCTTTCGAGACACCATGGGCGACACGCCGCTGAACCACTTGCGCACGCTCCGCATGCAGCGCGCGATGCAGCTGCTGTCCGAGACCGAGCAGCGGCTGGAGGCGGTAGCCGCAGCAGTGGGCTATCAGGACGCCTTTGGCTTCTCGAAGGTGTTCAAGCGCACCCTGGGCCTGTCACCGCGCGAGTTCCGCCAGCGCGACGCCGCCGAGCGCCAGCTGCCTTGGCGCTTTCGCAACGGCTGAGCGGGCCGCACGCCAGGCTTTGCCGGCTGGCGGCGGGCTTGTCCGCTGTGCAACAGGCCGGCGACGGCCCGCTTCCTCGTCCACTCTCAGCCAGGAACTTCTGGCCGTGGCGGGATAGCTTGATACCCCGGCACACGGCGTTCTTGACACCCCGTTTGAACGGCCCAGCAGCAGCCGCCACGCCCTCACCTCAATACCCCACCTCGAACCACACCGCCTGCTTGCGGCACAGCTCACGCAGCAGCTCCAGGGTCTGCGGCACCAGGCCGTGGACGGCGTACCAGATTTCTTCGCGGCGGGGCTGGATGCCGTGGCGCAGCTTGTCGTGCAGCGCGGCCCAGCCGGGCCAGTCGACCTGCAGCAGGCGCTGGTGCAGCGCGGGGGTCATGTTGCCCATGGTGTGGGCCATGATGAGCAGCTGGGGCCAATGGGCCAGTGGACACGGGCGGCAAGAACTGCCGCTTGCCACCAGCAGGTTTCAGGTAGGCTATTCGCGATGAGTTCGCACCCACACAATTTCGTCGGCACGTGGCCCTTTCGTGAAGCGGAGAACACTGCAGTTTCTCTGCGGCGCACCCCACCAAGGCGAGAAGCCAAAGCTGGTCTGCCTGGGCTGCATGGTTGAAAGGGACGCCACACTTTGGCAACTGGCGGACATGCCTGCCGGGTGGGGCGCCGACCGCAAGGAACTTGGCGACGACTGGCATCGCGAACCAAACCCACAGCCGATCGATGAGCCTCCGAGTGATGCCTGATATGTCGGCTGGCAAGAATGAGCAAGAAGGCCCACCGTCTTTCGGTGATCCATCAGAGGCAGGCAAATATCCACCCAAGCCGGCGGTCGCGACAGCAGTCGGCCATGAGCCGCAGTTCGCGAGAGTCCGCTCTGTGTATTGTGGATAGCCAACGCGTGACTCCTCTGCAGTCAGCAATCGCGCGAAGCGGTTTTGCGAGCGCGCCACTCCAGCGGATGTTGTTCATTGTTTCGGGCCGGCCACGCGCAACGCGACACACCAGACTGCGATTCAGTCCGCCCGCCATACGGCCATGAACTGGCGGAACTGGCGTGAGGCTCTTCGAGTTGCAGTTGGCAAGCCCCGTTGGTCGTTCCTACGCCGTGAAGTAGTCCGGATGCGCCAGCCGGATCGCGTCGATCTGGCCCAGTGTGCCGGAGAGGTGGTCGCGCAAGCTCGTCTGCGCCGCCGCGGCGTCGCCGCTCGCGATGGCATCGACAATTCGGCGGTGGTCGCGCACGATGGCCCGCTGCTTGCCCACCGAGGGCAAGCTCAGCATGCGCAAGCGGTCGACATGCCCACTGCGTTGCCGCACCAGGTCGAACAGGTCCGGCACGCCCGCGGCGACGTACATCAACCGGTGAAAGGCCCGATCGGCAGCGATGAACTCGAGGTACGCCGCGCTGCCCATCAGCGCGGCCTGTACGTCGATCTGTGCACGCAGCTGGTCGACGAGGGCCGCGTCGGCGTGACCGACAAGGGTGCGCACCACCTCGGCTTCGATTGCCCGGCGCAGGAACTGCGCTTGCACGGCCGCAGCTGCGTCGATGCGGCTCACGACCGTGGCGTGCTGCGGACGGATGTCGATCAAGCCCTCTTCGCCGAGCTTGTTCAGCGCATCGCGGACGGGCGTTTGGCTGAGACCGAAATGCGCCGCCAGATCGGCACGCGAGAGCAGGGTGCCCGGGGCCAGTTCGAGAGACAAGATCATGTCGCGCAGCCGCTCGAATACCTGTGGCGCGGCGTGGCGCGAGCGGTCGAACGGCGCGAAGCGGCTGGCGGACGGGGCGGGCATGACTCGAAGTTTAGCAAGGTCGCCTCGTTGACATACTAATATATTAGTGCTTTACTCCGCTCAAAGAGCCCGCGCCGCCCTTGAGGCACGGAACCCAGGCCAAACTGCGGAGACATCCCCTTGAACCGTCGAAACCTCTTCTCGTGCCTCGCCCTGTCAGCGGCTCTCGCTGCTGCCGGCTCAGTTGCAGCACAGACGCCGGACTGGCCCCAGGCCAAGCCCATCACCTACATCGTTCCGTTCACGGCGGGCGGCTCGACCGACGTGGTCGGGCGCGTGATCGCCGAGAAGCTGCAGGCCGCGCTGAAGCAAACGGTCGTCGTGGACAACAAACCCGGACAGGGCGGTGGCATCGGTGCTTCTTTTGTGGCCAAGGCCGCGCCCGACGGGTACACGCTCTTCGGCGGCACGATCAGCACCCACGCGATCAATGCCAGCCTGTATAAGCATCTGAACTACGACCCGGTGAAGGATTTCGAGCCGGTGGCCCTGGTGGCCACGCTGCCCAACGTGCTGCTGGTGGACCCGAATCTCGGCCTGAACTCGGTGGCCGAGCTGGTCGCGTTGCTGAAGAAGGACGAGAAGCGGCGCACCTTCGCGTCGTCCGGCGCAGGCACGTCCACTCATCTGGCCGGCGAGCTGTTCGCCGACCTGATCGGCGTGCCACTGACGCACATCCCGTACAAGGGCACGCCGCCGGCCATGGTCGACGTGTCCGCGGGCCAGGTCACCTTCATGTTCGACCAGATGACGGCGGCGCTGCCACTGCTGCAATCGGGCAAGCTGAAGCTGCTGGCGGTGACGACGGGCAAGCGCATCGCGCTGTCGCCGAACACGCCCACGATGATCGAGTCCGGCGTGCCCGGTTTCGAGATGTCGTCGTGGCAGGCGATCTACGCGCCCAAGGGAACGCCGAAGGCCATCGTGCAAAGGCTGCACGCCGAGATCGCCAAGGCGCTGAAGATGCCCGATGTGCAGTCCAAGCTCGGCGGCCTCGGAATGGACCTGGTCGGCGGCACGCCCGAAGAGCTGGCCGCGCTGATGGCCAAGGAGATCCCGCGCTGGGGCGCGCTGGTGAAGAAGTCCGGCGCCACGGTCAATTGAGGAGCCAGCCCATGAGCCGAGACATCCGCATCACCGACGTCCGCATCACCCCGATCGCGTTTCGCGACGGCCCGCTGCTGAACGCGGCCGGCATCCACGAGCCCTGGGCGCTGCGCGCGATTGTCGAATTCGAAACCAGCGACGGCCGCACCGGCATCTCGGAGACCTACGGCGACGAGCCGATGCTGCGGGTGCTGGCGCAGGCGAAGCCGCTCGTCCTCGGGTTGTCGCCATTCGACCTCAACCGCATGGAAGAGCGGGTGCGCGCGGCCATCCGCCCGAGCGCCGGTGCCGTCGAATTCGAACTCGCGCCGGGTTCGCACACGGCGAAGAACGCCGCCAAGGTGACCAGCACCTTCGAGGTGGCGATGCTTGATCTGCAGGGGCAGATCGTCGGTGCACCGGTGGTCGATCTGCTGGGCGGCGCGGTGCGCGACGCGGTGCCGTACAGCGCCTACCTGTTCTTCAAGTACGCCGAGCACATCGACAAGCCGTACGCCGCGGACGCCTGGGGCGAGGGCATCAGCCCGGCACAGATCGTCGCGCAGGCGCGGCGCATGGTCGGCCTGTATGGGTTCCAGAGCATCAAACTGAAGGGCGGAGTGTTCGAACCTGCGCACGAGATCGCTTGCATGCGTGCGTTGCACGAGGCCTTTCCAGGCTTGCCTTTGCGGCTGGACCCGAACGCGAACTGGTCGCTCGAGACCAGCATCAAGGCCGCGCCTGAACTCGATGAACTGCTCGAATACTACGAAGATCCCACGCCGGGACTGGAGGGCATGGCCGAGCTCGCCGGGCATACACGGCTGCCGCTGGCTACGAACATGGTCATTACGACCCTCGACGATTTCCGCAAGGGCGCGGAAATGGGGTCGGTCAAGGTACTGTTGTCAGACCACCATTACTGGGGCGGACTGCGCGTCACCCAAACACTGGCACGCATGTGTTCGCTTTGGGACCTCGGCATGTCGATGCATTCGAACTCGCACTTGGGCATCAGCCTGATGGCGATGACGCACGTGGCGGCCGCCATTCCGAACCTCACCTATGCCTGCGACACGCACTATCCATGGCAAGAAGAGGAAGTGGTCAAAGGCGGACGCATCGCCTTCGACCACGGTGCGGTGCCGGTGCCGAAAAGTCCGGGTCTGGGCGTGGAGATCGATCCCGACAAGCTCGCAGAACTGCACGAGCAGTACCGGACCTGTGGCGTGCGCAACCGCGACGATCTGACGCAGATGCGCAAGTACGACGCGGGCTTTACCGGCAAGAGCCCGAGGTTCTGAATTCGCGCATGGAACGGTCTGGCGGTTCCGTCAGATCCAGGTCCGGTGGAGTTGTTGACCGGCCGAGGCGCTCGTTTGGTGGCCCGCTGAGCGTCCGCTCCGCGGCGATCAATCGATCAACGTGGCCGGCTGCAACGGGTCCACAGCAGCCGACCGATCACCCCGGTTGGACGGCCCTGCAGCAGCCGCCATGCCCTCAATACCCCACCTCAAACCACACCGGCTGCTTGCGCCTCAGCTCACGCAGCAACTCCAGGGTCTGTGGCACCAGGCCGTTGACGGCGTACCAGATTTCTTCGCGGCGGGGCTGGATGCCGTGGCGCAGCTTGTCGTGCAGGGTGGCCCAGCCGGGCCAGTCGACCTGCAGCAGGCGCTGGTGCAGCGCGGGGGTCATGTTGCCCATGGTGTGGGCCATGATGAGCAACTGGGCTTCGACGGCGCGCAGCGTGAGCGTGCTGGCGAAGAGTTCGTCTTCGTTCTGCATCTCGTGGGTGAGCGTGCCGATGGCGCGGCCGGTGTCCATCAGGATGTCGAACAGCGAGCGGTGGTACATGGTTCAGGCCGAGCTGCCCGGCACCACGGCGCAAGCGTCGTTGGCAGCGGCTGAAGGGCGCGGCAGCGGCTCTGGTCGCGCTGCGATGCCTGCCGGCGACAGCTGGCTGCGCAGCCGGCCCGCCGCCACCAGCGCACCTTCGAGATAACCGCAGCCCCGGTGCGCCGTCTCCGAGCCACCGAAGAACAGCTTGCCGCCCCAGTGCGGCTCGGCCAGCAGCGGCTCGCCCTGTGCGGGGTGCCCGGGGTGCGCAGGGTGCGCGGCGGAGGGCTGGTCCTCCTCGGCAATGTCGGCCGGGCTGCAGGTCCAGCGCTCCTGCGCCCAGTCCTGCCAGAAGCGGCCGGTGCACAGGGCTTCGTCCACCGCCTGGGGGCCGAAGAGCTGGGCCATCTGGCTGCCGAGCAGCAGCTCGCGGCCCTTGCTGAAGCGCTCGCGCTGCGTGGCGCCCAGCGCGGCGAAGCCGGCCAGGGCACCGGCCGAAGACTCGCCTTCGGGCCCGCTGGTGTCGAAGACCTCGGCCAGCATGGCCTGCGAGTGGGTGACCCAGGCATTGCCGGTGAGACCTGCCTCGCGCCAGAACGGGCGGCGATAGGCAAAGCCTGCCTTGGCGGCGGTGGCCATCCAGGTGGGCGTGCGCCGCAGCGCGGCCTGCACCGGCGCTGGCAAGGCGGGCGTGAACTGCAGCAGGGACTCGGCGACCCGGGGCGGCAGCGCCAGCACCACATGCCGCGCATGCACGGCCTGGAGGCGCTCGCCCACCTGCAGCCGCAGCTCGATGAATTCGCCGTGGTCGACCAGCGCCAGCGCGGCGTGGCCCAGGCGCAGGCGCTCGGGCGGCAACGGCCGGGCCAGCGCGCCAATGAGCGCCCCCATGCCGCCTGCCAGGCGGCGGGCGCCGCCATGTACCGCGCCGGACGTGGCGGTGGCGTCAGCGGCCGGGCGCTGGTCCGGCCCCAGGGCGACGGCCTGCGGCACGCGGTTGGGGTCGGCCAGGTGCAGCACCCGGCCATCGTCGACCTGGGCCAGGTCGGCCAGGCCCAGGTCGGCCACCAGGCCGGCCATGGCCGGCTGGGTTGCCGGCCAGTACCAGGTGGCGCCCAGGTCCAGCGGCGTGCCGTCCTGCGACTGCGCGGTGAGCACGCGGCCGCCCAGGCGCTCGCGCGCCTCGAACAGCCGCCAGTCCCTGCCGCGCGCGTGCAGGCTGTGGGCCAGCGCGAGGCCGCAGGCGCCACCGCCGACGAGGGCCAGGTCCAGCATGGCCAGTCCCTCGCTCAACCCGAGAGCGCGCCGAGCAGCTCGACGGTGACCGCCTCGGTGCCCAGCAGCGTGACCTGGCAGGCCAGGCGGGACTTGCTGCCGATGCCGATCAGGCTGTCGAGCCGGGCGTTTTCGGCCGGCGTCATCTTCGAGATGCCCTTGCGGCCCTCGGTGACGAACAGGTGGCAGGCGCCGCACTTGGCTTCGCCGCCACACTTGCTGACCAGCTTGACGCCAGCGTCCAGGATGGCCTGCAGCAGCGAGGTGCCGGCGGTGAATTCGGTGGTGGTGCCCGAAGGCAGGATGGTGAGCGTGGTCATGGCGATGGCTCCGGATGGGGCGGGTGGGGAAAACAGGAAGGAAGCGGCGCGCTCAGGCCGGCTGCGGCACACCAGCAACGAGCTGCGCGGCCACCTCGGCCAGCGGCAGCGCAATGCGGGTGATGCCCTGCTCTTCGAGGAAGCGCTGCTCCATGCGCGTGGGCTCGTCTGGCAGCACCGCGAAGTGCGGGCCGGCCGAGCGCTTCATGATCTGGCGCGCGAAGGCCCGCGGCAGCTGGTCGTTGAAGCGGCAGCCGAGGAACACGAAGCCCAGCGCTGCGCGGCGCTGCTGCACGATGGCGGGGATGGGGGTCTGGATGTCGATCTCGGTCAGCACCTCCACGTAGTCGGTGTCCGAGACCAGGTAGTTGCCGGCCGGCGCGTGGCCGCCCCAGGGCTTGTAGAGCACCGTGGTGGGGGCCAGCGGGTCGGGGCTGAGCTGGCCGGCGGTGTCATACCAGCCGGTCCAGGTGCCGAAGTGTTCGGACTGCGACAGGCCCTGCACCTCGGCCCAGTCGGCCCTGCCAGAAAGTGCGGCGCGCACGGTGTCGTCGTACCAGGTGTCGACGATCAGCGGCGCCGGCAGCGCGGCCAGCCAGCGGTGCAGCGGTGAAGGCTCAGGTGTGGCGGCAAAGGCCTCGTTCATCGCGGTGACCAGGGTCTTGCGGTGCTTGAAGTTCTCGATGAACTGGGCCACTGCGGTGAGCCGGTTGCGGATCTTGCCGGGCACCGCGGTCTTGGCATTCAGGAAGGTGGCCAGCGCCAGCGGCGTGGCGGGCACTGGCTGCGTGGGGCACAGTTCCAGTACCAGCGGGCCGAGATAGGGGGCGAGCTGGCCGGCGGCCAGGCCTTCGATCAGGGCCGAGGGAAGGGTGTGAAGCGGGTCGGACATGGCGATGCTTTCCAAAGTCGGTGTCAGTAGATGGCGGCACCGGCGCCGACGTTGACCGAGCTGTCCTTCATCGTCTTGACGATGAACTTGACGTGGTCGGCCGCCAGGTGGGCGTGGAAGGGCAAGGAGACGGCCCGGTCGGCAATGCGCTCGCACAGCGGCAGCTGGCCGCGCTGCCAGCCTTGCTGGATGTAATGGAACTGCTGGTGCAGCGGCTGGCAGTAGAGAACCGTCTCGATGTACTGCGCGGCCATGTCGTCGATGATCTGCTCGCAGGTGCTGACCGAGAAGCGCTTTCCCAGGTGCACCGTGTAGAGCATCCAGTGCACCTCGTCGACATCCGGCGCGATGTATGGCGGCTTGATGCCCTCGAAGCTCTGCATCTGCTCCTGGTACCAGCCTTCGACCTGCTTGCGCGTGGCCAGCAGTTCGTCCAGCCGGGCCAGCTGGCCGGCGGCGAGTGCGGCGGTGAGTTCGCTGAGGCAGGCTTGCGTGGGCACCCTCGAGCCGACCGAGACCGACCGCCGGTCGCGCAGCGAGCGGGCGCGCAGGTAGCGCAGCTCGCTGGCCAGCGCGTCGTCGTCGGTCAGCACCATGCCGCCTTCGCCGCAGCACAGGGCCGAGGGCTGCGAGAAGTCGAACACCGCGAGGTCGCCGAAGCTGCCCACCTGCCGGCCCTGGTAGCGCGAGCCGATGGCCTCGGTGGAGTCCTCGATCAGCGCCAGGCCGTGGGCGTCGGCCAGCGCGCGAAACGCTTTCCACGCAGCCGGATGGCCGTTGACATTGCCCACCAGCAAGGCCTTGGTGGCCGGCGTGATGCGGGCCTCGGCGCGCACCGGGTCCAGGCAGCCGGACCAGTAGTTGATGTCGGCAAACACCACCCGCGCGCCGACCAGCGCCACGGCGTGCGCCACCTGGTGCCAGCCATAGGGCGAGGCGATCACCTCGTCGCCCGGGCCGATGCCCAGCGCGCGCAGCGCCAGCCAGGTGCCCAGCGTGCCGCTGGCCACGGCCACGCCGTGCTTGCGGCCCACGCGCTGGGCAAAGCGCTGCTCGAAGTGCTGCACCATGGTGCCGGCCGACAGGCTGGGCTGGGACAGCGCCGCCTGCACCAGTTGCTGCTCGACCTCGCCGACGTCTGGCGCCGACAGCAGCAACCAGTCGTCGGGCAGTTGCAGCTCGGGCTCGTCTGCCTCGGCCACTGCCGCGTGCGGCAAGACGACCATCGGGTCCATCAACTCGGGCGCGTTCATGCCGGCCCCCTGTCGATACATGCCGGAGCCCTGTCGGTCAGGAACAGCCCGGCGGCCTGCGCCGGATCCTGGGTCACGGTCCAGCAGTGGCCGTCACTGGCGCCGTAGTACAGGGCGCGGGTGGGGCCCAGCGCGGCGGGGGTTTCGTCGCGCATGTCCAGCGCGTCGACCACCACCACGCGCAGCGGCGCGAAGCGCTGGCGCAAGGCCTGGGCGGCCTCGCGCACGGTGGCGGCAGCCTCGGCCAGGCCCAGGGCTTCGGAGGTGGTGGCGGGGTCCATGAGGGTGCCCATGGGACGAACTCAGTCTGCGCCGCCGGACAGCCGGCGCGCCTCGACGGTGATGGGCAGCGAGGTGCCGGCCGCCATGTCGGGCAGGGCCAGCACCCAGCCGTTGGCCAGCGTGACATTGCCACCCCACAGCTCGGGCGCGTCCTGCGAGACGATGGGCTCCTCCAGGTCCTTCTTCGGCACGTAGGCGGAGAGCACCCCGGCGGAACTGCGGCGGATCATGACTTTCATGGGGGATCTCAGGTTTGGGTGACGGACAGCGGGTAAGGACTCAGGCCGGCACGGCGTCGGCAGGCGCCGGGCTGGCCTCTGGCAGCAAGGGGCCAATGACTTGCACGGCCGCGGCAATGGCGCGGGCGACATCGGCCTCGCGGGTTTCGCGGCCCAGCGACAGGCGGATGCCGGCACGGGCCAGCAGCGCCGGCTCGCCCATGGCCAGCAGCACATGCGAGGGCTGGGTGCCGCCGGCCGAGCAGGCCGCGCCGGACGAGGCCAGCACGCCGGCGCGCTCCAGCTTGCCCAGCACCTGCTCGGCATCAAGCTGGCCAAAGCGCAGGCAGCTGGTGTTGGGCAGGCGATCTGCCTGTTCGCCATAGAGATGCAGGCCTGGCAGCGCGGCGCGCAGGCCGGCTTCGAGCTGCTGCTGGCGGGCGCGCAGCTGGGCCAGGTCATCGGCCAGCGTGCGCAGGCAGCGCTGGGCCGCGGCGGCAAAGCCCAGCGCCGCGGGCAGGTTCTCGGTGCCGCCGCGGCGCTGGCGCTCTTGCCGGCCACTGAGCAGCGCGGGCCAGCTCAGGCCCTTGCGCACCACCAGCGCGCCAATGCCCTTGGGGCCGTGCAGCTTGTGCGCCGAGACGGACCACACGTCCGCCCCGCTGCGGTCAAAGCGCTGCAGGCTCTTGCCCAGCAACTGTGTGGCGTCCACATGCAGCAGCGCGCCAGCGGCATGCGCCAGCTCGGCCAGCGCTTCGGTGGGCATCAGCACGCCGGTCTCGTTGTTCGCACCCATCACGCTGACCAGCGCCACGTCGGGGCCGATCAAGGCCTTGGCCGCGTCCAGGTCCAGCCGGCCCTGGCGGTCCACCGGGATCAGGTCCACCGCATGGCCCTGCCCGCGCAGCCGCTCGGCCAGCGCCAGCAGACCGGGATGCTCCACCGCGCTCAGCACGAGGCGCTGCCGACCCTGGTTCCGCCCCAGGGCGAGCGCCCCCAGCACGGCCATGTGGTTGGCCTCTGTGGCCCCGCTGGTGTAGACCAGCTCGGCCCCCTGGCAGCCGATCAGGCTGGCCGTGCGGGCACGGGCGTCGGCCAGCGCGCGGCGCGCGGCCTGGCCGCTGGCGTGGGTGGAGGAAGGGTTGGCCCACAGCGTGCGCAAGCCGTCCAACATCTCCTCCACCGCTTCGGCGCAGGGTTGGGTGGTGGCGTTGTGGTCCAGGTAGAGCCAGTCAGGCATGGTGCGCTCTCCGTCTCTCAAGGCCAAAAGATTCGCTCGGGGTCTTGCTGCAGGTGCAGCAGCACGGCGGGCAGGCTGCGCTCGTGGTGGCGCAGTTGCCAGCAGTCCTCCGCATGGTCGCGGGAGAACAGCAACCAGCCCCCGTCGTCCGAAGGGGCCAGCCAGGCAATGTCGATCTCGCCACCGGCCTTGTCGACATTGCGCGAGCAGTTGGGGCTGACGACCTTCCAGCCCTGCCCTTCGGCCAGCACGCGCGGTTGCACGTACTTGTAGCGAGCCCGCTGGGCCAGCGCCCGGCGAATCCGGCGCGCATCCAGCGAGGCCACCGCCTCGACAGGCGCGCCAGGCTGGCGTTCCCGGGACCGAAGCGCGCTCACAGAGGCACCTCTTCCGGCATTGGGGCGGGAGAAGGCAGTGCGCAGAAGTCCGCGCCCTCCACGGCGATCTCGTCCTCCAGGCAACCGATCACGGCCACGCCGAAGTCCACCATGTAGACCGGCTCCTGGCTGTCCACATGCTGGCCGACCTGGACGATCTCGCCCGGCCCGCCGGCAACGACCAGCAGCTGGTCCTCCTCGGCCTCGGGGTGGCTGCCATCGTTGTAGAGGTCGACGGCGGCAACCACGGTCTGGCCCCATTCGTAGCGAGGAAGGCGTTGGTCCATCATGGCGAAGCTCCGGTGAGGTGAGAAGTTCAGCGCAGGCTTTGCAGCTCGGCCACGCGATCGCCGAGCTGGGCCAGCACCTCGTCTGGCAGGTGATCCAGCGTGCACAGTTCCTTGGCCCGCATGCCCACGCGGTGGCCGGTGTCCACGAACTCCACCGCGTAGATGTAGAACTGCTGCAGGAAGGTGCCGATGGAGGTGACAAAGCCGATCTCGCCCTTGTTCACCAGCACCTCGCCGATGTCGCGGCCGTTGTAGGTGCCGTCATTGCGGATCACGGTGCGGCTGATCACGCGCTCGCCCATGGCAAAGCGCGGCGGCTGGGCCACCTCGATCACGTCATCGTCGCGGTTGATGTCAGCCATGCTGGGACTCCTGGCTGGCCAGCGCCTGGCTTTGCATCAGCCGGGCACGGGCACGTTCACGGATCTCTGCATCGGGGTCGCAGGCCAGGCGCGCCAGCAGAGAAGGCGCAGCCCGGCCGGCCACCTCCCAGCGCACCAGCAGGTCCGGGTCGTCCGCGAAGACCTGCAGCAGCGGCACGGGCAGGTGCTCGGCCACGATGCGGCGCACGTCGGGCTCGCGGTCCTCCACCATGCGCCACAGCGAAGGCATGCGCACCCGCCGTGCCACCTCTCGCCGTACGGTCAGGTCCGGGTCGCTGATCAGCAGCGGCAGCAAGGCCTCCGGCAGGCGGCGGGCCACGGTGGCGCGCACCTGGTAGTCCTCGTCCCGCAGCATCGAAGCCAGTTGCTCGGGCGCCAGGCGCTGGGCCACGCGGATGCGCACCTCGCGGTGCGGGTCGGCGCGCATCTGCATCAGCTGGCGCTGAGGCAGGCGCAGGGCGAGCTGCAGGCGCACGGTCTCGTCGGGGTCGTCCATCAGCGGCGCCAGGCAGAACAGGTCTGCGTAGCGGGCAGCAATGGCGCGCACCTCGAAGTAGCCGTGGCCCAGGTGCTGGGCGGCCAGCTCGGGGTGGCTGCGAAAGAAGCGATCGATGCGGCGGGCGTAGGCGTCCTGCATGCAGGACACACTAGGCTCGCAGCCGCCTTGCGAACGCAGCACGGCGTGCGGGCAGCTCGCACAATCCAGCGCGCCGCCTTCCCAGTGCAGGGCTGGGATGTCCTGCCAGGATGCGGTCATGAGCGCCCCCGCACGGCCGCCCGAAGGGGAGCGCGCCGTCCCTCTTGGAGGGTCCCGCGAAGCGGAGGGTGCACCAGTGAGCCCTGTCCCTGGCTGGCGGTGGCCGCCACACGCGCCCAGGCAGCGGCGCCGAACACCGGCAGCGCCGGGCCGTCATCGTCGCCCTCCAGGCCCTGCCGCTGCCGCACGGCTTCGAGCAGCGCCGCGCCCACGAAGTCCTCGGGGTCGAGGCAGCGCAGCTTGGCCAGCGCGTCGCGGGCCTCCACCGGGTCGTCCATGCGCAGGCTGAGGTAGGCATAGCCTTTCAGCACCCAGAGATAGAAGCGCGTGGCAGGCTCGTCGCGTGCACCGGCCAGGGCCAGGTCGGGCACCTCGCGCCAGAGCGCCGGCAGGCCCAGTGCGCCCGCGCCCACCACCAGGGCCTTGCGCGCCACGGCCCGCGCCAGGCGCAGGCGGTGGCTGTAGAAGTAGTGGCGATAGAAGGCGATCAGCACGGCCGGATGCTCGGGCGCCAGCGCGCAGGCCCGCATCAGCGCTGCCATCACCTGCAGCGGCTCGCCACGGGCCGCGCCGGCCTCGGCCAGCGCCTGCTGCGCCTCGGGTGGCAGGCCGCCGCCGAGCACGGCGTCGTCGAAGTCCAGGCGGCTGTCCATGGCGGTGGCGTCCGGTTTGGCGGCGTGGTGCTCAGTGGCTGGACGTGACCGGCGGGCGCCGGGCGATGGACGCCACCGAGACGGTGGCCTGGGCGGGCGCTGCGGCGCTGTCGCCGGAGGTGGAACAGCCGCAGGCGGCGGCGTTCGGGTTGAAGAAGGTCAGGCCGCTCTGGGTCGGCGTGTCGGCGAAGTCCACCGTCACCCCGTCCAGCATCAGCCGGCTCTCGGCCGGCAGGAAGACCTTCACGCCGTTGACCAGCAACTCGCTGTCACCCTGCAGCGCGGCAGGCACCACGGTGAACTCGCTGTTGTAGCCCGAGCAGCCGCCAGGCGACACTCTCAGGCGAAAGCCGCCCGAAGGGTGCTCCGAAAAACGCACCATGCGCTTGATGAATTTTTCGGCGGCGGGGGTGACGGTGACGTTCGGTTGGATCATGAGGTCTCCTTTGAAATCGGGTCAAGCTGCTTTGATGCAGTTGTCGACAGGGCAGACGGCAACGCATTGCGGCGAGTCGAACTGGCCTTCGCACTCGGTGCATTTGTTGGGGTCGATGATGAAAGTGCCGCCCTTTTCGCGGATGGCGACGTTGGGGCATTCGGGCTCGCAGGCGGAGCAGCCGGTGCACATGGAGGCGATGATCTTCAGGGCCATGGAAAGAACTCCTTCGGGCGGGGGCTGGAGGGATGGAAATGCTGCTCAGGCAGCCTGTTCGGTGGCGCTGGAGAAGGCGCCCTGGCGGATCTGCGCGTCGCCCCGCACCCGGTGCGTGACCTGGCCGGTGGCAACGCGGCTGCGGTAGTCCGCGAACCAGGACAGCGCGGCCTTCTCGATGAACTCGTGGGCGTAGGCGTCCACCGGTTCGATGCCGGCGGCACTCAGCTCGTCCTTCGGGCAGGCGCCGATCTTGGCGACCAGCACTGCGTGGCAGTCGTTGATGGCATTGACGACGGAGGGCAGCGCCTCGTCTTCGCCGTAACCGCCCTGGCAATACAGGTCCACGCGGCGGTGGCCCACGAACAGCGCCTGGCTCGTGCTCACTTCGAAGATCTGGAACTCGGTGGCGTGGCCGAAGTGCTGGTTGACCTTGCCGTGGCCTTCGGTGGCCACCGCCACCAGCACGGTCATGTTCGGGTCCACGCCATCGTCCACGCCGGCCGCTTCCAGCGCAGCAACCTTGGCCGCGTGCTGGGCCTGGCGCTCCACTTCGACGGCGTCCTGGTAGCGCTTGCGCTTGTCCAGGTCGTAGACGACTTCCATCTCGTCGATCTTGTCCAGCGTGAATTCGGCGCTGCGGTCCTCGCCCAGCAGGCCGACCGCGTCAGCCCGGCACTGGCGGCAATGCCGCATCAGGTTCGCGCCACCCATGCAGGCGTCCTGCACGGCCTTGAGCTCCTGCGCCGACGGGCCGCGCTGGCCGGTGAGGCCGAACACCGTGCCGTGCTCGGGCTCGCTGATCAGCGGCATGATGTTGTGCAGGAAGGCGCCGCGCTTCTTGACCTCGCGGTTGACCTCGATCAGGTGCTCGTCATTGATGCCGGGGATCAGCACCGAGTTGATCTTGGTGAGCACACCGCGCGCGGTGAGCA
>Ga0307514_10003284_pt1 | contig 15735 bp, 14 predicted proteins | sample 16_EM_MG_FD_203088 | JGI IMG/M metagenome (GOLD analysis project Ga0307514, IMG submission 203088) | Populus trichocarpa ectomycorrhiza microbial communities from riparian zone in the Pacific Northwest, United States - 16_EM | ecosystem: Host-associated > Plants > Roots > Unclassified | place...
CGGACCTTGCCCGACTGGATGAACGGCAGCACCACGGGAATGTCGACCATCATCATGTCCACCTGCCCGCCCATCAGGTCGGTCAGTGCCGGTGCCGCGCCGCGGTAGGGAATGTGGTTGATGTTCAGCCTGGCCTCGCGCTTGAGCAGCTCTGCCTGAAGATGCGGCGTGGTGCCGCTGCCGGCCGAGGCATAGTTGACCTTGCTGGCGTCGCCGGTGGCCGCAGCCTTCAGGTCCGCGAAGGACTTGAACTTTGAATCCGCGGCCACCACCAGCACCGCCGGCACCTTCAGCGCCTGGGTCACTGCAGCCAGGTCCTTCTGGGGGTTGTAAGGCATCGACGGCGCAATGTGCGGCACGATGGCCAGCGCCCCTGCCGAAGAGAACAGCAGCGTGTAGCCGTCGGCGGGGGCCTTGGCGACTGCGTCGGCACCGAGCAGGCCACCGGCGCCGCCCTTGTTGTCGATGATGATGGATTGGCCAAGAGCCGTGCCCAGCTTGGCGCCGAGTGCGCGGGCTGTCTGGTCCACCGGTCCACCGGCAGGAAAGGGAACGACCACGCGGATCGGCTTGGAGGGATAGGCTTGCGCCCATCCCGAAGCTGCGGCCAGCGCAAGGGCGAGTGCCGCTGCGGATCTGAAAAGTCCATTCATGGTCGATGTCTCCGATTGTCGTGACCGAACTCTAGGCAGGGCAGCGCGCCGTGCCACCGCGCTGCGGCGCATAGCTGCTATGCGATGCCGCCCACGCGAGGCCTGCCGCTATGCGCCGCCGCGCATCACAGTCTTGCGGGCTCGCTGGTAGCCCGGGACGGAACCGGATTCCAGAATTCACCCTACACAAGGAGAATTCGAATGACCACGAACAAGGGGCCGCTGGCGCATGTCAAGGTGCTGGACCTCAGCCGCATCCTCGCCGCGCCCTGGGCAAGCCAGATCCTCGCCGACCTCGGCGCAGAGGTGATCAAGGTCGAGCGGCCCGGCATGGGCGACGACACGCGGACCTGGGGACCTCCGTTCCTCAAGGATGCCGAAGGCAAGGATACGAAGGAAGCGGGCTACTACCTGGCCGTCAACCGCGGCAAACGCTCGATCACTGTCAGCCTCGAGAAGCCGGAGGGCCAGAAGATCGTCAAGGAACTCGCCAGGCGGGCCGACATCGTGCTCGAGAACTACAAGGCTGGCACACTGGCGCGCTATGGCCTGGACGAGGCATCGCTGCGCAAGCTCAACCCGCGGCTCATCTACTGCTCGGTCACGGGCTTCGGCCAGACCGGGCCCCGGCGCGACCAGCCGGCCTACGACTTCCTGATCCAGGCAATGGGAGGCCTGATGAGCGTCACCGGAGAAAAAGACGGCCGCCCCGGCGGCGGTCCGCAGAAGGTCGGCATCCCGATCGTCGACCTGATGACCGGCATGTACACCGCCGTCTCGGTGCTTGCCGCTTTGGCGCGCCGCAATGAAACCGGCGCCGGCGACACCATCGACATCGCGATGCTCGATGTGCAGGTCGCGGCGCTGTCCAACCAGGCGATGAACTACCTGGTGTCGGGCAAGGTGCCGCAGCGCAGCGGCAACGCGCATCCGAATATCCAGCCGCAGGACGTGTACGGCTGCGTCGATGGCGACGTGATCCTCGTGGTCGGAAACGACGCCCAGTTCGCCAGGCTCTGCGAAGTCCTGGCACGCACCGACTGGATCGCGGACGAGCGCTTCGCGACCAACGCCCAGCGGGTCCGCAACATCGATGAGCTGTCCGCCATGCTGCGCGACGCGTTCGCCCAGTGGGAGCGCGAGAAGCTGATCGCTGCGCTCGACAAGGCCGGCGTGCCCTGCGGCCCCATCAACACGGTCGCCGAGGTGTTCGAAGAGCCCCAGGTCAAGGCGCGCGAGATGCTTCGCCATGTGCCTCATCCGAGCGGTGTCGACGCACCGCAGGTCGCGAGTCCGATGCGTTTTGCGGATGCCCCGCTGCAAACGCAGAGCGCGCCGCCCTTGCTGGGCCAGCACAGCGACGACATCCTGTCCGAACTGGGATACAGCACGGCGGGCATCCATGCGTTGCGGGAAGCCGGAGCGATCTGATGGCCCAGGCGATGAAGCTGCACTGGTCGCCCAAGTCGCCCTATGTGCGCAAGGTGATGGTCTGCGCCCACGAGCTCGGGCTGCTGCCCAGGCTCGAACTGGTTCGCTCGGTTGCTGCGATGCGCAAGCCCAATCCGGCCCTCATGGCGGACAACCCGCTGTCGAAGATCCCGACCCTGGTGCGCGAGGACGGCTCGACGCTGTTCGATTCGATCGTGATCTGCGAATACCTGAATGACCTGGCCGGCGGCGCGCTGTTCCCGCCGCGGGGCGAGCCGCGCTGGCAGGCGCTGCGCTGGCAGGCTTTCGGCGACGGACTCCTCGACGCGCTGATTCTCTGGCGCAACGAACGCGAACGCGAAGTGCCGCTGCAGGACCTGCTCGCCGCGTTCGAGCTCAAGACCCGCGCCTCGCTGCACATGCTCGACGATGAAGCGCAGGCTCTGCGGGATGCACCGTTCTCCATCGGCCATGTGACGCTCGGCTGCGCGCTCGGCTATCTCGACTACCGTTTCGACGCGCTCGGATGGCGCAGTTCGGCCCCTGCGCTTGCAGCCTGGTTCGAGACGCTGCGCGCGCGGCCTTCTTTCGCTGCGACGGAGCCGGTCGATGGCTGAGTCCGCAGGCCGGCCTCCAGGTCAGCGATAGAGCATCTCCGGATTGGCCACGAGCACCCGCTGAGCGACTTCGTCGCTGCCGGCCCAGTCCTTGAACATCGCAAGCAGCGATGCCGCGTCCGGGCTCGGCGCCACGCGCAGGTGCGGCCAGTCGCTGCCCCACACAAGGCGCTGCGGGTTGGCCTCGATCATCTTCTGCTGGAACGCACGGCCGGCTTGCCAGTCGGGTACGTTGAGCAGATTGCGGTACGCGCACAGCTTGACCCACACCCGGCCCGAGGCCAGCAGGTCGAGCAGCACGCGAAAGCCGGGGGCGTCGACGCCCGCCGGGGCATCGAAGCCGCCCATGTGATCGATGACTACCGGCACCGGCAGTGCCTTGAGCTCGGCGGCAATGCCGGGCAAGGCCTGGCAGTCGGTCCACAGCTCGGCGTGAAGGCCCGCATCGGCCAGCGCCGGGGCCAGCGCACGCAGGTCGTCGAAGGAGGCACTCCCCGCAAAATTGGTGCCGGCGCCGCTTCGGTGGCTGAAGCGCGCGCCGCGCACGCCCTGGCCGTGCAGGCCGGCCAGTGCCAATCGGCTGCCCGGCTGCACGACGACCACGCCGCGCAAATCGGCATGGGCCGCCAGCGCATGCAGCAGCAGCGAGTGGTCTTCGCCATAGGCACTGGGATGCACCAGCACGCCGTTGCACAAGCCGAGCCGGGCCAGCAGCGCCAGGTACTGCGGCGCAACGGCCTCGGGCGGCGTGTAGCTGCGTTCCGGGGCCAGCGGAAAGCGGTCGTAGGGGCCGAACAGATGGGCGTGGCAGTCCCATCCGGCCACTGTGGCCGGCCTCATGCTCATGAGGCGAGTTCCGCGTGCTGCGGCAGGGCAAAGGCCGGCGCCACGCCTTCGGGCAGGGGAATCTCGTGGCAGTTGAGCGTCATCGCGACCATGGTGTAGTAGCCGATCAGCGCCGTGAGCTCCACCACGCTGCGCGCGCCAAAGCGTGCCAGCGCCACGCCGTACGTGGCGTCGGAGACGGAGTTGTGGCGATTGAGTTCGACGGCATAGCGGTAGACGGCGGCATCGTCCGCCGACAGCCCGGGCGGCTCGGAGCCCGCCAGGATCGCCTCGATGATGGGCTGCTCGATGCCCGCCTTTTCGGCCTCCGCGCGATGCGCATACCACTCGAAAGGCGAGCTGCAGGCGCGGCCGGTGACCAGGATCGCGATCTCCGACAGCCGCGGCGGCAAGCTTGTGCCGTAGCGCAGCAGCGCGCCGAGCGCCTGCCATTTGTCGGCCAGCTCCGGGTTGTGCAGCGCGGCCCGCAGCGGACCCTGGATCCTGCCGCGGGGGCCGGAGACGATCCTGTCGTGGACCGCGCGCTGCTCGGGGCTCATGGTGTCCGTCGGAAAGAGGGGTATGCGTGGCATGAGGTGGCTTCTTGAAGGTGTCCGGTTCAGGGTGGCAGCGTGCCGATCCACGCCACGATAGCTTGCGCCACCGCCGCGGGTTGCTCGGGAAACAGCGCGTGGCTGGCATTCGGGATCACCTGCACCGTGACCTTGTCGCCGAGCACGTCTTTCAGTTCGTTGCGCGAAGCGGGCGGGCGCCACGGGTCGTCGGCACCCTGCAGGTCGAGCAGCGGCGCATGGCTCACCGGCCACCACCGTTCCTTGGCCGGCACTGCACCGGCCTGTCGGTAGGCCTGGCGCAGCGCCGGGTGCCAGCCGGAAAGCCAGGGCTCGGGGTCGTTGCCGGGCGCGAAGAATGCGTGGCGCAAACCGCGCAAGCGTGCCTCGCGCGGCTGCGCGGGATCGGAGGCGATGGCCAGCGATTCGGCCATGCCGGCCGGAAATGTGCGCGCCGCGCCGCCGGCGACCACCACGCCGCGCACCAGTTGTGGATGGTCGAGGTCGGCCACGCGCGCCACGAAATGTCCAAAGGCATGGCCCACCAGCACGGCGCGTCCGCCGCCCAGCTGCCGCACCGTGGCCGCCACGTCGGCGGCCAGCACGTGCAGGCTCAATCCCTGCATCGGTCCGGTCGAGCCGCCCATGCCGCGCGGCTGCGGTCGCAGAACCTTGAAGCCGGCGGCGGCGATGCGCGCCGCCACATCGTCGAAGTCTTCCGAATCGCGCTGCGATGAGGGCAGCAGCACCACCGCGGGCCCTCGGCCTTCGACGATCACGTCGATGCGGGCCGGGCCCTCGGTCAACAGCACGCGCTGGCGTGCCGGGGCGTCGACGGGGGCGAAGCCGGTACACGCCAGCAGCGACAGCGCGGCCGCGCCGATGGCGGCCTTGCGCAGCTGTCGATCGAACCATCGCAGGGGCATGCATGTCTCCGTCACGCGTGGCCTCGAGGATGGCCACTTGAGCGGATGAGCATAGGCGCGGGTCGGGCGCCGTGGCTGCCCGCGCGGCGCAATGCTGCTATGCAGTGGGCCGCAACGCTAGGTCGCCTCGATCGGACGCCACATGCCGCTGCGGGCGTTGTCGTTGACGATGTCGACGATCTCCGCCGCCACCGTCGACACGGCCTTGGCCGGACCCTTGGTGCGGGCCAGCGCCATGGCAACGATGCGCTGCACGCCCGGCGAGACGATCTTCGCGGCCTGCAAGCGTCCGTCCTGCACCTCGGCCCAGACGGCATGGATCGGCAGCACGGTGTACAGGCGAGCCTCGGCCACGGTGGAGCGCATCAGCGGCAGCGAATCGGCTTCGATTGCCGGTGCCAGCGTGATGCGCTCCTGCCGCGCGATGCCGTCGAGCGCCGTGCGCAGGCCGTTGGGCGCGCCCGGCAGGATGAAGGGCAGTTCATGCAGCGCGCTGAAGGGCACTTCGGCGGCGGCTGTGAGGCGGTCGCCGGCGGCGCCGATCAGGTAGCTGTCGACCGTGGCCAGCGCCTGTTCCTGCTGCGGCAGGGAGTTGCCGTAGCGATAGAGGATGGCAATGTCCACGCGCTCATCGGCCAGCCATTCTTCCACCTGTCCGCTCGAGCCTTCAAGGATCTTGAGCTGGACGCCCGGGTGGCGCGCGCGCAGCTGCTTGAAGAGGCGCCCGACGATCGGATTCGTGATCGAAGGCAGCGAGCCGATGGTGACGCGCCCCATCGGTTCGCGCGCCTCACCGCGAATCTCGAGCTCCAGTTGTTCGGCGTCCGCAAGCAGCGCCTTGACGTGCGGAAAGATTCTCTGCCCCACATCGGACAGCGCCACACCGCGGCCGGTGCGGTTGAACAGGCGCGCGTTGCATTCGCGTTCGAGGGCGTTCAGGTGCCGGCTCAACAACGACTGGTTGCTGTCGAGAAAGAGCGCTGCGCGCGTCAGGCTGCCGAGTTCGGCGATGGCCAGGAAGGCCCGCCACTTCTGCAGGTCGGAGGTGAGGTCGAGTTGGAGTTTGGTGGCTTTGGCGGGCTGCATGTCGGGCACCACATGGAGGTACCGATTGTGTATTGGCAGTGCCCTTCCTCGGTAGCGGGTTTGCAGCAGGCGGGTCGAAGACCGCCGGTTGCCCAGAGTGCCCTCAAGGTGAATAGCGGCCTTGGTTCAACAGGGTGTGCCCGTGCATACCAACTGAGCCAAACCGATAGCCTGCTCGCCGCCCGCGGCATACAACAAATACTCCTTGCCCTCGTCGACGAACACCGCAGGATCGCGCAACTGCTGCACCAACTCGAAGACAGGGCCGCGGCGTGATGGCGCGTCAGGCATTGCAGCGCCCTCCCAGGCCAGTTCTGGCTCCAACAGCGTGGTGACATCCCCGTGCCTCCAGGTGGCCCAGTCGGGTCTGAGATCGACGGTGGTGTGAAGGATGCGTTCCGGCGTGTCGCCCACTCGCGTGAAATAGACGTGCAGCAGCGGGCCAGCCACCCGTACCGCGCAATGCCGAAAGCTGGGCTCGAATGGCACTGGGCCAAGCTCGAAGCCGCCGTGTTCGTCCATGCGATAGAACGCCCCGGGCATTGCCAGCGCGTGCTGGCGCCCTTGCCACTCGAACACGCGGAAGTAGGAAGCTCCGAGCACCTGTGGTTGCGCCGAAAAGTGCAGGCCGTCATCTGAAATGGCCAGCTTGCTGCGTTGGTTGCCGATCCAGCGCGCTGCTTCTCCGAACTGCGTTTCGTGACCGTCCGTCTGGCCTGCAGGGAATGCCACGCCGTGAAAGTACATGCGTATCTTTCGCGCAGCGTGATCCACATGCACGTCGGGCGAGGCCACGTGATCGGAGCAACGCGAATCTGCAACCGGCAATACGCCCGGTGCATGGACGGTCCACGGGCCCAGCAGATCATTGGCATAGGCGAGCCGGATGTGCCGGCCCTGATGGTGCGCGAAATACAGGTAGTAGCGCCCGAGCGGGTTGGGCAGCCAATCGGGCACCCGAATCAGCGACGGGCCATTGATGTTGTTGCCGAGCGAGGCGTCGAGTCCCGCATGTATCAGCGGCTGCGACAGGCAGCGCTGCGCGCGCATCATGCGCCCCCCCCAAAAGTCGGGCTGGCCTGGCGATGGACGGCTTCCACCACCTCCATGTGCGCGCGGACGACCGGTGCCAGCAGACGGGCATCGACCTCGCCAAGATCGTCTGCGCGCGTGTGAAAGGCCCGCGGTATGCCCAGTACCGCCAGCGCGCGGCCGTAGCCGCGCTCCACGATCGCGCCAAGCTCGCTGACGCCAGACATTGGTGTCGTGATGCGCTCCAGCCCGGGAAGGCCGCGAAACGCCGCCCGCGCGGCGTCTTGCAGCGATTCGGTCGCCATCGTCATGCGGTTCGCGTCGGCCGAAGGAAGGTCGAAGAGCTCGCCGCGGAATTCGAGCCGGTCGCGCACCGCGAGCGCGGCGCCCAGATGAACCCATGCCAAGGTGTCGGCAGGCGCGGGGGCTTGTGCCAGCGCGCGGTGCGCGCCGGCAAACCGGTACTCGTGCGCCCCTGTATTCAGCAGGAACAGGGAGAGGTCCGGAAGGCGCTCGACGGCCCACGCCGCCATCGCCAGAAATGCCGCCGTTCCCGTACCGCGTTCGGCAACGCAGCCGAACCAGCCGGTGCGTGGCGTGGACAGGCACAGCCATCGCGGGCCGCGCCGCAGCGTGGCTTGCAGATTCGAGCTCTGCCGCACGCTCGTCTGGCCATGCAGGAACAGCGTGGCGGGCAATCCGCCGCGCGCTGCGCGCAGGAATGGTTCGGCAAGCGCCGGCGCGAGAACCGCGACGGGCACCGGTGCGACGGGTGCCCCGATACCGGCATTCAATGCCACCACCTCGCCGGTAGGGCCGACCGGCACGATGACCAGAGCGACGGCGCCCGCTGCCGACGCAGCCGCAATCAGGGGCGCAACGAGAGGTGAATCGACCGAGGCATGGCGCGCATGCGGCAAGACCAGCAGCGCAATACGGCCGGCCGCATCCATCGCCTCATACGGCGCGCGCACCACCGCCAACGGTGCGCGCAGGCCTTGCATCCCGGTTGCAGTGACGGGCGACTGCCAGTACACCGGCGCCGCGGCCTCGCCCGCGATCAGGCGGCAATCGATCGGATCGAAGAAAGGCACATCGATGTCCTGATGATCAACGCCATAGCCCAGCTCGGCGAGGCGGCCCGCGATCCACTGCGTGGCCGCCGCGTCGCCGGGGCCCCCGGAGATCTTGTCTCCGAAGGTGGCATGTCGAACCATGTCAGCCGCCAGGGTGCGGGTCAGCGCATCGATCTCTTCATCCATGCGAATCACTCCTTCTGCACACCCAAGGATGCGGCGATCTTTCCCCACCGTTCGTACGCTTCACGGACCATCGCCGCAAATTCCGAGGGCGTCGAGGAGGCCGCCTCGTACCCGCCTTTCTCGAACTCACGCTTCAGTTCGGGTGTCGCAAGCACCTTCACAAGCGCCGCGTTCAGGCGTGCCGTGATGGGCGGCGGCAGGTTCGCTGGCGCAAAGACGCCGACCCAGCCGTCGATGTCCAGGCCCGTGCCGCCTTGCTCCACCAGTGTCGGCACGCCGGGCAGCAGCCGCGAGCGCTGCGGCGCCGCGATGCCGATCATCCTGACGTTGCCGGTGCGTACGAACTGCAGGGCACCGCCCGCGGCGGCGAACATGATCTGCACGCGACCGCCGACCAGATCCTTCTGCACGTCACCGGCACCCTTGTAGGGAATGTGCACCATGTCGAGGCCGTAGTGCCTGGCCATCCACTGGCCGAAGAGGTGCGATGAACTGCCCTTGCCGAACGAGGCGTAGTTCAGCTTGCCGGGGTTGGCCCGGGTATAGGCCACGAGTTCCTTCAGGTTCTCCGCCGGCACCGACTTGTGGGCGACGAGCACAAGCGGACCGACGCTGGCAAGCGACAGCGGCGTGAAGTCCTTGAAGGGGTCGAATGGCAGCTTGGCGAACGAGTGCGGATTCTGGGCGAAGGGACTCAAGGGGCTGTAGAGCAGCGTGTAGCCGTCCGCCGCGGCGCGGGCGACTTCTGCGGTGGCCATGTTCATGCTGGCGCCAGGGCGGTTCTCAACGACCACCGTGGTACCCAGTTCCTTGCGCAGCTGCTCGGCCAGGAAGCGCGCCTGCTGGTCTGTCGGCCCACCTGGGGCAAGACCGACGATGAGGCGGATCGCTTTGCCGCCCATCGGGAAATCGGCTGCGGTTGCGCTCATCGTTGGCAGCGCCAGGAAGGTGGCAAGCAGCGCGGCAAAACATCGTCTCATCAGACCTGTCTCCGTTGTTGGCGCGAGAGCGCCGTTGACACAGCATAGGTCGCATGGCACTTATGAGAACAGTGATATATTTTCAATCAGCCATAACTTAATGGAATGCCTTGCCATGCAAGACGAGCTCGACGGCCTGGTGTCACGCCTGCGCTTCCGGCATCTGCGGCTGCTGGTGGAACTGCATCGCTGCGGCACCCTGAGCAAGGCCGCCGCCACGCTGCATCTGTCTCAGCCCGCGTTGAGCAAGACGCTCAAAGAGGTCGAGGAGGCCTTCGGGTTTCCGTTGTTCCGGCGCGGCGCTCGCGGCTTGGCGCCCACGACACGCGGCGAGGTGATCGTGCAGGGCGCGGCAACGCTGCTGGCGGCGCTCGGGCATCTCAGCGAGGCGGCACAGGCCTCGAGCGAAGAACCCGTTGCGGTGTTGCATCTGGGCGCACCGCCCGCCGTGGCGGCCGGCGGCGCACTGCCCGCTGTGCTGGCATTGCTGCAGGCTCGCAGTGAACGCGTTGTCGTTCGGCTGCGCGAGCAGGCTGTACCGCAGTTGTTCGAGGCCCTGTTGCAGGGAGAACTCGATGCTTTGTTGACCTCGTTCAATCAAGCAGCGTTTGCCGCCAAGCGAGCCACGCGCCTGGTCTACAAACGTTGTGCAGAGCACGAGTATGTGGTGATCGCCCCGCCCACGCATCCCTTGGCAAGAAAAAGAAACGTCGGATGGGATGCGCTTGTGGATGGCCAATGGATCATGCCGGAGCCGGCGCTGCTGAGCCGCCAGGCGCTTGAGAGCCAGTTCCTGCGGGCGGGTGTCGCTGTACCGGCGCCGTGCATCGTCTCGAACAACCCAGCCACCAACGTGCAACTGGTGGCAGCCGGGGCGGGGCTGGCCGCAGTACCACGGGCCATGGCCACGGCAGAACATCGCTTGGGGCGGATCGCTGTTCTTCGCGTCGAGATGACGCCTTCTCGAGTGCCGGTCGCGCTTGTCTACCGAGCCGCGTCAGCCGGTGATCCGGTGATAAAGCTGCTGCACGCTGTCGTTCACGAGCTCACGGTTTAGCGCCACAGGAAACTGGCAAAGGAGGCCGGATTCGAACCGGCGAGATCCCGGCTCGGAACCAGGCGGCTTGGACCGCTCGCACCACTCCCCAAACAATGTCCGGTTACGGTTCCGGCGCCGCCCAATGCTAGGCTGCGCCGAACAGCACGTCGGCCGGTGCACACGGCAAGGCGTCCTGCGCCGCGTCGGTGAACCCCTCGCACCACTTCACCAGTGCGGCAGCCTGCGCATCGCCCATGGCGGGCACGAAGGTACGCATGCGCTGCTGCAGGCCAGCCCACGTGTAGGGATCTTCAGGATCGCCGCGGCGCAGATCGCGATAGGCCGTGAGCTGCCTTCCATCGTGCAGCCTGATCGTCACGCGGCTCGGGCGGCGCTGCGGGAACGCGCGCTGGAACTCCTCGTTCGGCAGCACCTGCATGCGCGCGGCCAGGGCACGCAGCCCGGGGTTGCCGAGGTCGGGTGCCTCCGTGTCTGCGATGCCGAGCGTCCCCTTCTCCAGCAGCGCCGCCAGCAGGTAGCGCAGGCAGAAGCCGGCCTCGGCCGGCCTGGCGGGCCACTGCACGCCTGCGATCTTGAGTGCATGCGGAAAGATCTCGATCTCCATCGCCTGCACGTCGGCGGCGCTGATGCGATGTTCCTCGATCAATGAGCGCGTCGCGTCGAGCGGCGTGAACAGCATCGCGCACGCCGGCCAGGCCTTGATGGTGGTGGTGTGCAGCCGCTCGGGCGCCTCCAGCGCGCCGTCGACCGCGGCCAATGGCCCTTCGCCGGCCAGCGCGGCGTACATGCCGCGCCGGCCGGTGAAGAAGGCGCGCGCGCCCGGCAGGCCGGCTCGCGCCGCATAGGCCGCGGTCATGCCGTTGCGCACGGCGAACGCGGGATGCAGCGACTTGGATTCGTGCGCGTCGTCGTCGACCAGCTGCCAGAGCCCGGCCGCCTGCGTCGCGGCGATGCCCAGCGCATGGTGCAGCCGCGGCGCATCGAGCCCCATGGCCATGCCGGCCGCGGCGGCCGCGCCCACGGCGCCGGCCGTGGCGGTGGCGTGGAACAGCCCCGCATGGCGCGCGCCCAGCGCTTCGCCCAGGCGCAGTGCGACTTCGTAGCCCGCCACGATGGCGCGTGCGGCGCGTTCGCAGGTCAGCTCGCATGAAGACGCCAGCGCGAGCACCGGCGTGATGGCGACCACGCCCGGATGCAGCATTGCCGCACGGTGAGCGTCGTCGATCTCGCGAAGATGCGCGATGCCGGCATTGACGAAGCCGGCCGCCAGCGGCGTGGTGCGTGCGGAGTTGCCGCCGAACAGCGCCGCCTTGCCCGCGCCGGGCATCAACGCCAGTCCCAGCTCGCGCAGCGTGGCGGCCGCAGGCATGTCCTGCGCCGACCCGCCGGCCGTGAACCAGTCCAGCAGCGCCTGCGCGAGCCGTGCGCGCGTGACGGACGTCAATGGCTGCGACGCTTGGCGGAACAGATGCGCCACCAGCGTGGATTCGGGCAAGGTCGCGGAAATGGGAGTCGGGTTCACTTCCATATTATTTTATTGAATGAAATTTATATCATTATATAAAATGACTCGACTTGCGAGGAGTTTGCCCGATGAGCCTTTCCATCCGTTCCTTCTTCGATGCAGCCACTGCCACGTTCTCCCACGTGGTCGACGACGGCGCCGGCGTCTGCGCGGTCATCGACCCGGTGCTGGGCTTCGACGCGCATTCCGGCCGCACCGATGCGCGCCCGGCCGAAGCGGTGGCCGCGCACATCGAGGCGCAGGGGCTGCGGGTGCAATGGCTGCTGGAGACGCATGCGCATGCGGATCACCTGTCCGGCGCGCCCTGGCTGCAGCAGCGCTTCGGCGGCACGCTGGCGATCGGTGCGGGCATCACCCACGTGCAGCGTGAATTCCGCGGCGTCTTCAATGCCGGCGACATGGCCGTGGACGGCTCGCAGTTCAACCGGCTGTTCGCCGATGGCGAGGCCTTCGCCATCGGCCGGCTGCAGGCGCAGGCGCTGCATGTGCCCGGCCACACGCCGGCGGACGTGGCCTACCGCATCGCCGATCCGGCGGGCGGCCCGGACGCGGTGTTCGTGGGCGACACGCTGTTCATGCCCGACCTGGGCACCGCCCGCTGCGACTTCCCGGGCGGCGATGCGCCCACCCTGTTCCGTTCGATCCGGCGCCTGCTCGCGCTGCCGCCGCAGACCCTGCTCTACCTCTGCCATGACTACCCGCCCGCGGGGCGAAAGGCCACCTGCATCACCACGGTCGCGGACCAGCGCACGGGCAACATCCACGTGCGCGACGGCGTGCCCGAGGCCGACTTCGTTGCGCGCCGCCAAGCGCGCGACGCCACGCTGGCGCTGCCGGCACTGATGTTGCCGGCGGTGCAGGTCAACATGCGCGCGGGCCGCATGCCGCCGCCCGACGCCAATGGGACCGCCTACCTGAAGATTCCCGTCGACCGGCTGTGAGCCGCACCCGGCCTGCGCGCGCTAGCGGCGCCAGTCGCGCGGCGGACGGCTGCTGAAGCCCTGCTGCACCAGTGCCTTCTGCGCCACCTGCACGGCCTTGCGCTGGGCCGTGGCGCTCTGCCGCTGCGCAAGGCCGATCACCACCAGCGCGCCCTGGAAGGCGCCATCGCTGTCGAACACCGGCACGGCCACCGACGCGATCTGCGGCACCCGCTCCTCGCGCGTGATGGCGAAGCCGTCGCGCGCAATGGCCTGCGCATGCGGCGTGCTGCCGCCCGTGAAATAGCGCAGCACGTGCGACGACGAGCCGCCGGCCGAGAGCTTGAGCCGCGCGCCCACTTCCACATGGTGGCGCACCTCGTTGCTGCTGTTCTCGCGGTAGAGGCAGACGCGCTCGTCGCCGTCGCGCACGTAGAAGGCCACCGTCTCGCCGGTCTGCCGCATCACGTCCTGCAGGACCGGCTGCAGCCGCGAGCCGATGTCGAAGGTGCGCCGGTAGAGCATGCCCATGTGCAGCAGCGCCGGGCCGGGCGCGTAAGCGCCGTCGTCGAAGCGGTGGACCATGCGGGCGCGCACCAGCACGCCGAGCAGCCGCAGCAGCGTGGCCTTGTCCAGGCCCGTGCATTCGGCCAGTTCGCGCAGCTTCAGGCGCAGGCGGTCCTCGGCGAAGCATTCGAGGATCGACAGGCCGCGCTCGAGCACGCCGGAGGGCGGCTGCGGCGCGCTGGCTTCCACCTCGGGGGCCGTCGCCTTCACGGGCGAGGCAGCGTCCGATGCGCGCCGTGTCGTCTTGCGGGCCGGGCTCGGGTCCGATGTCTTCTTCGAAGCTGGGGTAGATCTCATGGGTGCAGATTGTGTGCGATTGCCGCGTCGGGTCCGGCCCGGTTGACAGTGCGGTGCATGCCCGCCTAGAATTTTGTTTATTGAACTGTATTTCAATCAATGAAATACTGCAAGTCAGTAGAAAACCATCCCTGCCTGGTGCCCGCTTGCCGGGCAGCTCATCCGCCTTCTGCATGACCGCAACCATCGACATTGCCGCCGATCCAGCCACCGACACGCTCGCCGAAACGCTGTCCGGCATCGTGGGCGCCGCCCATGTGTTGACGGCCGCCGCCGACATGGCCCGCTACGAGGCCGAGTGGCGCCGCACCTACCCTGGCGCCGCGCGTGCCGTGGTGCGCCCGGCCAGCACCGGCGAGGTGTCGCGCGTGGTCGCGGCCTGTGCGGCCGCGGGCGTGGCCATCGTGCCGCAGGGCGGCAACACCGGTCTTGTCGGCGGCTCCACGCCTGACGATTCGGGGACCGAGATCGTGCTGAGCCTCGATCGCATGCGCGCCGTGCGCCGCGCGGATCCGCTGGACAACACGCTCACGCTCGAGGCCGGCTGCACCGTGCGCGAGGCGCAGGCCGCGGCCGAGGCGGCGGGCCGCCTGTTCCCGCTCTCGCTGGCCTCCGAAGGCAGCGCCATGGTGGGCGGCGTGGTCTCCACCAACGCGGGCGGCGAGCAGGTCCTGCGCTACGGCAACACGCGCGAGCTGGTGCTGGGCCTGGAAGTGGTGCTGGCCGACGGCCGGGTACTCGACCTGCTGGGCGCGCTGCGCAAGGACAACACCGGCTACGACCTGAAGCAGCTCTTCATCGGCGGCGAAGGCACGCTGGGCATCGTGACCGCCGCCACCGTCAAGCTGTTTTCAAGGCCGCGCCAGGTGGTCACGGTCTGGGCCGCGGTGCGCGACCCGCAGGCCGCCGTGGCGCTGCTGTCGCGCCTGACCGATGCGGTGGGCGAGCGCGTGACCGCGTTCGAGCTGATCGGCCAAGAGCCGCTGGACCTGGTGCTGCGGCATGGCACGCCCGGCATGCGCGCACCGCTGGGCAGCGCGACGCCCTGGTCGGTGCTGCTCGACGTGTCGGAGGTCTCCGCGAGCCTGGACCTGCAGCCTGCGGTGGAAGAGGTGCTGGGCGCTGCGATGGAAGACGGCTTGGTGTTGAACGCTGCGCTCGCCGCCTCCGACAGCCAGGCCCATGCCTTCTGGGCACTGCGCGAGCACATCCCCGAGGCCCAGCGGCTGGAAGGCCCGTCGATCAAGCACGACATCGCCGTCGCCATCTCGCGCATTCCCGATTTCATCGACCGGGCCGGCGCGGCGCTGCAGCAGCTGATGCCCGGCATCCGCATCGTCTGCTTCGGCCACGTGGGCGATGGCAACCTGCACTACAACCAGGGCAAGCCCGCCGGCATGGCCGATGCCGATTTCCGTTCGCACGAGGAGGCGGTGCACGAGGTCGTGCATGCCACCGCCGCGCGGCTGGGCGGCTCCATCTCCGCGGAGCACGGCATCGGGCGGCAGAAGCAGGCGGCCTTCATGCACTACAAGAACCCGGTCGCGCTGGCGGCCATGGCGCAGATCAAGCGCGCGCTGGATCCGGCCAACACCTTCAATCCGGGCCGCATGCTGCCGCGCGCGTTCCTGGACTCGCTCACCTCCCGCTAACACCACCAGGACCTCCATGCCCGTTTCCGTCTTCGACATGCAATCGCTCCAGCACCTCTGGGGCACCGATGAACTGCGCACCATCTTCGGCGAGGAGAACCGCATCCAGAAGTGGCTCGACTTCGAGGCCGCGCTGGCGTCCGCGCAGGCCGAGCTGGGCCTCATCCCAGCCGCCGCCGCGAAGGAGATCGCGGGCAAGGCCAAGGTCGAGAACATCGACATCGCCGCGATGTCGGCCGAGATCCGCCGCATCAAGCATTCGCTGGTGCCGGCGTTGAAGCAGCTGCAGGCCGCCTGCTCGAAGGAAAACGGCGAATGGGTGCACTACGG
>Ga0307514_10003285_pt1 | contig 15726 bp, 20 predicted proteins | sample 16_EM_MG_FD_203088 | JGI IMG/M metagenome (GOLD analysis project Ga0307514, IMG submission 203088) | Populus trichocarpa ectomycorrhiza microbial communities from riparian zone in the Pacific Northwest, United States - 16_EM | ecosystem: Host-associated > Plants > Roots > Unclassified | place...
ATCTTTTTTTTTTCTCTAGGTTGAGACCCTCTATTTATAGAAATTTGTAGGGGCTCTCAGATCATTTTCCAATGTCATATGACAAGATATCTTGAATATCTCATTCCAAGTATCAACCTTTCATTGATCAAGAAATATATGAAGGCTCATTTATTTTTTATGTCATATATTTCAATTTTATTTTATTCTTTCTTTTTAAAATATAAAATAACATGTGGTGAAATTTGATTGGTAGAAAATTTGTATTTCTACAGATGCCCCCTCGAGACAAGTTCACTTACTTTCGAAACAAGTGGGCGTGTCTCGAAAAATATGGTTGAGAGAGTTTTTTATTTTCGACTAAAGTTTGATTTGATCATATTAGATTTTCATAATAAATAGATAAATTTTATTATGAAAATAAAATATAATAATCAAAATTGGAAATTTATGAATCAAGATTGAATTTATCAAATCAAATGACAGAATATCCAAGATAAATACCTCATTTGAAACAGTTGCAGTTGCATAGTTAGGGACCAAACGAAATGTATCTTCTTCATACATGAATAACAACCACCAACTTTGACCGGCCCGTGAGAATTTGTTTTTCTAGAAGTGGTCAATGTAACATCTTGTTTTAAAGATCTCATTGTCCTGAATCCAACGGCGCAATCCGTTCGTAATTCCGACTAATGGTCAGGAAGTTATGAACTATAAAAGTTGCAACTGCCTTTTCTCTTTGCCTTGGGAACTGTGCCCTCCTTCTTTTGTTAATTTCAATCTTTTCCTGAAAGAATTTCCAGGGGGCAAAATAACTTCTTTACGTAAACTACTTTGCTTAATTGACATCCTTTCCTGAATTAATTGCTTAGAGTGAGTTAACTCTTAGAGAGAGCAAAAGATCCTCTAATACTGGTAGCTTGACTTAGCTTAATCGACCCTTTTTTTTTCTGAATGAATTGTCCAACGTGAATGAATTATTAAGAAAGAGAACAAAAGAATTTCCTGTACTGGAACCCGCCTTCGCTCTCACAGACTAAGAATTTCCTGTACTGGAAGCTGCCTTCGCTCTCACAGAATAAGAATTTCCTGTACTGGAGGCCGCCTTCGCTCTCACAGAATAAGAAAGATTTGTTGTTTTAGATTAGGAAAGAATTACTGAGGCAGCTATAAAAGAGCATTACACTGCTCTTTTATTGTTACCAACCACGCAGTCCTCCCTTCTGCGCCTAGCAGTTCTTCTCCGCCTTTGCAGTCTGGCATCACCAACAGTCTTTTGCAGGTATGTATGGCTTCTTCTTTTTTTAACTTGTGCGGGTGACTTTGAGCTATCAAATGGCTCATGCCTAAAGCAGTCCCTAACCAGGTTGTCATTATCATCAAATAAATTTCATATGAATATTTGGTGATTCTGAATCATATATATTACTATCAGGAAAATTTCTTTTTTTCTTGCACAGGTTCTTCACCTTTGCTGGAAACCAAACCATCACCTGCATCTATTTTAATGTCCTTTTCATCACCAACCAAGTCTTTATCAACATCAATAGCATCAGATTTATGGCGCCATCGATCAATGTCGACTAGAGCAGAGCTGTGACCCTCAATGTCAACTGCATCAAATACATTGCCATTAAACTTCTCATCGGTCCCGTTCTGCATCAAATACATGGTTCAGAGGCATGCAACTTATGTTGGGGGGGTTCTTTATCATCATCACTTGTCATGATATCAACATCCTTATCAGAACCCTCACTGTTGGAAAAAGCATCGCTTTCACTGTCACTGCCACTCCCAATCCCACTTCTTACTAGGCTTCTACTTCTGCTCCTGCTTCTGCCGCGACTTTCAATGCCACTCCCACTATCATTGTTGCCACTCTCGTTGTCCTTGTCACTTATATTATCACTAGAGCTGTCTACAAATCAGCTGAAGACTGATCAGAAACCTTTCTTCCCAAACAGATCAGCCGAAGACCGATCTTTGTCAACTTTTTCTAATGCATTTGATTCTTCTCCAACTATGAAGCGTGATCTATGGGCAATTCAATCAGGTCAGCGATGTGAGCAATCTCAAGCCTTGAGAATAGCTCAATCAACCTGCAGAGATTTTGCTCTAATAAAGTGTCATATATGGACGATAAATCCTATGAACAATTGGGTCTTTTTCTAGCTGGACCTTAAAATCTCGTAGTGTAGTCTCAAAGAGCCTCAATGAGTGTTTAGCATGAGCATTAGTGACAACTTTCATTGCATCCAGCTCAGGCCCTACACACAGAAGTCCTGCTTTGGATGATATTATTCTTGCAACTGCATGATGGATGGTGCGAGCTTGTTATTGAAAGAGACTTGATTAAGCCCGATAGAGATGTTAGTGAGTTCCTTCATGTTTTCATTCAATTAATCAACAACTACTCTTATTGCAGGGCTGCGGGCTACTGTCAACTCCATTTAGTTGTTGTTTGCTCGCCCTCCTGATCTCAGGTGCTTATCTTTGAGTGTGGCTTGGAAACCTAATCTCTGGTTGAGATAGCAACAGTGAAATAGTCGCTAATCATCCTTGTATAATCTCCTAAAGCATTGGTGACAAGAAAGGTACATGTCCTTGTTTTTTTTTTTTTTTTTTGTATTTATGTCCTTGTAGATTTTGCTTTAGTAAGCCCTGCCCCTTAGGGCTCATAGTAATATTTTGCAAGCGAGGGCCCGCTTTCATCTTCCCGGTGAATCAATAACAAGTTGTTGCAGCAGTAGCAACTTCTATCCGACCAACCAATGTGAGGCCTTCCCCTATTGCCGGCAATGCAGCTTATTCAAGTAGCTAAAGTTCTGCTTCAATGAATTCCACGAAATCAGCAATAACTGGTGCTACAACAATAAGCTTCAACTACCCAAACTTCCCTGGCAATGAAACTCAATACTTGGCAATTTTGCAGAATGGTGCGTACCAGACTCCAATCCCTGCACATATTGGGGTCAGAACAGCTTACAGAGGAACCCATCCTCAGGCTTTGCCTTTGTTTAATGGATCAATTTTATTCTTTTTGAATGCTTCATCCTTCACAGCTTCAGCGACAACAATAACCATTCACACAGACACAACGAAGCCAACAGGGTCATCAAAATCCAAGTATTTCTAGTGGCTCATTATCATCCCAGAAACATTTTCAAAATCATCAGCATAAACCACATGGGAGTGAATTAGGTGGAACCAACAGCGGTCATCAAAATCAAAGTATTTGCAGAATCAACAGTAGAATCAATCCCCGACAAACCAGCAGCAGCTGATGCAAAATCAGAATGTTACTCACCAAGCCTGTCAACTTGAGAGTGAATTAGGAGGTGAGACAGTCCATCGACTGTTGACAGTCGAGGTTCCCGTGCAAACATGAGTATTTATGACCAGAATTTAATGCCAATACATCTCGCAAACTTTGCTTTGATGAATCCCACACCAATGGGTAGTGCCTATAGCGCAAGTGGACATACTGGTGAAAAGAAACCGCAGCAGCCACAAACACTAGCTTTTAAGGCCTCAGACATCTCCTCATTTTGCAATGTCATTTTCTTCCATCAACGGAACCACAACTTCCCCAGGTCTTGATGTTTAATTGTTTATTCAGAATCATGCTCTTCTCCAAAGCCCTCCAGAGGCAGCAAGGCATGACTATCACTTCATCGTTGAAGCCCAAGCAACATAGCAGATGAATTACTGTGTTTCTGAAGAAGGGAGAAATGGAGGCATCTAGATCCATTTCCATCACTCATACTGAGATAACAAAAATAGAGGAACAACTGATGGAGTTACTAAGCAAAAAGACTGAGCTAAATTCATCTCTTAACGCACATGATGAAGATCTTTCTAAGAAAAAAAATCATCACTTCTAGTATTAGATTAACACAATATTCTTCCCCTATGATAAGTGAAACTGCCGTAGTAATTCTTCAAAAATTAAGGGAACTATTGGAGACTAAACAAAAGGAGTATGCTAATCATTTTTCATGCGTTGGATTTTTTTTGTTTTGGTAACATTAGCTTATTGACTTTATGTTGAGAATACATACTTTATGTAATAGAATTTTTTTTCTTTCTATTAATATAGTATATATTTTGCCTTTGCTTGTGTTTTATCACCTGATTTTTCATGTTATGATTGTGTTTTGAGGTTTATTTATCCCTTTTTCTTCATGTGAACAATCATATTGGCTCGAATAGCTTTAAAGCATGGTGTGACTATACTCAGAATAATTTCTAAGTTGTCTACGTACCTTTGTGGATAAATGATCAAGTCACAACGTAGTTCAAAGGATTTTTTGTGAAAGAGTTTTTTTTTTTTTTTTTGCAAGACTGTACTCAGAACAAATTCTAAGTTGCCTGCGTACCTTTATGAATAAAGGATCAAGTCATAACATAATTCATTTTTTATTTTTTTTGTGTTTTTTTTTTTGCCTTTCGTAGTTTTAACTCGTGCGGGCTAGGAGCTACATCAGATTTTAAGCATTGTATCTTTTCAAGAATTTGTTGCTGATAGGCTCAATCCTCAATCCATTCTCATCGACAATTTTATAAGCTCCGTGGGTGTAGACTTTTTGGACCGCATAAGGACCATCCTATTTGGAGAGGAATTTGTTGCCCCATCTTGACAATAGTTAAAACATTGGTGGAGCGTTGAGGAGATGATACCAATTTCATGTATCCATGGTTGTCCAAGTAGCATATTATAAGTAGTTTTGGCATCTATGACATGGAAAAGTGCATTGAACTTTATATCTTCCATGTGTATCGCAAGCCTTATCTTTCCTATGGTGTTTTTCTCTCCTTAATTAAAACCTTGAATCATCAGATGACTTGGGAAGAGTTCATCCATAGGATCCCCTGCTCTTTCATAGTCTTATTGATCGCCGAGCCATCATCCATCAAGATACGATTCACCATCTTTTCATCAACATATCTTTTAATGAATAGCGACCGATTATGGAATTTTGATCCAACTAACAAGTCTTCGTCATTGAAGGATATCTCTATTATGCATACACCATAAGTTAAGTTTGAAAAGTGATCATAACTTTCCTTCATAACAGGTTCAATAAGAGTTTTCTCTTCATTAATACGATAGCAAGCAACAAGTGCATTTTCAATCCTTCTCATCTCTATTGGCATGTACTCATTCAGTGTAACGGGCTTTCTTAGAATTTGAGCTAAAAAACCCTCATTTCTATGGATTTTCATTGAATCTTTCGGCTTATCGGCTCATCAATTAGCTTCCTCGCCGTTGAGATCCTCATTCTAGTTGGCTTTGTCATTTGCATGTGCTTCTTCCTTCCTCTTCTATGCGTGACTAAAGTCCATCCTTCATCATCATAATTTTTAGATGAATCAGGCTTCAAGTTATCAACTTGAGGTGCGAGGGTTATATATGAAGTTTGACTTGAGGATGCAGTGAAGCTTGTAGGCAAAATGACACCAAACTCTATAGGTTCAAATGAGCCAAAACTTATTGTAGGGAGTGACTGACATGGTCCTAAATTGACCATGGTTGTGATATTAGAGGCTGCTACTTCATCATCGAAAACAATATTCCCATTCTTGTGTAACCTCATGATCTTATCTTTCAGCACAAAGCACTTCTCTACGGGATGACTGATCAAGCGATGGTATTTGCAATAGTTTGGATTTTCCACTTGGTTTGCTTCATCGGGGCGTTTCACCTCCGGTAACTCAATGATATTTGCCTCAAGCAAATCATCCAGCATCCTATATATGTCTGAGTCGGGGAATGGATACACCTTTTTTTGTTGCTCTTGCAGGGATGGTTTCTTTCTTTCACCTTTTTGAAAAGTAGCCAGTGTCGCCTGATCATTCCTCTTAACTCCAGCGGGTACCCTTACGTAGTCGAGATAACTACTAAAGATTACTTTCCCTCAACCTTTGGAGTGCTCTTTTCAAATATATGACCTTCAAGCTTATTTCTCCTTGGCTCTTGCATAGGTAATGATGAACTTTCAACCGCCGCAATGCTAAGTTCCATGTCGTGTGCTCGAGTAGCCAATTCTTCAAAAGACTTTGGTTTGATACCTTTTAAAATATAGCGCAGTCCCCAATACATCCCTTGAATACATATGTCTAGCGCAGAAGTTTCGGAAAGCCGATCTCTACAGTTGAGGCCAAGGTTTCTCCACCGATGTATGTAGTCGATGACAGGCTCTTCATTCCATTGACGTGCATTAGTGAGTTCAATCATGCTAACCACATGACGAGTTCTGTAAAAGTGGTTAAGAAACTCGCACTCTAATTGCTCCCAAGTATCAATCAAGCCAGACTCCAAATCAGTGTACCAATCGAAGGCATTACCTTTCAATGAACGAACAAACTGTTTTACCATGAGATCACCATTAGTTTTGGCATTGTTGCAAGTCTCCACAAAGTGAGCTATATGATGCCTAGGATTCCCATTGCCATTGAATTGTTGAAACTTTGGTGGTTGATAGCTCGAAGGCATCTTTACCAAGTCAATTTGTTGGGTGTACGACTTCACATAAGAATACGAGGGTTGAACTGAGCTTTCTACTTGGTCTGTGATGGCTTCCTTGATAAGTTCTTTTAATTGATTCATGGTAAAGATACCATCAGTAATACCACGTATATTCCTTGCAGCTTCGATTGTAGAATCCTCAATGACATCTAATTGATCTACTTGTCAAGCCTTGGTAGCCGAGGTTTGAACTTCTTCGTTCATGCTCTCAAGTTTGTTCATCAACTTTGCTATCTCATGGTCTTTTAACTTGAGTGAAATCGAAAGCCCCTCGACGAGTTTTGTTAAGTTAGCCACTTGATCCTCCAAAGATATTATCTCGATCATCATCAATGATATGGTGCTAAAACCCGAAGCCTTACTTGGTGATTGACATAGGAAAGCTTCTATAGGTGAATTGTCGAAGTCGCCTTGAGTGCCGAAGAAAATTTCATGCGCCCCACTTGACTTTTATAGTGGAGTTACTTATGGCTTCATCTATAAGACGAGATCTTGTGCCCCTCTAGCATTCAAAGTTGTCAACTTGAGAGTCAGCTTAGTTTGTGCATATAATTCGACGATGGATTTCGTTTTCAATGGTGGAGTTGAAGAATCTTCAATGGTATGTCGGCGACTTGAATCAGTAGCTTTGTTGCTCTTGGATGCGACAATGGTGATCATGTTCCTCCTAGTTGTCATTGAGAGTTTGTTGAAAATTCTTTCTTGAAGGGAAGAGATGAGAGGTAGAGATGTTCCCAGTGGAGTCGCCAGAAATTTGTAGACATAATTTTGAGCACCTGAAATTAAACAAGCACACGTGTACAAATATATAATTTTATTAAATCTATGATCGGGTACAATCTCTATCTAATATATTCTTTCAAAAGAATATGACAATCATCTGATTCTTCCATTGGATTTGATGTATAATGACTTGATTTATTTGAGAAATCATGCCAAGATTTATGCTTTGCAAGAACGTGAATTTGGACGTGTATTGCGAAACGAGATTTGGTGATTTGATACTTTGAAGAGTACCTTTGTTTGTCTTCAAAGTGTTATTGAAGAACTCTTATGAAGCGTTTAGGGTTGATCCAACAGAGCTTCGTTCTTTGTAGACTTCAAGCGTAGATGAAGGAGGCTTGAGAACTTTTGAGAGAGCTTCCTTGCTTAAAGAGAGAGCTTACTTGCTTGAAGAGAGAGAGAGAGAGAGAGAGAGAAGAGAGAGAGAGAGAGAGAGAGCTTCCTTGCTTGAAGAGCTTGTCTTGAAGAAAATTTGTATCTTCCAGAATCCTTTTTTTCTCTCTAGGTTGAAACCCTCTATTTATAAAGATTTGTAGGGCTCTCAGGTCCTTTTCCAATGCCATATGGCATAATTTTATTGGTTAATATTTATTGATGGGATCTCGCATTTATGACAAGATATCTTGACGGGATCTTGTATTTATGACAAGATATCTTGAATATCTCATCCCAAGTGTCAGCCTTTCATTGGCCAAGAAATATATGAAGGCTCATTTATTTTCCATGTCATATATTTCAATTTCATTTTATTCTTTCTTTTAAAAAAATAAAATAACACGTGGTGAAATTTGATTGGTAGAAAATTTGTATTTCTACCTCTCATTCCCTTGCAAGAAGGAACTTCACATCTACGATAATCACATCTAATTTATGGAATTTAGAATTATCCTCTTTCACAAGCCTGATTGCCTCTTGAGAATCAGATTAGAGAATGATCCTTTTATGGCCTCTATCTCATGCTACATCTAAGCTATGTTTAATTGCCAGAAGCTTTGGAAGAAGATTTGATCCAAAACCACAAAAACCCGAGAAACCCGCCATCTAGTGACCCTCATTGTTTCGAACCAGTCCCCCAAATCCAGACATACTTGGGTTGCCCTGAGAGCTGCCATCCACATTCACACAAACATAGCCTTCATCTAAACGAAGCCAAGAAACATATATTGGATCTCTTTGAACTGAATCCAAGCTGCCCAATACCTTTCAGCATTCATCATTTAAATGATGAATTTGGTTAATGATCCAGGAATCCCCTGCAAAATATTCATCATACACAATATAGTTCCTACACTTCCATAACCACTAGAAGGTTGAAATGAATAGAGTTGTTGCATTGGATTAGATAAAGTTTTAACACCAAACTTTAACTTCAGCACTCCAAAAGTCTCATAAATAAACAAAGTTGAGTGTCTCCCAAACATTTTTAACATACACACAATCTCTTAAGCAATGTAGGATATCTTCCTCCTCCTTATTGTAGCAGTAACAGGTCGATGAAGAAGCTAAGTGTCGTTTGAAGCGTAAAGAATTTGTAAGCAAACAATCATGCCAAATTTTCCATATCATCAACCAAATCTTTTTTAGAATTTTCAATCTCCAAATCCAAGACAAGGGTTGATCACCATTGAGAGTAACGTAAGATTTCAGAAGCCATAAATAGGCTGATTTCAGGTTATATATTCTCGGAATATTAGACAACCAAATGATGTTATCATCAAACCAAAGATATAAAGGTATTGGGACAATTGTAACAAGGTTCCTGATATCGTTAGGAAGATTAGTCATAAGTTAACTTAAGTTCCAGTAGCCATTAATCTATAAATCATTCACCTTCAAATTAGAATCACTAATATGAACATAGTCAACAAGGGAACACATTGTGCCTACATCAAGCCATCGGCCAAACCATAATGAAACATCATCTTTACCTAATTTAAATGCAAAGCCATCACGTAAGCATTTGAAAGCTTTATAAACAGCTTTCCACGTGTTAGAAGTTGTTTTTGAAGGAGGAGAACAATAAAACAAACTGGAATTTCACAGATATTTGTGATGAAAGATTTGAACCCATGACTTCCTCCCACCACAAAGTAATTGCCTAGCTAGTTTATCAAGGATAGAAACATTAGCTAGCCTAGTTTCTCTGATGCTAAGCCGCCCAAAATTTCTCGGCTTGATGATGGTCTTCCAATTAATTAAATTGAAACCTCAGCCTGAGTCACCTCTACCCCAAATAAAATTCCTGATAGTCTTGTTAATGCTATTACACACAGCGTTTGGAAACAATTGATTTTGCATATAACATATAGCAATAAAAGAAATAATTATGCGAGCTAGAGTTACCCTTCCTGCTTTATTAAGCATACGACCCTTCCAACCTTCCAGTCTAGATTGAATACGGTACATGATGAAGTTGAAGTCTGATCGCTTTACATGCCCCTGAGTCAAAGGAAAACCAAGGTATCTTTCAAGGTCACTCGCAAATTTCACCGGTGATAGTTGAGCCAATGCATTTTTCAAATGTCTGTTAACATTCCTCGAGGTCATAACTCTTGATTTACCAAAATTCACTTTGAGGCCTGATGAATTACAAAAACTAGTAAGAACATCAATAAGTGAGTGCATCTATGTTTTGCTAGCCTTGATAAAAAGAAGAACATCATCATTAAACAAGAGATGTGAAATGCCCACGCCATTTTTAGAAACATGAATTGGTTGCCACACTTTATCAGACACCTTCTTACATATTAAGCAAGATAGCTTCTCCATACATAGAACAAATAAGTACAGAGAGAGGATCACCATGTCGAAACCCCTGGTTTGGAGAGAAAGAAGGTAATTTTGAACCATTCTAGAGGAGTGTAAGAGAGGTAGACCGAACACAAAACATAATTAATTTGAATGTTCCTTCAGGGAACTTAAAATGCTCTAGAGTACTTTGAAGAAAGTCCCAATTAACTCTATTATAAGCCTTCTCTAAATCAACTTTAGCAGTCAGGTAGCCCTGTTTCCCTCTAGTCTTATGCATGAAGTGCGTAACCACTTGTGCGATCAATGCATTATTAGAAGTACTGCGTCCTGGAATGAAACTGCTCTGAAGAGACCAATAAGGTTATCCAGGAATGGTTACACTCTATCTACCCGGACTTTAGTAATCAACTTGTAGACTACATTGCAGAGACTAATGGGATGAAACTGTTTGAAGGTAGTGGGTCTCTCCTCTTTTGGAATAAGATCCACAAGAGTCAGCAAATATCTTGATTAAAAGATCCATTCTCAAAAGCCGAATAAACTATAGTTTTCAAACCCGACCCGGGGGTTGACCCGGCCAAGGGACCGAGTCCCGAGTTTCACGGGTCAACCCGGAAAAATTAAAAAAAAAATATTTAAAGTTTTAATATTTCATATGAAAAAATTAAGAAAAAATTTATGTGAATATAGGCTATACATGTTATAAATAATGAAGTTTAAAAGAATATTTTAAAAAGTTTTTTATCCCAAATTGAAAAAAACATAACTTTTTTCTTGTAAACATAGAATATATACTAAAGGGCTTCAAATCCCACATTAAAAAAATAATTTTTTTCTTGTGATCATAGAATACATATACGAAAAGGCTTCAAATCCCACATTGAAAAAATAACTTTTTTCATGGAAACATAAAGTATATATATATTAAAGGGCTTCAAATCTCACATTGAAAAGATATTATGTTATCATTTTAAGTTGAAGTATTTAAACCAAAATTTTTTTTATCTCACATCGAAAAAACATAACTTTTTTCTTGTGATCATAGAGTATATATACAAAAGGGCTTCAAATCCCACATTAAAAAACATAATTTTTTTTCTTGGGAATATAAAGTATATATACTAAAGGATTTCAAATCTCACATTGAAAAAATAAAATATTTTTCTAATATTTATATAGTGAACTTTAAAAAGTTTTAATAACCAACTAAAAATATATATAAAAAAGGGGTATAGGAGAAAAACCACAATTGAAAAAAAAAGGGTCTCGTCCAGGTCATCGGTCGACCTGGTTTTGCCGGATTGTTGCATCGGCCGATCTTTTAACAAAATCGGACCGGTCCAACCACCAGGTCGACCTGCCGGTCTGGGTTTAATAACTGTGGAATAAACTAACCTCCAAACATCATCTCCTACTATGTCCTAGTATTTTTAAAAAAACAGAGCATGAAAACCATCCTTACCGGGGCTTTATACGAACCCATGCTCCTTAAAGTAATATCCACCTCCTCTTTAGTTACCGATTTAGCTAGCTATGTTACTCCCTCCGACGACAATCTAGGAACAACAACATCCTCAAGGGCATTCAGCTCAACAGAGTCATTAGAACAAAATAGTGATTTATAGAAACTGACAGCTTCCACTTGCAGAATATTGTCATCAGAGTACCATGACCCGTTAGGCAAAAATAATCCATATATTCTATTCCTCCTTCTCCTGGTCTTTGTAAGAGTGTTGACAAATTTGGTGTTCATATTCCCATGGCTCACCCATCTTTCTCTTGATTTTTAAAACCATAAAAGTTCTTCTTATCAGAGAACTTCGTTATATTCCTATCGCAACTGATGTTCAAGAGAAAAGAGAGATTCCTTGTAATTATACTCCAAACAATCTTGGGCACCCTTCAACCTAGCTTCGATACGTCACTTCCTTCAAAAAATATTTTTGAAGGTATTTTAATTAAAGTTTATAGAGTCCCTACGGACTTCATTGAGACTATGCATTACATTATTTTTGTTCTTGCTCCATGTTGTAGTAACCATATCCCTGTATTCATTATGAGTAGTCCAGGCTGCCTCGAATCTGAAAGGCCTCTCCCTTACCCTATGCGACAATCGTCCACATCTCAAAAGAATTGGATTATGGTTAGAATGAAGTCTACACAGGTGCTCCACATAAGCATCAGAAAGATCATTTTTTCATTTCACAGAAGTTATAACCTTATCCAATCTCTTGGCCAAGTAACAAAAACCATGAATGTGGCGGTGCCAAGTAAAGTGCTGACCTTGATACCTCATATCCATAAGGTTGCAATCTATCATTGTCTGTAAGAACCAGGAAGCCCTAGATCAAGAGAACAATTCGCCACAACTCTCTGCCGATGGACAAATCTCATTAAAATCCTCGATTAGAGCCCACGCCCCTTGCACAGTATCCGTAAAAGTTGGCAAATAATCCTAAAATTGTTGTCTTAGGTGAGGAATTGGTGATACATAAACCACTGAGACAAACCAATGATGGCCTCCTAAAGAAACTTTAATAATAGCACATTGACTAGTAGTATCCATGATATTAGTAGTAAAGAAACCTTTTGTTCACAAAATCCAGATACCCCCTGCATGACCTTGGGATTCAACTATAACTGCTGGAAAATAACCCAAGCTAGCCCATAATTTCTCCACCCTAGCAAACAGAGCGTGAGTTTCCAATATCACAAAGAGTGAGGGCTGATATTTATACACTAAATCTCTATAGTTTCTTTTACCTTGGCTGTTAACAACTCCCCTAATATTCCAAGATAGGATTGAAAATTCATTGAATAACTGCATCATAAGAAATAATACAAAAAAAAAAGATAGCAAAAACCACAAGTTCATGGCCCACCATCTATATAACCATACCTTATCTTGTTTCCAGTACCTCATTAATACTATTTGCGATGTTAATAGTATCCTCATTGCTAGTGGCATGATCCAAACATTCAACACTAAAAGGATAAGTTATGTCAGGGTCATGTGTACTATTATTTTCTTTCGTCGTCGTTGTGGTAACTCCAACATAGGACCCTGTCTTCCCCAACCTGTTAGCATTCTACTCCAAGTCTTCTTTCTCCCTTGTCATGTCAGGGCCTCTTGATGAGAAAACTAGAGGCGTTGAGATATTTAAGTTATTAAAATCATGTTCCACTATAGATGTATGCACCACCTTCTGCTTCCCTTTTTGAATTCTACTCCGTCTCTTGTCTGTAACAATAGCAGGCTTTATAATAGGCTCAGCTATTGTGGGCTTATCTCGTCTTACACATTTCTTATGCTGAGTCATAAACTTCAGGCCTATACTAGGAATAATCAGGCCCATATCTTTTTTTTCTTGTAGCCCATGTTGTTGTGATGCAACAGAAATATCATCATCAACCCCCTCTAATACCGCAAATTTATTAGATTTATTACCCTGATACACCTTCTTTTAATTTTGCTCCCTTATCTTTTTTTGGTTTCCTAACTTTGGTAACTGTTAGCCAATCACCGTGAATTTCGCTTTCGATACCTGGACTCATGGCCTGAACTGTGGAGCCATTACCATTGTTCATATCTCCTCTGGCCACCGTTGCCCTAGGCTCATAGCCACCATCCCCTCAACTGACACACCGTGTGATGACAAAACTTGGCAATCCCTCTCTAAATGCCCATAACAGCCACAACTGTTGCAAATTAAATGTAAACCCTCATACTCCACCTTATACCAATTATCTTTGATCCATAATCTTCCCACTATGGGTTGATCAAGATCAATTTCAATGCAAATACAAGCAAAACACCCTCGTTCAACATTTAGTGTATGCATGTCAACCTTAATAGGTTTGCCTATTGCCAAAGCCATGGCCATGAGGAAGCTCTCGTCATAAAACACTAGATTAAGGCTTGAAATCCGCACCTATACCATTGCTCCATTGATTTTTATTATGGAAGATACAAACTCTGGTGACCAATTACGCACTGCAAGGTAATGGTCAAAAAGCATCCAAGGCCCTCCATTAATTATTTTCGCTCTATCATCTGCAAGATCAAATTTGACCATGAAAAAACCATTGTCAACGTTCATAAGCTTAAAACCTCCATTCAATTTCCAAACCCCTTTCAATCTCATTCTTAACTAATAGTAACCAATTTTCTTGCCAAAAAGTTTAATGATCAGAGAGTCATACCAAAGGTAGCACAACTCTCGAAAGACTGAATCATCAATATAGACCTTCGGTAATAAACGGTTCCCATTATCATGCTCAATACGGACAAGATTGTTGTCAATCAAATTAACCCTTTCTCTCATAGGCGGAGGAGTTTGAATACCTAACACCTTATCTTTAAAGGAGACTCTCTCTTATCCTGATGAAGATCCAAATCCATTCACTATATCATGTGGTTTTGTGGGAATCGATCTCACCCCAACCAAAGTATATGCGAACTCTACATTCATTCTCTCCTTAAATTATGTGTAGAGATTTATAAGAGACTAAAATAAAAAGGTATTTTTAATAGTTTTGATGATAAAAAAAATTATATATAAATTGGTTAACTTGTATGTAGTTCAGCATACAATCTAGATTAAGTTCTAAACTATAAATTAACGAGTTAATCTCCTAGACTAGACTTAATTCAATAAAAACAATTCTTAGTTCTAGCCAAGACTCAATTCATGAAATTCTTAAGTTGGCCATCAATTAACCTATCTAGACTCTAGTTTAGTCTTGACAAATCAATAAAGTGGAGGACAATTTAGTTTCTAGTCATAGAAAGATAATGATTATTTTTCAAAATATTTTTTATTTGAAAATGCATCAAAATAATATTTTTTTATTTTAAAAAAATATTTTTGATATCATCACATTAAAATAATTTGAAATAAAAAAAATATTTTTAAAATAAAAAAAACAAACAGGTTACAGTGAAATACAATGATGAAGTTAGTGTTGTTGAAAATTGTATTAGACGGCTAATCTAGTGGATTAATTAAGAAAGATAATGATGGCATTAGACTAGAACCATCATTCAAGTACGCCCCGTTAGTTGAGATGTCGACGCTTTTTGGAAGGATGATAATAATTTTAACTGATAAATGAGCGGATCTTACACGTTTTTCTCCTTGTATTAGTTTGGTACGACTGCAAGGATATAATAACTTCAAGTTACAGATATTAATTATCATTCTTCAGAGTAATTTTTAAACTGATTCTAACCTTAAAAAATATTAATTAATACTTTTTATATAGTTTTTAATTATTTTAATTTACTAATATTAAAAATAAAAAATATTATTTTAATATATTTTTAATTAAAAAACACAAGAAAGTATTGTGTTTTTTACTCGGGAGAGATGTCGATTGCAGCGCAGGAGCACCACGACATGGTCATATGGATTATAAATTCCGATCGAATATCAGAGTGAAAGAAATAGAACCACAATACTTTCATTATAGCCTCAATAAGGTTATAATGTTTCAGGCGAAGTGTTGATATCGAAACTTTCATTAAATCGGCCTGGTTCAGGTAATTATAATCTGGGGGGGGTGTTGTTGGAGGCCCTGCAACAATAATATCTCCGTAATATCTAAGCCTCTCACTTTAGGGTTCCCCATCCACCGGAAGTTATCTATTTGCATCTCTCTCACCCTCGATCAATAGATAG
>Ga0307514_10003286_pt1 | contig 15719 bp, 19 predicted proteins | sample 16_EM_MG_FD_203088 | JGI IMG/M metagenome (GOLD analysis project Ga0307514, IMG submission 203088) | Populus trichocarpa ectomycorrhiza microbial communities from riparian zone in the Pacific Northwest, United States - 16_EM | ecosystem: Host-associated > Plants > Roots > Unclassified | place...
TCTTAACTGGCAGAATGCGTCCAGGGCGTCCTCGGCTTCTGAAGCCCAAGTGACAATTTATATTTTTTCCTGATGTTGTACTACCGCTTTTGGACGCTCTGGTTCTCTATTAAGTGGACTGAGTTTGACCCTCTGTTGGTCTTTTCTTCTTCACTCATTTTCCTACCTATCAGATTAGTTAGTAACAATCAATACTCGCTATTCTAGTCAACTCTTTTCTCCCGAACTTTTGAACTTAATCACTTCTCGAACTCTCTATATCTCGAGTGTCTGTTTCGAAGCCTTCGTGCTCTTAGCCAGACCCTCTAGATCATACCTACTTAGATAGTTCATAGTATCCAGCTGGCCTGGGTACTCGCTGTCTAAATAGGCTACCATTTACATTTTTTTGACCTACATTAAGCAAGTATAACTTTCTTCCCCTAAGACTGGATCACTTTTAGGTTTATCTCGAACCATCGACCTTCAGGACAACAGAAGACTTCAGTGTCTCGACCCGCCTGTTGTACCTCCAGAACAGAGCTCTCAGTGGCCAGTACTTATATTCCGAATAATACAGACCACCACTTCTACAGTCTTATCCTGCACATTCTCGAACTAAACAGCTCAAGTAACGAGTAGAATACCTATGCTAGCACCTATATCTGAACGCAGGAATATCAGAAAAGCAACATGTCAATTGTAGAAGATACCAGGTCCAGTCGAAGACTGTCTGGACAGAATCCGGAAATGCCTCCCATGGTTAAACAGCCTTTCTTACACCTATCGAGGACTGCTTCTAGAAATACGTTTAGGCAGCCTACAAGAGAACCTTCACCCGATCCTAATGATCAGTATCTTCAGGAGCAAGCACAACAAGAATACGAGGAACAGGACGATCCTGTGACTTCTCCCCAGATTCAGAAGGGGAAGGCACCCGAGATTCAAGTTATTCATCTCACTTTAAGTCATGCAGCACCCGAACAAGAATGGGTAGATGATCCCCCTGATCATCCTCCCACAGATGAAGATGTAAAGCAGATGGCAGAGCTATTTCATAATCTCATTAATCTGCATAGCAAATGGGACCCAAAGGCTCCTATGATGGACCCTTCACCAGAAGGACTAATTGAACTTGCTGCAACTATCAATAACTTAGTTAGGGATAATCCAATGTCTTCGATGGCTGGAATGTATCCTAAGATACCAAGGAAGCCCTCACGACCCTCCACTACATACCCGGCTTCCAGATCAGCTCCTAAGAAACCCACTGGATATCTATCTAGGACTGCAAGTGCATTAGGACTTCCAAGACTCAGTACAAGTCTATTTGGGACCAGCAATCCCATGCCAGCTCAGCCTGCTCCTACGATGTCTACATCTGCAGCTCCGTTGCTTACGCAACATCCTGCAAACTTCTCAAGCAGCTCAGCTAGATCAGGGCCTACACCATTTGGGTTTCAGAAAACGCCAGATATTACCCTGAACTCCGGAAATCAGAATACATCACAACAGACACCTCAGCAATAGCAGACTCAGAATGAGTCACCGCTAGGGGGTCCACCAAGAAGGGTATCCTTACCACCTGGTGGCAACCCTCCAGATGACTCATCCTCTTCTAACTCAGGGGTGTTATTGCCTAATAACCAACGCACTCTCAAGGGTGGATTTAGAAGATCCCAGACTGCAGATACTACACGCACCTCCGCTAGTTCCATGCTAGAATCTAGCAGCTTGAAATTACCGAAATTGGCAACTAATGATGGTAGAGGAAACTACAAAACTGCTGCTGTATTTGACATATAGGTTAGAGACTTAAGAGATCATTTCGAACTTGCAGAGATAGATCTTGAGAGTAGTTATGCTATGATATGGGTTGGAATGCATCTAAAAGATGGTACTAAGATGCTCCATACGCAGTTTAGAGCTAATGAAGATACAAAGCATCTGGGAGTTGAAGAATTCTTGAAAGCTCTCAGACAGTATTGTATCCCCTTCACTAGCAAAGAAATGCTTTGGAACGAATTCCAAGCAATACGCCAAACGCTGAATGGATGCACGCTACCTATTCAGGATATTGCCAACAAGATCAAGCACTATCAGATGCAACTACCATGCATATCCAATTGGCAATGTTATCATCAATTACTCAAAGCTATGGATGCTCCGCTACTTCTAGCTGTTCGACCTTTCATAAATGAAGACATAGAATGGGAAAAGCTTATTGAACAGTGTGAGATCCACGATTCCGTCAGGAGGATCAACAAGAATTTATCACATAATTCTTCTCTATCTCACCGAAGACCGTGTCCGCAATCCAAGCCTTATACACCTACACCACCTTCGAATCCCTCTTTCAAACCTAATCACAGGTTTGATAGGAATAGGAAGCCCGCCCCAACGTCATCTAGATTTACTCCCCTCACTCAGAAGGAGCGAGAGGAACTTACTCGAAAAGGAGGCTGCTTCTGGTGTAGGAAAACAGGACATGTGTTGAAGGATTGCCCAGATAGGAAACGTAAGATCTCAAGTGCAGTAGGCACTCTCGACAAGGAATCCCTATCTGAGATTACAACTGCAGTACAATCTATTGTACAGAAGGCTGCCATACCACCTACGAAAGGTCTAGGGGCCACACCAGTCCTAGACTCAGTCAAGGAACATCTCCTTGTGACTACCAAAGTCAACGAGGATACTGCTAAGACCCTGGTAGATCAACAAACCACTGGTGTAGACCTTATCAGTTTCACTTTCTGTACACTGCATAAGATTCCCCTGCATAAGATAAATCCGCCCGTCACACTGCAGATGACTATGAAAGGGTCAAGAGGTTCTCTCACTCATTACATTATAGTTCAACTCGACTGGTTAGGATATCTCGAAGAAAGAACCATGCTTGTGGCCACTCTTAAAGACTGGGATGTTATCCTAGGATCTCCTGCTCTTAGGGATATGAAAGTTGTAATAAACATGGGTACTATGACAGTTTCAATTCAACCCCCTGAGGAAGCACGCTTCACACTACAACAATAGATCCTAGTCCCAACTATGAAAACGACAAGGAAGAAGATGCAATCTTCTTTCCCTAAGCCTGTATATACACAATCCGCGAACCAGATTGTCTCTGCAGCCACTACACTCAAGGAAACTATTAATCCCTTTGATGAGTTTCCAGATGTATTTCCAGAAACCAAGAACCTCGATCTACCACCATTACGATCAGGCATGGACCACCGAATTCAGCTCAAAGATCCTGACCTTAAGATCAATCCACGAAATCTTAAGCTCAAGCACAAGTTCCTTCTGCAGCTTTTTGAGAAGCTAAGACAGGAACAGAAGTCAGGCCGAGTGTACATGCCTGACCCCCCTGATCAAAGCTGCTTCGCAATCTTTATGATACCCAAAATCGATAAGCTAGATGAAGCAAGGTTCTTACATGACCTTGTGGCTCGAAATGATAACACCTATGATGATCCACCAAATATCCCTGATCAATCTAACATTATCAATGCAGTTGCCAATGCTAAGTTCCGCTCTAAGATTGATCTTAGTGATGGATATCACAACCTACGGATTATTCCTGAGCACGAAAAGCACACTGTATTCAAGACACCCTTTGGGGTATACAGAACTCGAGTCATGCAGCAAGGTGATAAGAATGCACCTTCGACGTTTCAGAATGCTATGAACACCCTCTTCTAGGATAAACTCGGAATTTTTGTCTATATCCAAATTGATGATATCTTCATCTTTAGTAAGACTTATAAAGAGCATGTCAACCACGTCAGACATGTATTGAAAAAGCTACGAGATAATCAGTTCTATACTGATCGAAAGAAGTCTCAGTTGCTACTTGAAGAGTTGAGCATTCTTGGACATGCTATTACCAGAAGAGGCATACAACCAGTACTAGGTCGAGTTAGGAAAATACTCGACTGGCCTACGCCCTCTAATACCAAGGAACTTCGAACTTTTCTGGGTATGGTTAATTACTGTTCTCAGTTTGCCCTGCAATTAGCTACTATAAGCAGCCCATTGACCGCAATGGCAGGATCTACTGCAAACTGGGATTGGACACACACACATCAGAAATCATTCGAGTTAATTAAGCAGATGCTATCTACTGACCTGGCAGTTAGGCCACTGGATTATGAAAGTGCAGATCCTATATTCCATGTTACTGATGCCAGTCTCATTGGCACAGGAGCATGGGTTGGTCAAGGACCCAGTGTTTCGGAAATTCGACCAGCTGCATTTCATTCAAGAAAGTTCAATTCAGCATAGCTAAATTACTCGACTTGCGATAAGGAACTTTTGACTATTGTTGACGCCCTAGAGCACTTTCAACCTGTGCTATCTGGATATAGATTTATGATTCTTACAGACCACAAACCCTTAGTGGCATTCCCCAAGCAGACTGAGTTGTTGGGAAGACAAGTTAGATGGCAAAACACAATTAACAGCTTTATGTGCACCATCCAATATATTGATGGATACAAGAACGTGATTGCAGATGCCTTCTCTCGAGTCTTTATAAACCCAGAGATTCTTCCTACTCTGTCAGATTTTATTTCTTCAAAAATTGACTCTCCTGAACCTCCTGCCTCCTCAAAAATCGACGCTTCTATATCTGCTCCGGCACACTCTGCGAATAGCCCTCTACATCCACCAACAACACCTACAACTATCGTCATGTCTGCAGCATCCACCACTCGATCTATGGCCCAGAAGGCAGAAGGGACCCCTCGCCGTCCCCTTCTCGAAATTCAGATCCCCAAGCGTTAGGAGACAGGTTCTCCTCTTGCTATTGCCATTCTTGCATTGCCTGATATTCCGGCTTCTCCTCTTCCTGCTCCTGCTCCTGCTCCCCAGTCTGCTGTGCAGACTATTGAGCAACTTGTGAAGGCTGATCTGGAGCGTTACCAGACAAAGAAGATGCAGCTTCCTAGACATGACCCCTCGAACGAAGCATCTAAAGAGACTGCTACCTGGCGTGCTCAGCATGCAATGATGTATTATACAGCCTGTGATGACCCCACCTGTGTCATTCACCGATCCTCTTATGAATACAGGAAATCTTTCACTACTTGGAACCACTGTCAGTACTGCAACAACTATGGACACTACACTAGCTCGTGTCCTGTCAAGCTTCACGACAACACTTATACAGAATCCCCAAAGCTTCCTCTGCAACGCCTGCAGCCTGGCGTACTAGGTTGGGTTTTGCAAATGGAAAGCCTTCCTAATTCATCAGATATCTCCGTCGGTCTTCCAGCTACTCCTCCGTAGTCTACTACTCCTCTTGTGGCTCCTACACCGCCCCTCGATATCGATTATGATTCCTCGACCTCTTCAGAAACTATGAACTCATCTCCTCCATCTTCTGTTATGAAGTTGGCTCCTCATCCTTGTTCTCTAGGACCCAACTACTCATCTGATCCTCAAACTCTCCCCTCTTACTCGCCAGTCCCTGAAGCACGAGAATACGCTTTCCGCCCTAGGATTGTCTTCAATGATGGCGCTCATGAGACTATAGAAGAACTTACATTCAAGTTATTTAATTCTGCTGACACTGATGTGGAAACTCGTAAAATTCCTATCGATGGCAGTGGGAATAAGTCGTGGGGATACTTGCGAGCTGTGGCCAAGGAGGACTTGAAGGACTTTGGAGAATATCTCGGTGTTGAAAAGATCTCTTACCCTGAACTCATCCCTGAATTGTAGCAATGGCATACTATGCTAATTTAAGGGTATCTACATGACAAGTTATTCCAGAAGATACTTAAGCAATCGAAGAGTTTTGGGCAAGGATATAGACTCCGAAATGGCATTCTGTACTTTACCATAGACAATCAGGTATGACTATGCGTACAAGATTTCGTGGACTGCAACGTACATATCAAGAATGGCCTCCTCGATCGAATTCACCAGTCTTTAGGCCATGCCTCATACAGCAAGACCTACCACGCACTCGCTTCTCACTTCTATTGGCCAAATATGGCAAAAGATACCTTCGAATATTGCAGGACATATGGTATCTGTCAGTTAATTAAGCAGTCAACTCAATGCCCTTTTGGACTGCTAAAGCCGCTGCCAATCCCTGAGACTCCCTTTACTCACATATCTATGGATTTCCTATTTCTCCCTCAAGTAACTAACAAGACTACGCAGGTTTCGTACGATCATGTGTGGGTAATTGTGGATAGGTTTTCCAAGTACACGATCATTCCTCCTCTCCCTCTCAATTATACTGCAGTGCAGTTGATCAATGTCTATTACACTTCTATATATCCTTTCTTTGGCTTGCCACAGGATATAGTTACTGATAGGGACGTTTTATTTACCTCGCTTGACTGGAAGAAGTTCTGCACACAAAATAATATCTCCCAGTCCATGTCCTCTGCTTACCATCCCGAGATTGATGGGCAATCTGAGATTGCTAACAAGTCAATTATAGCAATTTTGCGAGCCAAATTGCTAGAGCAAGGACTCGACTGGCTGTCTGCAATCCTCTCTATTCAAGTGGCTATTAATACTTCGATCGATGCTTCTAGGGACGCTGCCTCTCATACTCTTTGCATTCATTTCTCTCCTAAGTTCGAAAAGGGAGTCGTCGTTCCTACTGCCTCTCTCAGACCTGATATGATATCTAACGCTCTTTGGGATTCTGTCAAAACAAAGCTCGTCCGCAGTCGTGTTGCAATGACGCAACAGGCCAACAAACGCCGCCATCCCTCTCTCCCATACAACAAAGGAGATCTTGTCAAGATCTCTTCCTCCTGCTTCCCAAAAGAGACTCAGTTTAACAAACTCGAGCCTGTCTTCATGGGACCATACAAGATCTTCTGCTGCATGCCTGAGACTGACAACTATACGGTCGAGATTCTCTTTGCTCCCTCCAGGTTCATTACAGTCCACACTTCTCTTCTGGCTCCCTAGTTGGAGAATCCAGATGACAAGTTCCCTTCTAGGACACATACCAATCCAGGTCCTATTGACGCTGATGCTTCTGCCCCTAGATACGAAGTCGAACGAATCATCGAGCATTGTACTCGGAAGGACAAACAACAATTCCTTGTCAAGTGGCTAGGTTAGGGACATGAACATAGCTCATAGCAGAACAAGAAAGATATTGATAAGGAAGTAATCAGGGCATATTGGGAAAAGAGCAAGTGGTCTGGCAGGGTACAGACAAGGCATGCTGGGCGTTGGAACCGCCCTTGTTTGTAAGTTTCTTTATCTTGACCTTCAGTTTCGCAATTGGTTTGGATTTTGCGTTGGAATATTGGTATTTCCGCATTTTTATGTTTTTGGGCTGGTACCCAAGTTTCTTTATCTTTGGCGATGAATCTTGTGCTTCTACGCCCGTTTTATGATTGGGTTTTCATTTGTCTTTCCCTCCTCTGTTGTTGTTTCGAAATTTGGGGACTTCCTTTTTGGGTTGGTTATATCCTAATTGGGTAGTCATTGCCTAATGAGGGAAGGATGTAAGAAATCTGTAATTCCTACAATTTCTTATCTTGTTATCTCTGTTTATCTCCTGCTGTTTACGTCCTTCTTATAGCATTATAATTGCGTCATGACTTGATTAAGCAAGTATGAACAATTCTCAGGTTTTTTTGAGTCTTTATGAGTAATCTTGTATACCAAGCTGGAGCCTAGGTTTCATGTTGTTATCTTGATGTCAGCGTACCCTCCTGATGACGTTTTTGTTATTTCTTTATGACTCTGAGCGTTACTCATAATGACTGTGTCATTATGATTGTTGTTGGACTCATCTAGTATGAGTCTTGTACTACCGCTTTTGGACGCTCTAGTTCTCTATTAAAGAGACCGAGTTTGACCCTCTGTTGGTCTTTTCTTCTTCACTCATTTTCCTACCTATCAGATTAGTTAGTAACAAGCAATACTCGCTATTCTGGTCAACTCTTTTCTCCCGAACTTTTGAACTCAATCACTTCTTGAACTCTCTATATCTCGAGCATCTGTCTCGAAGGCTTCGTGCTCTTAGCCAGACCCTCTAGATTGTACCTACTTAGATAGTTCGTAGTATCCAGCTGGCCTGGGTACTTGCTGTCTAAATAAGCCACCATTTATACCAGGGGATCCACTTCCTTCCTTCCTCACTCTTCTCCAGCTCCCTTATTACATCCTCTTCTCTCACATTTTGAAACCCCACTTTTACATCCCACAGCCCCTATCCCACCGCTTCTCCTCTTGCCATATACCTTTGTGCCTTCGTCACTACTCGGAGTGCCGCTTCTATTGCGGATCTTCTCTTGACTGACCCAAACTGATATTGATGGAGTAGTCCTGACTTCTGGGGTCTGTTTGCCACTACTTTTTCTCCCAATTTGCCGATGCAGTTAATTAGGTTGATCGGTCGCCATCTTTTAGTCTTGTTGTGATCTTTTCCTAGCTTAGGGATCATGACGACCTTCGAATTCTGCCACTCCTTCAGGATCTTTCTCTCTACCAAGTTCCTTGCTATCTCCTTTATCAATTTATCTCCTAGCTTCGTTCCCATCACCATCTTGATCAACCTGTATCTGATTCTATCCGGTCCTGGTGTCAACGAGTTGCTGGTTCTGGATAAGGATTTCCTCACCTCCTCCTCTAATTGCCCTTGTCTATCGGTAGGCTCTCTTTCTTCTTCCTCTCTTTCTGCCTCTTCTACTCCCCTTCCGTTCTCTCTCCAACCAAAGTGGTCCTTTACCAACCCCATTACCTTTTCTTTATCTGTTCCCAGCTCCCCCCCCCCCACATCGACGAGCTTTTTCATTGTCCCCTTGAGGTGCCAGGGATCTTTTGCCCACTTCACGATTTCCTAAGGGTCTTTCTTGCCATGTTCCTCACAGAATTTCTGCCAATACTTCTTCTTCTTCTCTCTCACCAATGCCCTCATCTTCTTCTTTTCCGCTTGCCACCTGATCCTCCTATCCCTCTGTGTCAATCTATCTCCCAGCTTTTCTCTTCTTGCCTTCCGAGTTGTCTTGAGTTGCTCGGTCAGCTCTTTGTCCTACTATCTCTTGCTCCTCTCTGTGATCACCATTGCTTTCAGGTGCCTATCTCGTAATGATTTGAGTTTTTCGTAGGCTGTCGATCCTTTTAGTCTTTGGTACCACCCGTCATTCCCTTTCTCGTAATCCACTTCAGCTCCTGCCACTTCGACTCCCAGCTTGTCCTAGTCAATCCTCAGCCTCTCTTCTCTCAAACCCTCACCTACTCGATGCCATTCTATTTCTACCATGATTGCCCAATGGTCTGAGAGCAGTTTGTATCTCTTGCCCTCGTCCCATTCCATTGGCCCCTTGCTGATGAAGAAATCCATCCGGCTTTCCTCCCCCCTCCCCTCTCTTGTTCTTTCTCATGTAGGTCCATCCTCCCCTGTTCCTAACTCCCATCCTTTTTCAATCATCTATTCTTCCATCCTCTTTCTTCTTCCATCCGCCTGTTCGTAAAAGAGGTTCCATCCTGGACTATATACATTCCAGTCCCCTACCATGCCATCATATCCTTCAAAACTCCCCAGCCATCTTTCCTAATCTACCAACCTCAGTTTTCCATCTGCGTATACTCCCCTGAGTTTCTTCCCCCAGATATTAATGACCACAACATTCTTCTCATCTCTTATCACCTCCACTTCCCTATCTAATCTCTTTCTCTAATACATTGCTACACACTTCCCCTTTTTGAAGTCAGACTCTAGCGTGAATGCCTCATGTGTATCAGGAAAAAATATATTTTATCACTTGGGCTTCAGAAGCCAAGGACGCCCTGGAGGCGTTCTGCCAGTTAAGGAGATAGTCCTTTGGACAGCTGGCTTCTAGAGACACTCAGGAGACACAAGAGACACCTAGGAGACACCTGAGAGACACAGAAAAGACACAGGTCTGTGCGGGATGCCCAGGATGCCCAAAAGACACACATTTAGGACTGGCTTCTAGAGACACCAGCAAGGCATCGTAACGCCACTTTTTTTTTCCTAATATATCTAGGTCCCATTTCCTTTTCTCTTTTCCACCCACATCTCTCCCAGAAACAAAATATCTAACTCCTTCCCAAATGTGCATTCCTGTAATGCGTGTGTATTTGTAGATGAGTTGCAGACATTCTGGTATCCCACTCAGAGGCCCTTACCAGTGGTTGACCCCCCCTTCTAATGTGTCCTCATCCATCTCTTCTGCTCAAGACTTCTTCTGTTTCTTAGTTGGTGGGGTTGGTTCCCACGAACTCTGATCCTGCGTCTTCTCATTTCCCTTTCCCTCTTCTTTCTCCTCCCTACTCTTTGGTGCCGGTCCTGGTGTTGGTGAGCCACCAAGTGGGCTACGCTCCATCATCCTCTTATTACCTGCTACTCCCTTTTCTTCTTTGACTTCTCTGATAATGAACCCCCACCGACTGCCTTTCCCTTTCCCTTGTCCACCCCCTCAATTCTTTGTGTAGCCTTCCTGGCTGCCGAACTGCACGCTTTTGACTTGTGTCTAAAGCCTTGGCAATTAAAGCACTTAATTGCCGACTTCCCTCTCCATCTTGCTCCGCTTTCCTCCCATCTCCAATCCTGGTTCCATGGGGCTTGTGGGTTTCCCTTGTTTCCGCTGGTTCTTAGTTAATACCCCCTCTTCCCTGCCAACAGTTTCTCGATTTCACCAGTGATTATTTCTACCTTCCTGAAGTGACTATTCCACCTAATCCCCTTCAGTGCCAGCCTCTTAGCCTCCACTGTATTTTCCACTGTGAATTTCAACCCAGTCTCTCTTGGCTTTCCCCATCTTTCGGGGAGTCTCCCACTGAGTAGAATTCCCTGATTCTCTTTCCTCAACTGTTCCGCTATCTCTGTCTTACTCCACCCCGCTGGTACTGGGCTTTGTGGTGCTCTTAATACCAGTATCCTCTTGTCTTCACTGAATGCCTTCACTACCAATCCATGTCTTTTCCATCCGTTCAGCTTGAGCCCCTGGACCACTTTGTTGAACACCTCAATGTTTGGGATGCTCTCTGAAACTCTTGCTACTGTCCAATCTGTTTCGTCCTTCCTCTCCATGCTTGGTACCACTAGTAGTGTACCAGATTTTCCTCCCATGGTTATTGCTTCCTCTTTCCATAGTCTCGCGATATTTCCTGCGGTTTGGCAGGTCTTCTCCTATATCTCCTTGTCGACTGGCTTCGAGTGGATGACTGTCACTTTGACTGTCTTCGTAATTTTCCCACCACTAGCCCAAACTCCCTTTCCTATACTGACTTCTCTCTCAATCTTTGCCTGGCTGTCCAACTTTTTGATCTCAGCCGTTATCTTATCCTGCTCTTTCATCACTTCCTTTGCCTCCTCTACACTCCCCACTTTCCTCAGCTTCTCCACTGTCTCTTCTTCTGACTTTCGCATTCTCTCCAACACTGTCTTTCTTCCAGCCTCTTTCTTCTCTGCCTTCTCTACCAGCTCCCTGGCCTTCTTTCTTGCCTCCTCCTCTCTCTTCTTGTCTTCTCTCTGCCTGTTAAGAATGGTATCCATCTTCTTTATCTGTCTCTTCTTGTGCCCTTCATTCACCTTCCTCTTTTCACTCTCCTTCCTTATCTTTTCTACCTTCTTCCTATCCTTGGCGTCATTAATATTTGTCGCATATGCAATTTTGGATACTACCCCCAAGATCTCTCACATTGTCCTTTCCACTCTCTTCCATCTCGCTTCTACTCTTGCTTCTTTTGCCCATTGGTAGTACCGTAATGCCTTATCCAAGGCGCCCACCCTGAGCTTGTCCCCTTTCTCTAAATATTCCATCCTGAATGCCTTTCACCCTCCTTTGACCTCGTATCTGTCTGAATTACTGAAACACCCCCTTTCAACAATATCCCCCATACTCAACAAGATCAGTCTTGTGTCATTCCTTCTTCCCCTCTACTAAGCATCTCTCTTTTTTCTTGGAATCTCATCTAGCTCTTCCAGCTTGCTACCCATTATCGCTATTTTGAGCACAAGATCCTCTAGCTTTCTTCTGTCCCTTGCCCACCTCTACCTTGTCCTATCCTAACTCCCCTCTTCGTCCTCTTCATCCTCCTCCATTGTTCCCTGAACCTCGTCCTCATCTTTGGTTTTATGAGCCCATTTGGACTCTCCCATGCCCTGAGTAATCTTTTCTCCCATAACTGAATCGGTGTCATCTAGCCCAAGCATAATATCTTCATCTACTGGTCCTGCTCCTGGCTCTGCAGATGTCTCCAATTCCGGGACTGCTGGGATAACTATTTGAACATCCACTTCAATGGGTACTCCTAAATTCCCACTTCCAATTCTTTTCTCAGCTGCCTTTCTCTTCCTCTTCCTTCTCAAGATCTCCTCTTCCTCTTCCTCATCCTCACTCGAACTCAGTATGTTCAAGTCCTCCTCCGTCAGTGTCTGCTCTCTCTTTTTCCTGTCCCTTTCCATCTTCTGCTCCCAAACCTTTCTCGCCACATCCTTCTTCTTCGTGCTTCTTGGGGTTGATACTGAAACTATCACTGATTCCTTGTTTTCCCCACCTGGAATGGAGAGCCTCATAGACTCTACCAATTGCCCATCCACCTCAATTTGGACATGTTCCATCCAGACACTCTCCAAGATTCCTTCCTCTGCCTCATCTTGGATGACCATTAAGGCTGAGTCTTTGAGAATTTCGTATATTCTCTCTGCCGACGATGGATCCAAAACCTTGATCACTTCGGCTTCTTCTCTAGATTCTCTTTCACATTGCGTAATCTTTTCAATCATCGATACCTTCCTCTCTCCACACCCTCTCACCGCTCTCATCAGGAAAAAATATATTTTGTCACTTGGGCTTTAGAAGCCAAGGACGCCCTGGATGCGTTCTGCTAGTTAAGGAGACAGTCCTTTGGACAGCTGGCTTCTAGAGACACTCAGGAGATACACGAGGCACCTGGGAGACACCTGGGAGACACAGAAAAGACACAGGTCTGTGCGTGATGCCCAGGATACCCAAAAGACACGCGTTTAGGACTAGCTTCTAGAGACACCAGCAAGGCATTGTGATGCCACTTTTTTTTTCCTAATGCTCTCCGTTCTCCCCTTGGCTTCCTCCAGCATCTGCTCCCCTTCCAACTCTGCAAATCTTCTCTCTGCACACCAGCTGGTGACCTCTTCCAACTGGTATTGTCTCACTTTACCACCAATTGTCCTAAGGATTTTAATGCTGGGGCGTCCCCAGTCCTTAACCGGGCTGAATAGAACCCCCTTTGAGGGTCCCGGTGCCATATTGCTTTGTTAATAATTAACAGACTCAGCCTCAATAAATGAGTGAGTGAGATTAATTATTATTGGCTAAAGCGTTGGCAAATAAAATCGTGTGGCTGTGTTTGAGCCGCGTCGAAACTCGTAGAATCCGTCCGAATGGTGTGGGTGACAAGGACCAATCGAAATTGGGGCTTGCCACGTCAGAGTTTTCGTAAGGGCAATCGCCCACTTTTCAGCGCAAAAGTGTCGAAACTTAAGCCTGACGGCGAGAGCGTAATTCAAGAGTTTTGGTAAAATAAATTCGATATTCTTGCTCGTGAACGCAAGATAAATCCGATAGCGTTTTCAGCGACGTCCGCAGACTTCTGGTTGTTGAGTTGTTCAATAGGGCTCTTCCTTGGAAGTTGTCGGGACTCGCTGTCCTGGAGATTGCGGTATACACATATATGTAGCATTGCAAAGTAAGGGTGCATATAAATTCATAAGAGATTTTCATCTTTAAAGTACAGCATCCGACGGTGCGCATGCAACTGATCAGACGGTCAGCTAACGAGTGCTGGTTAGAGTGGGCGTGGCAGTCTAGATCACTGGCAATGCGCTGCGCAGATTCAGTGCACACCGCGATACATATGTAAACAGTAGGCGTGTTCAAGTAGTAGAATACATCGCCATGCTCTAGATAGGGTGAATGCGATTAATGATTCCTTAAAAAAAAAAAAAAAAAAGTAGTAGAATAAGTAGAATACAATGTGACTTGCAAGATGCCACTTACCACATCCACTGGCGAACAACGATCCATGTCCCTTCCCATGACATAGGTAGGCCAAGCCCACTCAGATAGTCAGTATACAAGGTCAAAAAAAAGTGGCTTTAACGTGAGCTCAGCCTATGTTATGGAAAGCGACATGGGTCATTGTTCGTCAGTGGATGTGGTACCACTAGCATATTTCGATGCAGCAAGAATAGGTAAAGCTGGTGAGGAGGCGGGAAACCAAATACCAGAGTTCAGGCTTCAGGCATCGAGCATACCGCATCCTAAAAACTGGGAAAAATGTACTTACCAGCCATGATATGATATAGATTATCTCATGGCTGGTACAGAAGGTAGTAACTGATTAGAATCCTTGAGATAAATTCACTAGAACCTGACCCATCCCTCTATTACTCCCTTCTCTCCAATTCCTGTGACGTTTATTACTTAGTAGCTCTCTTATCTCCAAGCAATTCAATTCTAGTATTTCCCTACTAGAATCAGCGAGTTTCTTCAGCTTGGTTTTTTTATGTGTGAATTTCTGGTAGGAGGGATATGACGTGCCACTTGGAAGCCTGAGGGGATTCAAGGAGAGATCAAGTTAATATGTCGTTCCCATGCAGTACAAGGGGATGCATTATGTACATGGTCCAGCCTACGGTTCTTCTTCAGTCTGGTTGCAAGGTATGTATTGCGGAGTGTTTTGCATATATTACCCTCGAATTATGACCCAGCAAAGTCAATTCCACTTTGCATTTATGTACAGAGCCCGGCCAGTCCAGCCATGTATGTAAGTGGGGACAGTTCTCAATGCCATGAAACTTATTTCCAAGGACTGGCAACATTACTAGAGCCGCTGATTCCCCCCCAAAGGTCAAGGCATTCCAAACACACACACCCCGCTTGATTCCTGCAACCATCGAGAGTATACAAAGCCGTGTGAGTGAAGCCCTCAGGCCTATCACCCCTTGAGCTCTACCGCAACGACATGGGACTAACTGTATCTGGGCCGCTCCGTAGTCAAATGAAATTATACCAAGGGGCCGCCTTCGTTGTCACAGCTCACTACATCCACACAGCTGTGGCCTTGTATTGCAGCAGCAGTTGTGCTGCTTGCTGGAAAGATAATAATAAAGACGGTGTCGACATCAAGTTCTGGTGCACAAAGGGGGAATGCGGTACAGCCTGCCCGCAAGGTTACTCCCGAATGCACTGTGCAAACAAGGCACGCTGCGTGTATGTGGATCCCTCGTCTCTACATATGTTGTTTTTCATCCCAGATTTACCTATGATTTCGAACCAAAGTGCATGTCCTTTGCTATTTACCAAACTACTCTAACAAGATATCTCACATAGCTGTTATAGCTCGAACTGCCCTATGTTCGGCCCGTGCTGGTGTGGAGCAACCGAGTACCCGTTCGGGATATTCTACTGTAATGGTCCGTGCTGACATGCTCGATATTGTTCTTTTCCGTGCACAGTATTGTGATTTGAGGATATTGAGTTGGGGTTCAACCACCTCGATTATTTTATCTCCACCTGCACCAGTTTAGTCGTTTGTCTACCTGCATCGAGGATGGGGTTGTTGGTGCCTGCGCGAGTTTCTAGTCTTTGTTATTTTCCTTTTGGGGCGTATCTGGTCTTGTACTTAAATACGCGGCAAGTAACGGTCAGGCGATTGAATAATCAATAATCCTGTTGAGTCTCCACTCGAGAATGTGGTCCCTCGTCACTGGCTGGATAGCTTGAATACGAGTACTGGTTTTC
>Ga0307514_10003287_pt1 | contig 15717 bp, 20 predicted proteins | sample 16_EM_MG_FD_203088 | JGI IMG/M metagenome (GOLD analysis project Ga0307514, IMG submission 203088) | Populus trichocarpa ectomycorrhiza microbial communities from riparian zone in the Pacific Northwest, United States - 16_EM | ecosystem: Host-associated > Plants > Roots > Unclassified | place...
GTGTTGGTGTTGGTGTTGGTGTTGGTGTTGGTGTTGGTGTTGGTGTTGGTGTTGGTGTTGGTGTTGGTGTTGGTGTTGGTGTTGGTGTTGGCGTTGGTGTTGGTGTTGGTGTTGGTGTTGGTGTTGGCGTTGGTGTTGGCGTTCCATTCCTCCATTGTGTTCCCTGTCCCCAGCCCGTCCTCCGTCACCTTCCATTTCAGCTTCCCAGCCTTCGATCCCTTTCTTTTCCCGATTCCCTGTTCACCTCCCTAGATGTCTTCTTCACCCTTGCTGTCATCATTGTCATTGCCATTGCCAGGATGGTTGCTTCCACCAGTCTGCCCTCTGGGATCTGCCCAGTTCGCATCATCATCATCCTTGTCGAATGTCTCTTTGCTCATTAAGTGGTCCAACGGCCAGGAAGTTGTCTGGTTTGTACTGCCGGCAGCTTGGCGGCTCAATCTTTGCCCTGAGATCATCACTACTATACCAAGAGAAATGCTCACCCATGTATTTCACCTTCGCCGAGCTGGTTGTCTACTGATTGGTGCAATCAACTTGATCCCCACAGGCGCGGGCGTTATCCCACCTCCAGTAGTTCATTTGGTCATGGGTTTTATCAAACATTTGCCCATATATGAGCAGAAGGCAGCCCACCACTCCCGAAAAGGCCAACCCCTGATTCTGCGGTGCAGCCACCTTACCTGGAATTGTGAAATGTGGAGAGTTGTGACTGGATCAAAAAGGATTATCTCATAAATGAGGTCCCGTGCCCACCCATCCTTGACGCCACAAACATTGTATATCCAGATGAATCCACAGATGTGTTCCAAGATGAATCCCTGTATACGGTCCCGATCCAAATTCAGGTGTTGATGTATAACTGATATCGACATCATTGCCCTAGCCTTCCCCTTTCCTCTGCGACTGCCCATTTGGTGCCATTGCTGTGAGTTGAAAATGAATCTACATCCAAAGTGTTAGCATTCTGATACAGTTGAATGTATCAGAAAGAAGCCCAGAAGGAAAGTACATAGTTGGGGAGGTTATCGGGTGTGTATTCGAATGGGAGGTTTTGTTTTGAGCAAGTCACGTTGTGTCGAGATATCTCAGGATGCTAGCAGTGTATATAATACCGGAGTAAAAGAGAATGGAGGTGTAGGCGGGAAGAAGGGATATATATACTCCAGTGCTGGCGATTTCTTGGTTCAACTTGTGAGATATGGTAACTTTGATTCATATCCTGTGTTTTGTTGGTTAACGCAGACAAAACGGCCAAGCCTTCATCTTGCACAACAACAAAGGACCTCATGAACAACAAGCCTCAAGATGAGATTCGGTTCTCACTGTGAGGAGGGTTTACAATGCTGGCGGTTGAATCTGCGTCACACAATAGTTGTATCGCGCAGCGCTGTGCATCTTGGAGCAAACTGAGTCATTCTCAGGTTGTCCGAACAGTGCAATCACCCAACACAGCTATCAACACGCCTAGCTGTGAAAAAAGCACACCCAACAGATGTCATAGGATACAGAATACTTGATTGTTCGCATTGCGAGGCTTTTAGCTCTGCCAAAGAGGGATTTCCACCAGGAAGCTAAAGATATACAGATTTGATGGTTCGAAGTATTGTGCCAAGAACAAGTGCAACACTAAGAGAATCACGCCAAGAAGGTATAAACACCCTTCAAGCGGTGTAAATTGAGCTTCAGACATTGCTGTAACAGCGGATATTAATTCTGGGTTTAATCTGAGTTGAATCGGATGGCAGTTGACCCCATAATTGAATGCTTTTCAAGGGATCTTGTGCCTGAGTATCACCACTGGTGACAGCAATTTGGAGTCTAGTGCGGTATACAATGCGCCTGTCTTTTCTTTTTAATTCCTCCCTGGTTGCTCAAATGGGAGTCTACCTTGCCTGCTGTTGCATATGTATAACAAGCACAATATTCCTTCATTCTTAACGTCAAACATCTATATCGGACTATGGCTTACCAAAGCATTCACCCTGACACAACTCCAGTCATACGAATTGTTCAGAAACAACAAAAGCGTAGGCGTTTGAGGAACTCTCAGTTTCCCCCTGCTAAGAGATGCGATTCCGCCTCAGCTGGTGAGAGGGATTACTCCTAAGGAGGGAGTTCCGCAGCCTATACAATCCATGGTCAGATGTCCACCCTCTCATCTTCGCTCCACGATTCTGGCATGGCAGATATTACTCAATGTGTGACTTCCAACCTGTTCACTACACCATCAGCAAAATGTAAAATGGTTCAGAAGTCATAACTCAACGACTCAGCAAGTCTGAACAGCCACACCGATCCTTCCAGAATCTCCCAGAAGCTCCCGAACAGGCTGAATGCAAAACAATATGCTTCTCAGGTGCTCTGAGAGTAATGTCAGGTGCTTCTCAACGCTTCTGAAGTAGCGGAACAGAATACAAGAATATTCTAAAGAGTATGAAGTTCTCTTCAGAATGCTATAAAATCATGCCGTTAAGTTGGTAAATTTTCGGAGCTCCTTGGACTATGACACTGGTCTGAAAGATGATTCCGGTGCACCTGGAGGCAGACTCTGTGGGAGGGATAATATATAATGTCTATATCGAATAGTAAAGTTCGATAAACTATCTTACAGCTATACACCTGAATCAGGCATTCTAATCTAATTAATATACAGTCCAGTCAGTATCTAAATCAACATGATTATTTACAAGCCATACACTATCGATGCCGCCCGATGCAGCATTCTCACACACCAAATGTGCCTGTCCAACTACTGCTCCAACAGGTACAATATGCATCTTATTCGTTTGTTTGACAACCCGGATGAACCCGTCAACCCAATCAGCTCAATCATGAAGATCTTTGTACTTTGTTGGAATCACCACCGCGTAATCTTGAGCTTGAGGACATAATACCCATTGTTGCGTCTTCTGGCACCTCTTAGAATGGTTGATAATGCTTTCCTGGCTGGCAGGCTCTCCTGACATTGGAGATTCAGATTTGGTGGAGTCCAGCTGAAGTATAATACAGGAAGAGAAGGAATTCGTCCTTGGAAGGTGTTATCGAGGTCATTCTCTTCACTTTGCGTATACTGGACCCAGATGTTATGAGCTTCAGGCATGATCCCTTTGTTGGCATTGGTATATTTTACCTTGCAATGAAGTCCCAGACGCTCAACAGATGTAGGGCAGTGAAACAGTGGACGGTAATACAACAGCCCATTCGGGAGTTTAATAAATATACTGTCCAAGAGTACATTCTGATCATATCTGAGCACGAGTCCATTAACTTCGTGTCCCCAGTCATCTTCAATTTGCATGTGGAATAGCTGTCCAAAGTTGGGAATTCCGAAATCTTCTAATGCATCTCTGAGTGAGGGTAATTTGATACTTCTGCACACTCCGCAGACCTGCGTTTCTCTCAAATGATATACCTGCTGTGATACAGGGCGGATAATGGGCTCGTCCTGAATTGTTTGGAGATGTAACAGATAGGCTCTGTGTGTACATCGCCGTTGATTGGTAGCGGACAGTAGGTTGAACACTTTTGCGGAGTCAATATCATACTAGCCTGGAAGTGCAAGATATGACAGTGTCTCCTCCCTGTAGTCAAGACCGGTACACCAGTCATTCTGTTTAAGCATCTGTCGAATGTCATTGACATAGTTGCTAGATCGATATGCATCTTTCACGTTGGCGATATGTAGCCGTTCAGAAATATCAGTGGTGAAATTGTCACAGGAACGCATTCGCCAAATTGAATCTGATATAGGGCTTCCAAGAAGCATCTTTCAATATCCGAAACAAATTACGGGTTGTTCAATGGTTCTCCGGAGCGCCTGAATGCCGATTGCCTCCCACCAAGCATCAAACTAGATCAAGCGGAGGGAGAATTCCTTCTTGAACCGCATCTGCTCATTCGAGGTGATGCCACAAATGTCTCTTTCAAGCTGGTTACTCACATGCTCCAAATCAGCCAACCTCCAGGTCATGGCTTTTGTCTCATCATCGGATAGGCTGTTCAAAAAGTGCAGTCGTTTGTCAGCGGTCATGTTTGCCGCCCGTGAGCCTCGTCTTTGGCGGCAGCATTTCTTAGGGTAAATTCTTTGGCGAATATGTTTCTGGGACTGGTTGCCTTAGTTCCAACTTCGTGTAATAGTTGTCGTTCATGTTTTGGAATAATTTATCGAAAAGCTTGCGTTTAGGAGGTGTAACTTGATCGATTTCGCGCTCCAATCCCTCCATTGCCTTCTGACGAACAGCATCTGACCAGGTGGTTGCCGCTTGTCGGGCTCCATTCAGGCGCACCTGAAATTGCCTGCGTTTTGTGGTGGAAACCATTTCAGCGCCATACAGAGGGGCCTCTATTGCGGCACGAATCTTATGGTTCTTTTGTTTGCGTAACAGATGGGATTCCCTTGGCAACAGGTCATCCAGTTTGGCCTTCACAGACTTCGACATTTTCTATTCTCAAACAATGCCCTTCTTCTGGGAAAATTGTTTGAGTGCATTTTCTAGTGCGTTGAAGGATAGATCCGGGTGAATTTGTTGGGTAACAAGTAGAGAGAGTTCACATAATGCCCGGACTGCTCCCATCAAAATTTCATCGGAGGCTGTTTCCGCCGCGGGTTTCCCATCATCCTCGGGGCAGACAAGAATCGGCACCCAATTCACTGCAAGTGTTCTGATCATTCCACAGATCTCTTTACCTTGCCAGGTGCCGCTTTTCAATGAATTGAATGGTGTAGAGAAGTGCTGCAGGCCAGGATATTGAGGCACTGATGTGAATCGATTGTCAAATTGATCCTTGACATTTCTAGCTTTCAATTGTTTGAGCAGCCAGTGCAATAAATCTTTAACTAAACCCAAGAGCAGCTGATGCAATTCATCAGGCTGCGAAAGCCGATAGACATTGCAGAAAGGGTATTGCCAGAACAGATTGCGGATTGGGCGGACACCTAGAGTGTGCAGAGCGTCAATAATATTGTCCTGCAGCAGCTCTGAGTGAATATGCTGGTCTCTTGAGTTATCGAGTGGTCGAAAAGTTGAATGCCCCATCGGCGCACCTTTAGGAATTTCACACATCAGGCACAAGCCATATGAGACTTGAGCAACCATGACTTGTTCTGGATAATCTCCAACCCAGGCAGCCAACAGAGGGTAACATTGTCGCTGGAATCCATCTGCACAATCCCATTTGAAGCCAGGGCCAGTGATGTCACAATGTCTAAGTTGAGACAGCACAGTTCCTACCGCGTTATGCCATGCTTTGTCAAGGTTTTTGGCACCTTTCGGGGGACATGGGATCAGTCCCACGAGAATCCAGGTGCGCTTTTTAGGTGTCCGCCAGATATGTTTTCAAATATTACCAATCGTGAGATTCAGCGCCCAGGCGTGCTGATTGCGCGAAAAATTGGTGAAGTAAGTCTTGTCGGATGGACATATGACTGGCACAGTCATTGCTGCGGCAGGAAGTTGATCTAGTGTATCCCACCACCAGTCACCAGAGTTCATCTCGCTGTAGATTCCACAACCCTCAGAGTCAGCAAGGCGCACCAGTTCAAAATCGAGGTGTGCCTGAAAAAGCAGTCGTGCCAGAAGGAACTGAATACATTTGAAAATATCCCTGTAGTATAACTTTCCGAAGATATGTGAGTCATCTTCAATTCAACTATCATCGCCAAGCCCAAAATTGAGTGCAGAGAAGAGTTTTTGCAGGGCATCTGCTGATTGGAATGATTCAATTTTGTAGTTGTCCAGTCCACACCTGAGATGTTAATCTATCCATGTTTTTATTTGCTGGCTAATCAACTGAGCCTGCTGAAAGTCATATGTGGACCAAAATGGATGCCATGGATTCCATTGTTCTGAGTACTTGCGATGCTTGTTGTACAATCCAGTTGCTTTGCCATACGCTTTCCCCCCCGCATTTTCCACTCCAACTACCTACCTACGAGCCTTTGTCCTGGTTGGATCAGGGGTACAGGTGAGATCAGACTGCTGAGGGTCTATAGGTTCTCTGTTAGGTGTATCTTCAGGTGGTGGTTCACCCGGTATGTTGTCTATGAGTAGATCATTATTTGATAGCTTGTTGATGGCCATTCAGGTGCACCTACTGTAGTCAAACCATGATGGCTCAGGGTGAGAGAAGCCGGCAGCTGGTAGAATCCCGTTGGGTATTAGCCCTTCATTCATCGATATTGGGCGATCTTGTTGATAGTACGCTTACAGTCTGTTCTCTGTGCAGAATTTCTTTTTGCAGATAAAGCATTTAACATATTTCCGCCGAGTGTTGACCATCTTGAGGGAAATGCTCAGTTTTCTGATGAATCTCAGTGACACTTTAGAGGGTATGGTTTGTTGCTGGATTTGAGCCTCAAGAATATTTGTTTGAAGGCGAGCTAACTCAGGTTAGTGTATCACTTTCAAAGCCGCATCACACCCTACCAAATGTAGAGGAGGGATAAAACAACGTCACCTTACGATCAGTTTTCTTCACAAACTAGAATAATATCTATCAAATCCTGCACAACAATGCTCCACATTATGCAATGAAAATCGTCAGCAGAGAAAATTTCTCTTGTCATCACTGTCATCACTGCAATCAACTTTTAATACCGTTCATCAGGTGCTACTACTACAATCGGCCTTATCAGATACTATGTCATTGCAGCATTGTGCAGATACTGTCTACACTCGAGCCTCAAGCAGCGGATCACATCAGCTTAATGCAATAAAATAGGTAAGTTTGCTAGCTGGCTGTATGCCCGCTTAACGATTATCGAGAACAGATAGGCTGGTAGGATATTATCTTGAGTAACAATCCTTGACCGGTGGGTGGATCCTGGGAAGACAATAAAGTTTACACAAGGAGCTCAAAAGGAAGCAATCACTGTTGCTGCTCGACTAACAAGGCCTCATATTGATTGAAGTGCAGGTCTTACAGACACATTGTGAGTATATAATACCTAGTTGTGCTAACCTTTCAACCGGATATAGGTCTTCTTGGGTTCAACTAGATATCATGTCGAATCCCTTCTATGACCTTTACTGTCATAAACCGAACAAAGGTAAGCGTCTATCCAATATCCTAATATACAAATTCGAGCATATAACAAAGAAACGCAGGATGTGTGTGACAATGATTTCTTTTTCCCAGCCGGGTTTCATGGGATTAAAGGTGCAGTAAAAAACCACAGTCCACGACACAGAAGATGGATATAAGTGGCCTTGAATCCGCTGAAGATCACTGCTACCTTCAATATACTCAACTATACTCTGCTTCATTTGAAATCACCAATTGAATTGATTATTTAATTACTAACATCATTGTGTTCACATACGATGTCGACGAATGGATCTCCGCTCAAGATAACCAATATGGCTGCACCAGGTGGGCTGTTTGGCTCACAACAATGTCCGGATGACAATGTGGGAGCATCAGATAATAATGCGGGACATACACTGAGCAAAGAAACTCAATTCGGGCAGCCCACAAATCAAATGCATCCTCCACCGGGGTATAGTTATCCACCCTCACAGCCACCATTTCCAGGCGCTCCCCTGTTCTATCACCATGCCCCATTCAATATGACTCCAAGCTCACAACCAAGCACTGGTGCAACCCAAGGATATCAGAGTTAAGGGCCATCATGGCAAGCATATGATTTCTCCTTAGGAGGTTACTGTGGACCTCAAATGTTTCCCCCACAGCTATTCACAGGACGTGGGCCGTCACCTCCAGGCCCACCTCCAGTGCCTCCAGCACTGCCTCAAATCAATCACATCATTCGGCCGACATATTCCTCCTCTACTGCACCAGGACATCTTTCCAGCGCACCTTAGAGGCCCCACATTACCCTCCCAACGAAATGATTTCTGCCTGCTGCGGATCTGCGGAGGACTGATGTTGCAGGAATTGCGGATTTGCCTCCATTACCAGAGAGTTCTTATGACCAATACGATGCAAATCATGAGGGTGACGCTTTGTCGGACTTGGGCGGGGCCGAAGGCTAAGCACCAGTCAGCTTGCAGCAAAAGGAATTCTCATTGCAGCAATTTGCCAAAAGAATCGGGCAGCCTAACTTTAGTGCGTTAAACCAGTGGAAGAAAGTATGGGTGGCTTGGTAACTTGAGAAGAAGTATTGGGTGATAATCCATGGACAGAACAGGTTGAAACAGTTGCGAGATGGACCACTGCACTGGGCGACAGTGGTTGCAGATCTTTTGGAGACTTTCGAGATGTGGCTTCCTTTGGAAAATTTTGATATGGCCGACTGGATTAGGTGATAGTGGGTTGAGATGTTTGTAAAGAAATGTGCAAGCGAGGTTGGGAAAGTAAGGAAGAAGGGAAGGCCAGGCAACAAGACACCGGGGACGGATTTGGGACAGTGCATGGGCAAAAAAGTCAGAAGTAACCTCCCAGAGTTGCCAAATATAACATTCATGGTTGTTATTTGTCGAATGTCGAACGGGCGAAATGAGCAGACATCCAGCATGCAACTCCAAGCTTCGTACCCAGATGTGAGGCACTGGGAGGAGATGATTGATTTTATCGAAAAAAATTGTCGCCCAATAGAACCATACTTTCTGACTGTGTTATACAAATGGAACTTGACGCAGGATAAATTGGACAAAGAGTATATGGGATTATACACACCGGGGCAAATGCTGAATGACTCTCTATATGGTCAGATTTCATACAACAGTTCCCTTACTAATGCCTTCAAGTTACAACTGGGACACAATGTGCAACTATTTTTGCTAGAAATGAAGGCCGCTACAGGGAAGAATATTGCGGAGCACGCAATAAGACCGGCCAAGGCAATCCCCCCTAGCCTGGTTACGGTTTGTTATGCCCCACTCCAGATCAGTATACTTAAACTTCGGAGGTATCCGATGAAAATGAAAGAGTGGTGGATCAGGAGGTACTAGGTGGGAAAGAGACTGACAGCAGTATTAATGTAAGTTCTGATTTAGTGAATAGAATTGATTATATTCCACATATTCAGTCGTTCCAAAATGCTTGTCTGTGAAATACATAACATCGCGATGAATTTCAAGAGCACTGGAGTATGGGCCCATCTACCCAATGTACCTCGGAGCAACTGAAAGAGATCATTGAGTACAAAAAGAAGACAGATTAAGGTGCAAGAGAGGTGCAGGAGCAAGTGGATGGTGAGGAGGACCTCGATCCAGATAATACCAGTTCAGTATTGAATGCTGTTCTCAACACAATCAACAATGAATTTGAACAGGAGTGTCTTGATGAGGCGGTCAGGCTGCTGAATGCCCATCATATTTGCCAATCAACAGATGACCGTGTTCCAGGCCACAACTATTCAGTTCCATGCCTGCCTGGAACTAAGTTTCTGGCACACCAGGTTTGGGCCATATGGTTCATCGTGAGGATGTGGGTTTGGGATACTGATATGCCAGGAGCCCTGGCGGCAGAGGAAATAGGTCTTGGAGAGACTTTCACCTTGGTTGCAGCAGCAGTGCTTTGCAAATTGGTTACTGAGAAAGTTATAATGGTGTTGCCACTGTTCATTTTATGGGAGAATACGCTTGAAGAGTGGGTTGATCTGGCACTGAATGGCTTTCCTGGGATTATCGGTGACGAATGGGAGTGGTATCCATTGGAGAGACAGAATTCAGTGCCCCACCATCTATTAGAGATCCAGTCAACTCCACCGCAGGGGCATCCAGCGCTTACATCAGCTTTTGAATCAATCTTGGTGATAATACTGCCCGGAGTTGCAGAGACGTTCAAGAGTGTCATCAACAAGATGACATATGGAACCGATTTCATACTCATTAACCTGTTGCACGCGGAAAATGCGAATCTCACCCATGAGGATCTGAACACGAGTATTGACAAGCCGGAAAACAGATGGATCATCCACCTTGTGTCGTATGGTACCCTAACTTCAGGAGCGAAACCATCAAGCAATGGCGAACTCTTAAACTGTTCATTGAGTATTGGGATTTTTGATGAGTCTCATCGGTACAAGACGAAAAACAGTGTTGGCTGGTGAATTGCGATGAATGCGAGAATTGGATTCAAACTTCAAGTCACTGCAAAGCCAGGATTCCATTCACTCTATGACTGGTGTTTCCAGATGATGTGGCTGTTTTCAGGTGCGCCTGAAGAACCAGAGAATGAGACTTTGATGGAAAAGCACGGCGCCAAGGCACTGTATTCTGCTGTGACGTGTTTGATTCATACAATCCGGACTGAAGACCAGGACGATCAACAGGATGCGGCACAGCAGATGATCCAAATTGCAAAGCCCTGAACAATTAGGGGGTGGTTGGAATCGATACTTGCGAATGGGAAACCACTTGTTTGGATCCCGAAGGAAAATACACACCTTGTTGATCTCGAATAGACTGAGGAAGAGCAAGTTAAAATAAAAACACTTGTGAAAAGATACACTTCACAAGGTGTTTCAGGAGCGTGGAGGGTTCATAGATGGCGGCTGGCTTGTTTCCCATTCGTATTGTGAGACACCAAAGATCGGAATGACATCTCAGGAGAATGGTACAATGAATGGCCACTCGATACTTGGGTGGACACTCCGATGTTCTGATGGCTGAGAGACACGGTTCTCCCAATACTGGTCAATGCAGCTGCGGAGTATCCCGAACCTGACGAAGATGAGGCATCAAATGAGGTGCTGCTGCACGAACCTGACAGTAATTCACGTGCCGTGCGTCGTGCACCTCCTCCTCAAAAGGCGGTACTATTTTGTCCTCTGCCAGGCCAATTTCGTCATTTGAAGTGGTGGCTCACAAAGTTTTTTGCAGATCATTTGGATATGTTCTACATGTATGCGGAAATGGGCAACAATGAGTGCACAGAAATGCAGCTCAAATTCCAAGATTCGCCAAATCCCTCTGTGTTTGTAACTACACCCAAAATGGGTGGGACAGGCCTCAATATCACAGCAGCAAACCATGCGGTAATAACTCAGAAGTTCTGGGTATTGAATGAGCAGTGCCAGGCCTTTGCACGGGTTGTCCGACAGGGGCAGATCAGAGTCCCACACACATGGCTATTGAACACTGGACCCGGTGGTTATGATAACAGAGCGAGTGATCACCACCAGCTCTCTGGAGTGGCACAAATGAGAGTCCTGCATGGCCTTATGAGCTGACTGAACATAACGACTTCGATGATACAGCGGACTCTGGAGTGTTGGAAAGACCATACGAAGCAGTGTACGGAGTATGGAGGCGTCGTGCCATCAGATGATGGTGAGGGTGAATGATAATTATTAGGGCATTGTAATCAAGGTACCCCTCTTTAAACATTCAACCAATACAATCTCATCAACTGATGGAAAATAGTCAAATGGTATGGAGAATGAGGCACTGGGGAGGAGTCCAGGAGTATTGGTTAGAGTTCGATTGCATTTGGTGTTAGATGATTATTGTAATGAAGATGAGATGAAGTCAATGATTAACAGATATCTGGTAAACTGAACTAGTGCCTGATTTAGAGGATCCAATATGTGACGAAAAGCAGGTCCACCGCTTTAATAGTCGACCAATTGAAATTCCACGATGCCATATATTTCTCTTTGTGAGAAGCTGTCGAAGCTGCAGTCACTGCTAATCGTATATTGTCCATGTTGAATTGTGGTACGTACATCAGCCAACAGGATTCCAGTTGTCAGGCGCGCCTGTACCTCAATATGTGATTCAAATTATACGTTACTGGTCTATTTCAGGTGCACCGGACACTAGAATTGCGAAAGAATTCGGAATGTTCTCTGAGTCAACACTGTTGAATAATTTATAGCCGATTGCAAAAGAGAATCAATATCAACTTCTTGACTTTCATGAGACGGATCCAGCAGAGTATATCTCCAATCATCTACAGATTGAAACACTGTCTGTGCCATATCGAGTTGATGTATCGTATCCTGTGTCACGGCTCACGTATTCCAGGCTTACCTGAAAATTTCAGCCGAGTATTTCCTAGCTCAGGAATGAAATTCAGGCACACCTCAGATCCACTGTCCTGTTGTGGTTGATGGTCCCAGATTTGACACCGCATGCATATTCTATTCAACGTCCAATTCTGACAATCCGCCACTCATTATCAACTTATGATCCCACTCAAGATATGCCTCTGAACTGGGCATATCCATTTCGCATTGCCCTTGAATGGTTCATTTTGCTCCATTCCAAGCATATTTCTTCCATTCGGAATACGTTGAATCTGTGGCTGCCAGGACACAGAGTGTCCATCTTACAGACACTAAACTTTTAGATTCAGACGCGGCTCATCCCGCTTGGCCCCAGAAAATATCTGAAGCTATGCTTGATGGGGATGTCAAGACCACTGCGAAACTGCCATAACTGTCATGCTCCGTATCAACCCATCTGTTGGAGGAAGGTGTCCACCACACACTTACCGTAGATACACAGCCCTGGGCGATAAGTAACCTCACTTAACTGAATTTTGACTAAGAGGTATGTTTGGACCTATATGTTTCCAAGGTCCTAAAATAGCTTCTGTCGTTCGCTCTCCATAATCAGGCTGCGTCTTGAGAGAGTAAACCTCAAAAGACAGATTCTGCTCAGCAACTCTGCAGATGACCAGCAACTCCCGCTCACCAGTATACAACACTTCCTCGAACAGGCTTAAATTCAGAATGCTTCTAATGCAGACTTAACTACATTTGACTAACTTGTATGTGTGGGCTGCCAAAACCCCATATCTTAAAATAGATTATGTGAACTGATTTCCATCAAGAGAACTCAAAGAGATAGAGAATCTGAATGCCAGTCACTGCTTTGCGGCTCAATTGGTGTCCGCCAAGCTCCCGCCTGAAGTACATGACAAATCATCAACAGACAATATCTGATTTCCTCCCAACGTCCAATCCCAAGAGTGTATCAAGATCAAATCGTGATGAAAGCTCCAGTTAGGACAACGCAATTTCTGAGAGTACAAGTAACTGTCAAAGTCAGGCGAGCCTGCAATCCCAGCCATTCCATTAGATTGGATCCTGCATGCCAATTCAATGCTCCCTGCACCTCAATTGGCCGGAACAGTATGCTGTTATTCGTCTTTCCGCTGTCAGATGAAGCCTCATGACGTATTCCATATCGTTCTTATGCACTGCTTTGAACCCCAATATTCATGTTAAGTCAACATTGTAGTATTGAGACTCATAATGAGTATGTGATTAAATGATGCGGTGTTTACAAGATATTATGCGCAACATCTTAATGTAAGTGACAATTTATGACCCATTCGCAAGCAATCTTTGCATTGACGACAACTGGAATCGAGTAGATTACCCCTGAGTCTTCATTGTATCTTCAATGTTCTTTCTCTATATTGAATCTCTCCTTTAGAACCCCAAATTCTCCATCCTCTCTTAAACTGACTGCATACATATTGTGACTTCAGCAGACTCGGACCGCTGATAGTGAAGTTCTGCACACGAAAATGCCTAATCAACCACTAAATTTGCTGCAGAATCTTAAAACAACAGAATATCATCAAAATAGGGTGTCCTTCCGACTTGTATACCACATTCGGAGATTCACATTTATCCACTATCAGCAACAAACTCAGTTTGAACCCATGTGACTTCAAGTGTTGCCACTCAGCAAGGTCCCAGCTTCATCGTCCATGCAAGTTCTGCAAGATTCTTCAACACACTGACAATTCTGTGCCACACTGTCACCGCTCATATGCTTGAACTAGAGTCATATGCAGGGGCGATCACAATCAACCCATTTTTCAGTAAATGTCTCGAGTTCTTCAGGTGTGTCGAGATCTTCAGGTGCGTCTGGTTCAATTCTAGGTATGTTGGCTTAAACTAACCTCCAATTGTTGCATCAATAGTGTACTTGGATACGAGTGCTAACATTCAGGAATTGGGGCCATGAACACTGCATCTATTCCGGTGCATCTGACGCTTCCTTAATCACAACAAACAACTAGCATTGACAATATAAATATGAACCGCTGACATATCTTCCAGACTCTTTCCAGCCACACCTCAAGAGATCATTCTCCTGCACTGAACGTCACATTTTCCAGGCACACCTCGAATTGCATCCTCTTCGACCGAGTGTTCCTTTGTTGCCCTATTTTCCCCTCATTCTACTAAACTTAATACTATACTTACCCTTATATACTTCGGTCTACATTCTCCAACTTCACTTTATCATCATCATAATGGAACCTAAGGCCAGCCAGGTGAGGAATCACTATTCACAGAAGAATCAAGAGGCCCACCTTGAGAGAGCACTTGCATGTGCATTGAAGAAGACAGCCAAACTTCATTGCAGATCAAATGTTTGAACTTCCAACCCAGCCTTCGAGTATAGTGTTGGAGATTGCTAATGTCCGCGCAACAATTCATATGAAGCAGGATGATGATGATACCGATCGGGAGATAAGGGAGAAAGAAACTGAAGACCCCGGTAAGTCCACCTTGTCATCCAATATCGAAGAAGACGATTTGGACAACCAGCAGGAGAACCACCATCTGTACCAGGCGCGCAGTGATAAGACAGTACGAACTGCAAGGGTTCCACTAGCAAAGAAACAGAGCCGTGCGGATACTGTCATTGCATGCACTTCACTTCCAAATATGCGAGATCTGGCCGAGACAATCGCACCACCATTACTCAAGCGCCGAAAGTCAACTATCAACATATTACGTGAGTCTGATGTTGTACCCGCCCAGGCGCTCCCACTTCCCAAGACTGGAAGAGACCAGAATGTTCCCTAACCAAAGACCAGCGGAGATCACAACGTTTCCCAACACCAAAAGGTGACTTTTAAGGTACCGAAATGATTCATGGAGGCAATTGTATTCACAAAGACTCCATGGCCAATCATATCTGATGAGAAGTACTCGATGGTTGACGAAGCTTGGAATCTCGTGATTGAAGCCCAGGATCGTCAGCAAGCAATAGCAGGTGCTCCTGTTGATACTCCATCTGTGTGTCAATTGCCCGGTGGTCCATCTCTTAAAATAAATCCGCAAACCCGAGAAACTGTAAGTGTATATGCTGGTTCCTACCCCTCAATTGGAGTTATGATGATACAAAATCGTAGAAATATACGTAGTTAAAACTAAAGATTAGTACCATTCAAGGGCGTTTGGCAAATGAAGGACGTCGAACTATTGTCTGTAGTTACCAGTTGGATTTCGGATCAGAGACTGAGTTTCGAATTCAAGTTAGGGAGCTTCTGTTTGACAATGCTTATCTCTTGAAGGTCATCGATGATAAGAAATCGTGGTACACGCGAATGGAATGGCTTGACTTAATCAATCATGAATTTTTCTTTACCGCCAACAGCTTGGGGTGATAACCCACCACATCACAGTTCTTTCAACCACTCACACCGCAGACGTTAGCGCTTGTTGCCGCAGCTATTCAATGTGCCATGTCTGAGTATGCCACTGGAATGAAAGTTACAGTAATGTTTTCTCAAGATGAATATCGAGGTAAATTTTGCCCTTCCACGGTGATAGATTGTATTAATGCAGAAGCCACTGCACCACTCATCAATTACACATGGTGGGCTGCTTCATACCCCACCTCCCCGATGGTGCTCCAACGCTAGAATAGGCGCTTCTTAATTTGGATTGGCGCTTCGATATTTCATTCTGCGCGCCTCAATCCCCGCTCCAACCCCGATTTGGAGCCTCTCTATTTCATTCCGGATTCTGAACATAGCGGCGCCCCCCCCCCC
>Ga0307514_10003288_pt1 | contig 15709 bp, 12 predicted proteins | sample 16_EM_MG_FD_203088 | JGI IMG/M metagenome (GOLD analysis project Ga0307514, IMG submission 203088) | Populus trichocarpa ectomycorrhiza microbial communities from riparian zone in the Pacific Northwest, United States - 16_EM | ecosystem: Host-associated > Plants > Roots > Unclassified | place...
ATATTTGAAGAGGAGGTTTCAGTGGTGGTATCCTGAAGGAGTATACCCAGAGTGGGCGGTTGGGGCTTTGAGGGGGGTGGGGGTGGATTTGTATGAGAAGTAGATGGCGAGGTGTGGCTTTGGATATGAGATACCATGGTCCCTGGCATGCGCCGTGTTGTTTGGGTTGCCCTAGCTCTGGTAGGGAAATTGAATTTTTTTGACATTCACCAACACCATGCAAATCTGGGTAAGTATGTAAGTAATAAACCCCAGCATGCTTCAGGGTAACCACTGGAGACTAAGCGGTCCCTTTGTAGTCACGTGCATAGGACTACGCCTACTCTTGCATGAATAGTATTGTTCTATTGTTTTCCATTGCCATGAACAATGCATATATATACCGTTGTCACTGCCATGTAGGGTTGATATGGATGAACAACTCATCACACACAACCTAACGAACGACACACAACACAACGACACACAGAAAGTGCCCAAATCCCACGCCATACACACACAACACAACACAAAACAACGACAACACTATCCCTTGTGATTTTACATATAAAACCATGACCAACGTACTAGGTGCAGTCGCAAGCGCGGTGACTGTGGTTGAAGCTGCTGGCAAAGTCTGGTCGACTGGCTGGAAATACTATCAGGTAAGAAACCCCCCTAAGAAGTGTGAGCCGCAATCAGTAGTAAATAATTTTATATGGGGTTAGGATGCCAGGAATGCCCAATCCGAGATGAATGACCTTATGAATAGCATCATGGCTCTACAAACTGCATTTCAGCAAGTTAAAAACTTGGCGGAAGGTCCTGGTGCCACCAAGCTGATTGCATTGAAGCCGCTCCTCGAGAGTAGCTCTTTGGAGCTTGAAAAGGAGTTTAACCGAATTCTTCAGATTTTGCAGCCAGGACTAGGACAAAAGACAAAGAAAAAACTCCTGAGACAGAGGTTGAAGTGGCCATTTCAAAAGGCCGATGTGGAACAAATTCTTCAGTTACTTGAGCGGCATAAATCAGCTTTGACTTTTGCCATGAATTCTGATCAGATGTAAGAGCCTATCTCGGCTGGAGTCATAGTATACGCTAATACCTATATCTAGGACGGCTGTTATTGCAAGTTGCCACTATTCATCGTTCGTTCAGTACTAGCACTAATTAGTAGTACATATACAGTCACTGCAACAAAGCACAAATATTGCAAAGTTACCATGCGCTGAAGGTGCTGCCCATAACGACTGGCTCCGCCGACATGAGGATCACTGTTTGCAAGATACGCGAGTAGAGCTCCGTAAGCAAATTATGAACTGGTGCGACGATCCGGATAGCAAATGCATCTTCTGGCTTAACGGAATGGCTGGGACCGGCAAATCCACAATTTCTCGCACAATTTCTCGAGAGCTTGCAGAAAAGAAAAGACTTGCAGCGAGTTTCTTTTTTACCCGAGGCAAGAAGGATGTCAGTCACTCTGGCATGTTCTTCACTACTATTGCCGCCCAGCTTGCAATCAGTTTACCAGTACTCCAGACATTCATCTCAGACGCCATCGACAAAAATCCTCATATCTTTAAACAAGGGCCTCGGGAGCAATGGAATCAACTCATTCTTGATCCTTTAAAGAATGCCCCTACACAATCAGTTCAACTTGTTGTAGTAATTGACGCACTCGATGAATGTGACAGCATGCAAGATATCCAATTAATCCTCCTACTACTCGAAGAAGCCAAGGACCTTGCGACAGTTCGGATTAAGATTTTTCTTACCAGCAGACCAGAAATCCCCATCTTTGATGGATTTCGTCAATTGTCTGATGAGGCATATCAGGATTTTATACTCCATAATATCCCGCTTGATACAGTTAATGCCGATATATCCACTTTCTTTCGGCAAAAGTTGTCGCCACTGAAAGCCAAACACGGGCTGGGGACACCATGGCCAGATGAGCTCATTATTTCACAATTGGTGGAAAGAGCAGCTGGGCTGTTTATCTACGCTGCAACAACACTTCGATTTATTCAAGACGATATAGATGGACCTGAAGAACCACTTGCTTTAGTTCTTGGTGCAACCAAGTCACCCGTGTCGGCAACAGAGCATCTTGATGGCATATATACAACACTACTTCAGCACTCAGTTCTTGGAAAACGGGGTCACCAAGAGCGGTTCAGACAGGTAGTTGGATCCATTGTGGTAATGTTTAATACTATGTCAGCTAGAAATCTAGCACAGCTGCTTCAAATACCATTCAAAATGGTTTCAACCACTTTGGACTCTTTGCGTTCTGTCGTCAATGTCCCAGAAGATGAAAGCCAGCCTGTCCGATTATTTCATCTATCCTTCCGTGACTTCCTACTGGATTCTCAGAGGTGCAGTGATTCTCGATTTCAGATAGATGAGAAAGAGAGACACACCAGCCTATTTCGAAAATGTATGGAGTATATATCACAGCTTGAGGAAAATATATGCAATCTTTGGGGGCCAGGAGTTTTGATTACTGAGATTCCCGATGATACGATACAAAACAGCATTCCACCACACGTTCAATACGCATGCCGTTACTGGTTTGATCACTTGCGACTTGGGAATCCAGTGGAGCAGGACATCAAGACTATTCGGCAATTTCTTCAACAAGACCTTCTTCATTGGTTGGAGGGACTTAGCTTAATCGGCGAGATATCAAATGGAGTTCATATAGTAATAGCTCTAGAGGAAATACTATCTGTAAGCTGCAATGCGCATTAGTTTATACAGAGAATAGTATTGACCTGAAAATAGGGACAATTGGGAGACTATGATTCAGGATTGTTAGAACTTGCATATGATGCCAAACGGTTTATATTGCATATGAGGTCAATTATTGAAATAGCACCTCTTCAGATCTACTATTCGGGACTTTTGTTTACCCCCAAATCAAGTCTCATTCGAGTAGGATACCTAAAAAGTATCCCTTGGGTTACTATAGAACCAAAGGTAGCAGATGTGTGGAGCTCATTAATACAGACGTTGGAAGGCCATACCAAGGATGTCGGATCGGCTGTGTTTTCACCTGATGGAAAGCTTGTTGCCTCAGCATCTAAGGACCAGACGGTTAGATTATGGGATACATCAACAGGAAAGCAATGTGGAATTTTGGAAGGTCATAGCAACGATTCGGCTGTATTTTCACCTGATGGAAAGCTTGTTGCCTCTGTATCCTGGGATGGCACGATCAGATTATGGGATACATCAACAGGAAAGCAATGTGGAGTTTTCAAAGGTCATGCCAGTGTAGTCGAATCGGCTGTGTTTTCACCTGATGGAAAGCTTGTTGTCTCTGCATCCTGGGACCAAACGGTCAGATTATGGGATACATCATCAGGAAAGCAGTGTGGAATTTTGAAAGGTCATACCGATAGGGCCAAATCGGCTGTGTTTTCACCCGATGGAAAGCTTGTTGTCTCTGCATCCCGGAACAACACAGTCAGATTATGGGATACATCAACAGGAAAGCAGCGTGCAGTTCTGGAAGGTCATACTGCGTCGGTCGCTTCGGTTGTGTTTTCACCCGATGGAAAACTTCTTGCTTCTGCATCCGACGACAAAACGGTGAGATTATGGGATACATCAACAGGAAAGCAATATGGAGTTTTGGCAGGTCATACCAATTCTGTCAGTTCCGCTGTGTTTTCACCTGATGGAAAGCTTGTTGTCTCTGCATCCCCGGACAGAACGGTCAGATTGTGGGATACATCAACTGGAAAGCAATATGCAGTTTTGAAAGGTCATACCCATTATGTCAATTCGGCTGGGTTTTCACCCGATGGAAAGCTTGTTGCATCTGTATCCCGGGACAATACTGTCAGATTATGGGATATATCAACAGCAAAGCAATGTGGAGTTTTGGAAGGTCATACCAATTCAGTCAATTCGGCTGTATTTTCACCTGATGGAAAGCTTGTTGCCTCTGCATCCGACGACAAAACAGTCAGATTATGGGATACATCAACAGGAAAGCAATGTGGAGTTTTGGAAGGCCATACCAGCAATGTCAATTCAACTGTGTTTTCACCTCAGGGAAAGCTTGTTGCCTCGACATCCAAGGACAACATGGTCAGATTATCGGATATATCCACAGGAAAGCAATCTGGAGTTTTGCAAGGTCATATCAATCCAGTCTGCTCGGCGGTGTTCTCGCCCGATGGAAAGCTTGTTGCCTCTGCATCCAGGGACAAAACGGTCAGATTATGGGATACATCAACAGGAAAGCAATGTAGAGTTTTCAAAGACCATCGCTGGAATGTCAGTTCGGCTGTGTTTTCACCCGATAGCAAGCTTGTTGCCTCTGCATCCATCTGCGACACGGTCACATTATGGGATACATCAACAGGAAAGCAATGTGGAGTTTTGAAAGGCCATACCTATCATACTACTGCGGTTGTGTTTTCACCCGATGGAAAGCTTGTTGCCTCTACATCCAACACCAGGGTCAGATTATGGGATACATCAACAGGAAAGCAATATGCAGTTTTGGAAGGTCATACCAATGGTGTCAAATCAGCTGGGTTTTCACCCGATGGAAAGCTTGTTGCCTCTGCATCCTGGGACATCACGGTCAGATTATGGGATACATCAACAGGAAAGCAATGTGGAGTTTTCAAAGGTCATGCCAGTGTAGTCGAATCGGCTGTGTTTTCACCTGATGGAAAGCTTGTTGTCTCTACATCCGCGGACAAAACGGTCAGATTATGGGATACATCAACAGGAAAGCAGTGTGGAATTTTGAAAGGTCATACCGATAGGGCCAAATCGGCTGTGTTTTCACCCAATGGAAAGCTTGTTGCCTCTGCATCCTTAGACAACACGGTCAGATTATGGGACACCAGAAACACAACAACCATAGAAATCATAAATACTCATGACAGCATCAACATTATGAGGTTTTCTAATAACGGCACGCATTTACATACGAGCCACGGCATACTGCAGCTCAAGTCCCCTCCTCACAGCGGCGGCAATCGGGAACCACCACACACGTTAACCCATTCCCTGTATCTTACTGACCAATGGATCACATACAACATGAAGAAATTGCTCTGGCTTCCTGTCGACTACCGGCGATCCTGCTCTGCAGTAAATGACACTGGCAACATTATTGTCATAGGATCTGACTCTGGTAGAGTTACTTTCATATCGTTTGATTTTACCGCTCTCCTGGCTGCATATCTCCAGCCATCTGTTAACGTTGCTGTCACAGCAGGTAAGGGCTTCCTAGCACTTGTTGGCTGTTGGAAACTTTGATGAACTAATTTACTGGTTGGTGTATTTCAGGTGCAAGTTGAATCAATGGAACTGCAGTTTGGGCTTGGGTATGGTAGGCCGGGCATTGGATGTTGGGGTTTTTGTGTGATGATTTGTATATGAGCAGCGGGTCATGTCCAGGGAAGAATAAGTTTTCAGTTGACTGTTGGGGCGTTCTCAAGACGGCTGATTGGATCCTCCTGTACATTCGAGGTCGCATAGGAGAAAGTGATGTCGGGTGGTGGAATTTACAACTAGCGAGGCCGCCATATTCATAGCCAAGCCAGCCATATGGTGAAAGAGTATGGTAGGCCGGGCATTGGATGTTGGTGTATTTTTGTGTGATGATGAATGTCCAGGGAAGAATATGTTTTCAGTTGACTGATGTTGACGTTGGGGAGTTCTCAAGACGGTTTATTGGATCCTCCTGTACATTATCGATACTCGAGGTTGCATAGGAGAAAGTGATGTCAGGTGAAATTTACAACTAGCGAGGCCGCCATAGCCAGCCATGTGGTGAAATTTACAGCTTGCCAGGTTTTTTTCCAACGACAGACTTTTTCCTAATAAAAATGTAAAATATCAAAACGAGTTAGGTACCCCAGTTTCAAAATCATCATCAGAGCGGATACCCGACAACCCTGCTCTCTAGCCTACCAAGTAATATTTAAGACGATTCACTTTTTGCCTCTACCTGGAATCCCTCAATTGATAACCAAAGCCTTAAAGTAGGTAAAGAACTTACCACTGCGCCATCAGTTCATTTGTGGTGTTGCAACAAGCAATACCGCATAAACTGGTGGTTAAGAACCGAACCCCCGTCTCGACATACCTTAACCACCAGTTTATGTGGTAGTAATGTAGGTCATGTTTTATTTCAAGTACCCGAGCTCTAGGCTCCTCCGCCCAGTCAGCTCTCCACAGCAATATCGCAGCCATAAATAAATAAATACAAGACACAGCAACCTGGGCCCCCTAAGCTTTTGTATAGGGGGGCCCCGCATCCACGAGCCGCCCACATGAGATGTCAACTAGCAGACCTAAAATGGCAAATTGTGGCATTGTACAGGGTAACCCAAATGGCAAATTGTTAAAACAGACGAAGGATACGGTGTACATATAAGCGCAGGTTTTCGCATGTATTTAGAGCTTTGCTCGTTACAGAATCCCTAAGAGTTCGAAGAGCGCAATAGTTTAGCTGTCAAACTAGCAGGCTCAAATATATCTTTTTTCCACTCTTGCAAGTCAGCGACAATTCCTGGTCCAAGACTAGCATGCTATGTAGCTACATCATCTAGTTATCGTAGCGTAATAAACTAACACGTTCATAACCCCGTAGTCTTACATGTGCATGGCATGGCAGATAGGCATGGCCATGAGCTTGAGATACACCCCAGTAAGCTTACTACTATAAGAGGGTTCCTGATACTACAGGGCTACTGTAGATGTAGGTGAGAAGCAACCAAAAGACGTTGAACTCTGAAAGCCCTCGACACCATAGCCAACAGCTAGAAATACCTTTCCAGTATGAGGAGAGTTATTCCCTCTCAAATCCTCCTGTTAATTGCGCCTTATTTAGATCTAGAGCCTGATCCGGCCCTGAACAATGGATGAGGTCACTTTTTATTATTATTTAAATATCTTCTACGTCATTTCAGTGTCCATTTTCATCTCTTCAATCTTGCGTTTCAAATCCACCTGTTGAAAAGTTTTATTTTATTTTATTCTATATGCATTAATATTAAAATGACTGGGTTTGGCAGATAGGTTTGTAACATAGGAACCTGCGTGACGCCTGTCATAGTACAGAGGTAACTCTCTGAGGGTAACACTGGTGAGTTTTTTTTGAGTCTATACGCCTGTGGAGTCTTAGGTTATGAGATGGTGTGAAATACTGGTGAGTGTTTGATGCAATTCAGATACAATTCTGGCTGGCAAGATCAGAACATGGTACCTTGAATACTCGAAGGCTTTGGATAGGATGTGACTAGTGGGAGGGGGTTCATCTCAGTCAGGCGTCAGACACATACGAGACAAGTAAAGGTCATTAGGTAACCTTACTCTGAATGTCTGGTTCAAGGTTGCTACTGAAGCGGCTGGAGGAAAACATTACGTAGCTTAGGGGAGTGTCTCCGACGGGAGCAGTCACTGTTTGGATATTGAACCACAACTTGTTTACTAGTATTTAGCTAGATGTTGCTATCGTGTTCTTGCTTCCGGTATTTTCACCCCGAAACCTCATTAGCCAGGCTGTGGGGTTGTTTTGTAGATCTAATGCTGGCTATCTATCAAGGAATTACCCTGAAACCACCCATGTGCTCCGCGTCCAGCTACATACAAAGCCTCGAACATTCGAGCCGATGCCCCAGCGCTCTCGTCGCAAAATGCTCCGTATGTACATAAACTACACGCCTCATTTACTACCATCGAAAATATGCAGACTTGACGAAAGCCTGCACAGCGACATTGAAGCCTCCCCACCGAGCGGTGCGGACGCCGCCGAGGTATATGATTGTGGTGGATTGGAGCTGGGGAGAAGATGCTTGCATAGATTGCAGGGGTGGAACCAAAATATACTGAGGTAAGTAATCATAGGTATTGTGTTGTGGCTTGCTTGCTATATACAAGGCACGGAGTATGGGGTGGTGGATTCGGAATATTAGATAGCGGTGGGTCGGTTTGATGAATATTTCCTTTCAACATTCGATTTTGTCGCCCCCTCATCGACCAGAATGACTGATATTTCCCCAGGTTCCAAATGGTCGAGCTCGCCACTGGAGATGGCGTGCGGCCTCAGCCCCACCCACACGACACCTACACAGCCGTCGTAACCCAGGTCCAATTGGCCGTTTTGTTTCCACACACTCTTGCAGTAGTCGGCTACAGTACCTACTCTTGCATGAATAGTATTGTTCTCGATATGATAAACAACACAACACACATAACCTTACGATACACAACACAACGACACACATAGACACATACAACACAACATAACATAACGCAACGCAACACAACGACAACACCATCCTGTGATATTTACATATAAAACCATGACCTCTGTACTAGGTGCGGTTGCAAGCGCGATGACTGTGGTTGAAGTTGCTGGCAAGGTCTGGTCGACTATCTACAAATACTATCAGGTAAGAATCCCCCCAACCAATTTGAGCCACAGTCAGTAGTAAATAATTTTATATGGGGTTAGGATGCAAAGAATGCCCAATCCGAGATGGGTGACCTTATGGATAGCATTATGGCTCTCCAAACTACATTTCAGCAAGTTAGCCACTTGGCGAAAGGTCCTGATACCACCAAGTTGATTGCATTGAAGCCGCTCCTCGAAAGTAGCTCTTCGGAACTTGAAAAGAAGTTTGACCAAATCCTCCAGATTTTGCAGCCAAGCGTAAGACAAACGAAAAAGAGAAAAACGCTGGGGGAGAGGCTGAGGTGGCCATTTCAAAAGGCGGATGTGGAACAAATTCTTCAGTTACTTGAGCGGCATAAATCAGCTTTGATTTTTGCCATGAATTCTGACCAGATGTAAGAGCCCATCTACTTCCTCCTCGTACCTCGACTGAAGTCATATATGCTAATATCCATGGATTATCATTACTAGGACGGCTGTTATTCAAATTGACAATCGAGTGGAGAAAATTGACAATCGAGTTGAGGGAGTTGACAATCGAGTTGAGGAAATTGACAATCGAGTTGAGGAAAGTGATCCGTGCCAGTGACCGCTCAGTACTAGTACTAATTAGTGGTACGTATACAGTCACTGCAACAAAGCACAAATATTGCAAAGTTGCCATGCGCTGAAGGTGCTGCCCATAACGACTGGCTCCGGCGACATGAGGATCACTGTTTGCAAGATACGCGAGTCGAGCTCCGTAAGCAAATTATGGACTGGTGTGACGATCCGGATAGCAAATGCATCTTCTGGCTCAACGGAATGGCTGGGACTGGCAAATCCACGATTTCTCGCACAATTGCTCGAGAGCTTGCAGAAAAGAAAAGACTTGCAGCGAGTTTCTTTTTTACTAGAGGCAAAAAGGATGTCAGTCACTCTGGCATGTTCTTCACTACGATTGCCGCCCAGCTTGCAATCAGTTTACCAGTACTCCGGACATCCATCTCAGACGCCATCGACAAAAATCCTCATATCTTTAAACAAGGACCTCGGGAGCAATGGAATCAACTCATTCTGAATCCTTTAAAGAATGCCCCTACTCAATCAATTCAATTGGTTGTAGTAATTGACGCACTCGATGAATGTGACAGCATGCAAGATATCCAATTAATCCTCCAACTACTCGAAGAAGCCAAGGACCTTGCGACAGTTCGGATCAAGATTTTTCTTACCAGCAGACCAGAAATCCCCATCTTTGATGGATTTCGTCAATTGTCTGGTGAGGCGTATCAGGATTTTATACTCCATAATATCCCACTTGATACAGTTAATGCCGATATATCTACATTCTTTCAGCAAAAGTTGTCGCCACTGAAAGCCAAGCATGGGCTGGGGACACCATGGCCAAATGAGCTAAATATTTCACAATTGGTGGAAAGAGCAGCTGGGCTGTTTATCTACGCTGCAACAACACTTCGATTTATTCAAGACGGCATAGATGGTCCTGAAGAATCACTCTCTTTAGTTCTTAGTGCAACCAAGTCATCCCTATCGGCAACCGAGCATCTTGATGGCATATATTCAACACTACTCCAGCACTCAGTTCTTGGAAAACGGGGTTATCAGGAGTGCGAACAATTAGCGGGGCGGTTTAGACAGGTAGTTGGATCCATTGTGGTAATGTTTAATACTATGCCAGCTAGAAATCTAGCACAGCTGCTTCAAATACCATTCAAAATGGTTTCAACCACTTTGGACTCTTTGCGTTCTGTCGTCAATATCCCAGAAGATGAAAGCCAGCCTGTCCGATTATTTCATCTATCCTTCCGTAACTTCCTACTGGATTCTCGGAGGTGTAGTGATTCTCGATTTCAGATCGATGAGAAAGAGAGACACACCAGTCTATTTCGAAAATGTATGGAGCATATATCTCAGCTTCAGGAAAATATATGCAATCTTTGGGGGCCAGGAGTTTTGATTACCGAGGTTCCTGATGATACGATACAAAACGGCATTCCACCACACGCTCAATATGCATGCCGTTACTGGTTTGATCACTTGCGACTTGGGAATCCAGTGGAGCAGGACATCAAGACTATTCGGCAATTTCTTGAACAAGACCTTCTTCATTGGTTGGAGGGACTTAGCTTAATCGGAGAGGTATCAAATGGAGCTCATATAATAATAGCTCTAGAGGAAATACTGTCTGTAAGTTGCAATGCGCATTAGTTTATACAGAGAATAGTATTGACCTGAAAACAGGGACAATTGGGAGACAATGACCCAGGATTGTTCGAACTTGCATATGATGCCAAACGGTTTATATTGCATATGAGGTCAATTATTGAAATGGCACCTCTTCAGGTCTACTATTCGGGACTTTTGTTTACTCCACGATCAAGTCTAATTCGAATAGGATACTTAAAAAATATCCCTTGGGTTACTATGGAGCCCAAAGTGGCAGATGTGTGGAGCTCATTGATACAGACGCTGGAAGGCCATACCCGGGGTGTCAATTCGGCTGTGTTTTCATCTGATGGAAAGCTTGTTGTCTCTGCATCCTGGGACAACACGGTCAGATTATGGGATACACCAACAGGAAAGCAATGCGGAGTTTTGGAAGGTCATACCAGTACAGTCAGATCAGCTGTGTTTTCACCAGATGGGAAGCTTGTTGCCTCTGCATCCGAGGACAAAACGGTCAGATTATGGGATACATCAACAGGGAAGCAATATGCAGTTCTGAAAGGTCATACTGGGTCAGTCAATTCGGTTGTGTTTGTACCCGATGGAAAGCTCGTTGCCTCTGCATCCGACGACAAAACGGTCAGATTATGGGATATATCGACAGGAAAGCAATGTGTGGTTTTGGAAGGTCATACCCAGGATGTCAAGTCAGTTGTGTTTTCACCCAATGGAAAGCTTGTTGCCTCTGCATCCTCGGACAAAACGGTCAGATTATGGGATACATCAACAGGAGAGCAATGTGGAATTATGGAAGGTCATACCAGTTCGGTCAATTCGGCTGTGTTTTCACCAGATGGGAAGCTTGTTGCCTCTGCATCCTTGGACAAAACGGTCAGAGTATGGGATATAACAGGAAAGCAATGTGCAGTTTTGGAAGGTCATACTGGTTTCATCAGGTCGGTTGTGTTTTCACCCAATGGAAAGCTTGTTGCCTCTGCATCCGGGGACAACACGGTCAGATTATGGGATACATCAACAGGAAAGCAATGTGGAATTTTGGAGGGTCATACCAGTACAGTCAGATCGGCTGTGTTTTCACCCAATGGAAAGCTTGTTGTCTCTGCATCCGACAACACGGTCAGATTATGGGATACATCAACAGGAGAGCAATGTGGAATTTTGGAGGGTCATACCAGTCATGTCAATTCGGCTGTGTTTTCACCCAATGGAAAGCTTGTTGCCTCTGCATCCGAGGACAAGACGGTCAGAGTATGGGATACATCAACAGCAAAGCAATCTGGAGTTTTGGAAGGTCATACCAGTTTGGTTCATTCGACTGTGTTTTCACCCGATGGAAAGCTTGTTGCCTCTGTATCCCGGGACAAAACGGTCAGATTATGGGATACATCAACTGGAAAGCAATGTGGAGTTTTAGAAGGTCATACCAATGATGTCATTTCGGCTGTGTTTTCACCTGATGGAAAGCTTGTTGCCACTGCATCCTGGGACCTTACGGTCAGAGTATGGGATACATCAACAGGAGAGCAATGTTGGATCTTGGAAGGTCATAACTGGGCTGTCTATTCGGCTGTGTTTTCACCCAATGGAAAGCTTGCTGCCTCTGCATCCACCGACGAAACGGTCAGATTATGGGATACATCAACAGGAAAGCAATGTGGGGTTTTGGAGGGTCATACCCAGGCTGTCAATTCGGCTGTGTTTTCACCCGATGGAAAGCTTGTTGCCTCTGCATCTCGCGACAACACGGTCAGATTATGGGACACATCAACAGGAAAGCAATGTGGGGTTTTCGAAGGTCATACCCAGGATGTCAATTCGGCTGTATTTTCTCCCGATGGAAAGCTTGTTGCATCTGCATCCTGGGACCGCACGATCAGATTATGGGATACATCAACAGGAAAGCAATGTGGGGTTTTGAAAGGTCATACCTGGCCTGTCAATTCGGCTGTGTTTTCACCTGATGGAAAGCTTGTTGCCTCTGCATCCGGCGACAAAACGGTCAGATTATGGGATACCAGAAACACAACAACCATAGAAATCATAAAAACTCATGCCATCATCCACATTATGAAGTTTTCTAATGATGGAATGTATTTACACACGAGCCACGGCTTATTGCAGCCCAAGCCATCTCTTCACAGCGGCGGCAATCGGGAACTACCACACACGTTAACCCATTCCCTGTATGTTACTGATCAATGGATCACATGCAACATGAAGAACTTGCTCTGGCTTCCTGTTGACTACCGACTATTCTGCTCTGCAGTAACTGACACTGGCAACCTTATTGTCATTGGATCTCGCTCTGGTAGAATTATTTTCATATCATTTGACTTTACCGCTCTCCCCGCTGCATATCTCCAGCCATCTGTCCACGTTGCTGTCATAGCAGGTAAGAGCTTCCTTAGACTTGTTGGCTGTTAAAAGTTTTGATGAACTAATTCACTGGTTTGTGTATTTTAGGTCCAAGTTAAATCAATGGAACTGCAGTTTGGGTATGGTAGGCCGGGCATTGGGTGTTGGTGTATTTTTGTGCGATGATTTGTATATGAGCAGCGGGTCATGTACAGGGAAGACTAAGTTTTCAGTTGACTGTTGGGAGGTTCTCAAGGCGGTTGATTGGATGTACATTATCGATACTCGAGGTCGCATAGGAGAAAGTGATGTCTGGTGGGATTTGCGAGACCGCCATATTCACAGCCAGTCAGACATATGGTGAAAGAGTATGGTAGGCCGGGCATTGGATGTTGGTGTATTTTTGTCTGATGATGCATGTCCAGGGAAGAATATGTTTTCAGTTGACTGATGTTGACGTTGGGGAGTTCTCAAGACGGTTTATTGGATCCTCCTGTACATTATCGATACTCGAGGTTGCATAGGAGAAAGTGATGTCGGGTGAAATTTATAACTAGCGAGGCCGCCATATTCACAGCCAGCCAGCCATATAGTACAATTTACAGCTTTCCAGGTTTTTTCCCAACGACAGACTTTTTCCTAATAAAAATGTAAAATATGAAAAACGAGTTAGGTACCCCAGTTTCAAAACCACCATCAGAACGGATACCCGACAACCTTGCTCTCTAGCCTACCAAGCCATATCTAGGACAATTCACTTTTTGCCTCTACCTGGAATCCCTCAATTGATAACCAAAGCCGTAAAGTAGGTAAAGAACTTACCACTGTACCGTCAGTTCATTTGTGGTGTTGCAACAAGCAATACCGCATAAACTGGTGGTTAAGAATCCAGTCTATGTGGTAGTAATGTAGGTCATGTTTTATTTCAAGTACCCGAGCTCTAGGCTCCTCCGCCCAGTCAGCTCTCGACAGCAATATCGTAGCCATAAATAAATAAATACAAGACACAGCAATCTGGGCCCCGCATCCACGGCCGTCCACGTGAGATGTCAACTAGCAGACCAAATTGTGGCATTGTACAGGGTAACCCAAATGGTAAATTGTTAAAACAGACGAAGGATATAGGTAAGCGCAGGTTTTCACATGTATTTAGAGCTCTGTACCGTATTCGAAGAGCGCAATAGTTTAGTTAGCTGTCAAACTAAAGACGTTGAACTCTCAAAGAACTCCTCTTGTTAATTGCGCCTTATTTAGATCTAGAGCCTGATACAATGGATGAGGTCACTTTTTTATTTATTTAAATATCTTCTGCGTCAATTCAGTGTCTGCTTTCATCTCTTCAATCTTGCGTTTCAAATCTACCTGTTGAAAGGTTTTATTTTATTTGATATGCATTAATATTAAAATGAGTGGGTTTGGCAGATAGGTTTGTAACATAGGATACAGTCGAACCTGCGTGACGCCTGTCATATAACTTTCTGAGGGTAACACTGGTAAGTTTTTTTTTTTTGAGTCTATACGTCTGTGGAGTCTTAGGTTATGAGACAGTGTGAAACACTGGTGAGTATTTGATGCAATTCAGATACAATTCTGGCTGGCAAGGGCATCAGAACATGGTACCTTGAATACTGTAAGGCTCTGGATAGTAGGTGACTAGTGGGGATAAATTCATCTCAGTCAGGCGTCAGATACATACGAGGCAAGTAAAGATCATTATTAGCCTTACTCTGAATGTCTGGTTCAAGGTTGCTACTGGAGGAAAACATTACGTAGCCTAGGGGAGCCTGAATGTCTCCAACGGGAGCAGTCACTGTTTGGATATTGAACCACAACTAGTTTACTAGTATTTAGCTACATGTTGCTCTCGTGTTCTTGCTCCCGGTATCTTCACCCCGAAACCTCATTAGCCAGGCTGTGGTGTTGTTTCGTAGATCTAATGCTGGCTATCCATGAAGGAATTACCCTGAAACTACACACGTGCTCTCCGAGTCCAGCTACCACATTTGCCTTCACTCCTCGAGCATCCAAGCCGATGCCCTCAGCGCTCTCGTCGCAAAATGCTCCGTATGTACATAAACTACGCGCCTCATTTACTACCATCGAAAATATGCAGACTTGACGAAAGCCCGCGCAGCGACATTGACGCCTCCCCACGGAGCGGTACTGACGCCACGGTATATGATTGTGGTGGATTGGAGCTGGGAAGAAGATGCTTGCATAGATTGCAAGGGTGGAATCGAAATATACTTAGGTAAGTGATCACAGGTATTGTGTTGTGGCTTGCTTGCTACAACGCACGGAGTATGGGGGTGGTGGATTGGGAATATTAGATAGCGGTGGGTCGGTTTGATAAATATTTCCTTTCAACATTCGCCCCCTCATTGACTGATATTTCCCCAGATTCCAAATGGTCGAGCTCGCCACCCTCACTGAAGATGGCGTGCGGTTTCTCACGTCGTAACTCAGGAGCAGTTGGCCGTTTCGTTTCCAGACACCCTTGGCTACAGTACCTACTCTTGCATGAATAGTATTGTTCTATTGTTTTGCATTGCCATGAATACCATTGTCACTGCCATGTGGGGTTGATATAGATAAACAACTCATCACACACAACCAAACGACACACAACCAAACGACACACAACACAACGACACACACAACACAACGACACACACAACACAACGACACACACAACACAACGACACACACAACACAACGACACACACAACACAACGACACACAACACAACGA
>Ga0307514_10003289_pt1 | contig 15706 bp, 5 predicted proteins | sample 16_EM_MG_FD_203088 | JGI IMG/M metagenome (GOLD analysis project Ga0307514, IMG submission 203088) | Populus trichocarpa ectomycorrhiza microbial communities from riparian zone in the Pacific Northwest, United States - 16_EM | ecosystem: Host-associated > Plants > Roots > Unclassified | place...
GAGCTCTAATAATAACTAACGCAGTTGAAAACAACACAATAAAAATAGAAAGCTAGAAAGATAAAATTGAAGTTGAAAATAGTTGTCACACATAATTCTAATTCGTATTTTTATTATAAAAAAATAAATATAATGTAGTTTGTCTCTCTAAAAAGTTTACAACTTCTTAAATAAGCTCAAAAACTAACCTAAGCAACTAAAAAACCTGAAAATAAAGAAAAATCAATAAAAGTCCTGAACAAATTAGGAAAAAATAAAATTACTAATCTTTTAAACTAAATAATAATAACTAAGAAAAGTCATATCTCCTAAAAAATCCCTCAACATCAGTCTCTTTGGGTTAGAGAAAACTCATCCTCGAGTTTAAACTGCTCTTTTCTCGATCGTCCAACCATTTATATACCTAACCTTTCCATTTGAAACATCATATTTGTCAACAATATGCTTAGTCTTTTTAACAATGAAACCAATCTTAGAATTAGGAGGAGATTTGGAAATCTAATTCACAACTCTTATTTTAAATACAATAACATCAACCCTTACCTTTATCAATTCCAAAATTTTTCTCAAGCATATGCGAGGCATATCCTTCACAATATATTTCATCAAAAATCACCTTTGGAACAACATCTAATTTTGTTTCATTCTCATGGACATCACAAACCAAGAATTTTACATCTAAATCTTCTCCTTCAGCATCATCCTCATCAGATTTTGATGGTTAATTTCAATCTATAAATGAATTAGAATCATCAAAACTTTCAGTTTCAATATTGTATTGATCCTGATTAAAAAGTTACTTTCTTTAATCGTACTTCTGTAACGAGTTCTTAAAATTAGTCATGAATCTATGATCACTTTTCTTATAATCCCTCCAAGCTCCTCACCTCTGTCAACTGATAGGTTAATTTTTCAATTTATCTCTGCATATCTTTTATCACCAGTTCTTCAATTATGCAATTTATCTTTGCATATCTTCCATCACTAGTTTCTGGACATCTCTTTCTCGAGGGGGAATCTTCTCATCTCTTCTTACATGAGTGCATTATATTCTACTATATTTTTTCAGTCATGGTTATTCTAGCACACTTCAAAGCAAATAACCATCGAGAGCATTGAGTTATGGTATCAACTAACGCAAACAAAAATAACACAAGAAAGAAAACAAGCTAAAAAGATAAAATTGAAGCCGAATAAGGTTGTCACATAGAACTCTAAATCGTATTTTTATTACTAGATAAATAGGTTATATGTAGTTTGTCTCTCTGAGAAGTTTACAACTCTTAAATAAGCTAAAAAAATCAACCTAAACAAAATAAAAAAAAACTTGAAAATAAAGGAAGATTAATAAAAGTCCATAATAAACCAGAGAAAAAAAATAAAATTAACAATTCCTTAAACTATATAATAATAACTAAGAAAATAATATCTCCATAAAAATTCGATTACATCACTTATGATATAAGCTTTCAATTTGATTAAATAAAAATAATTTATAATAAACTAATGTTAAAAAATAGTTGTAATCACCGGTTACAAATTTTATAGTGTTAAAGGAATATTGCGATTTCTAATTAGCGATATATATATATACATATATATTGGTGTAAATCTTGGTTAGAAAACCAATAATAATATTGTGAAACGATAATAAGCCGTAAATGTACCTAAGGGTGAAAAAGTAAAATAAATATATTTTGGAATAACATGATGGTCTTAAGAATTTAGTGGAATAATTACTACGATACATAGAACAATGAAACAAGAAATTTAAATTTTAGTGTAGAATTATCTCTCTAGCAGTTTTACGCTATTAAGCATAATTTTCAATTCGATCGTTGGACCGAGCTAACATTTTACAAAAAGTCTTATAACATATTGATTTATAGTAGGGTAAAATTTTAGGACAATCAGGTTTGAAAAGGTTACGTGAAATATTGACAGCCGAACATAAATTTAAAAGAGCTCATCAAGGGTAAAATGATCATTTGAACTTAAAAGCTGCAAAACTCAACTTCTTCTTCTTCCTTAAATTTTCAACATAACTGGAAATAAAGAAGAGAAAGAGAGAAAATAATTGTGAGAGCTAAACACTAAAAATTCTTGAGAAAAAAAGTAGAAATTAGGTAAGATTTATAAGTTAGGAAGTGTGAAACACCAACCAATCCATCAAGCAAAGATTTAAGAGGAAATTAAGTGAGGAAGAGTACAAAATTAGGGCTGTTACTCATGACAAAGAGGATGAAAATTGAAAGAGTGGAAAAAACTTTGACCAGTTTGTTTTCGAAATCCATTTTATTGCCGGGTAAGAAGTTCTACTTATTTAAACAATTTTGAATGAAAAGAAATGGATTTAAGGCATAAGTTTTATATTTTTGAATAAGGGTTCTTAGAAGAAAATTTAGGGAAAATATAAAATTGATGAAATTGTGAAGAAATATGTTATAGATGATGTAAATAATTAATGATTGAAGAAAATAATTGGGTGTTTTAGAGAGAACCAGGATCGATCATTTTGGAGAAAAACGAGGAACATGGAAATTTAATAAATGTTTGTGTAGTTTTGTGTAATTAATATGTGTTGATGTATTTATGGTGGATTGGAATGGATTTAATAAAATTATTTAGTTGTTATTAAATATTTAATGAACTTAGAATTATAAAGGAGAAGAATTTGGTGAGAGATATGACTAAGATTACAAGTTGAATTATAGAAATGTGAAATAGATGTTAATGAGCAGTTTTGAGATGAAAATTGGATTTATAAATAAAGTTTTGAGATGAAAATTGGATTTATAAATAAAAAGGAATAAGGCTTTTAGAACCGACCATATTATGGATTTTTTTTATTAAAAATAATAGTTTTAAAAGTTTTGATTGTTGTGTGATGAGTATAGAATTGTAAGTGTGAAGAAAATAAGAATTAAAAGGATGACTTGATAAATAGAAATTAAGTTAGAACTATGCATGTTAAGTAAAGTAGATTAGGAAGTATAAATGTGAAACATGAATGTTTTAATAATTTGAAAGAGTTAATAGTTATGCAGAATTTTAGTATTGTGATTGAATGAGTATATGTCGTAGAGAATTTGAAATATGTATAGAAAATAAAATTGACTTTTATTGTGAATGAATGACAAATGATATATTGTTCCTGCTCGTACAGGAGAGGCCGCAAGACCAACTCAACAGCAAGGGATCATTTCACGCGCTCAGATATCAGGTAAGTGTTCGACACCTTAAAACTAGAGCATTATTTAATTATGTTTGTAATTATTCTTTAAATGTATAGTAACCTTATATGATAAACAATAAATTGTTGAAGAAACTAGTTACCCTGTTAAATGGGATCAGTGCCCTGATTAATGAGTGGTTGAGAAACTAGTTACCCCGATTAATAGGACTAGTGCCTTGATTAATGGGCAGATGAAGATATCAATTCTCTGGTTAATGGAATTAATATCTTGGTTAATGGAAAGATGAAGATATCGATATCCTGGTTACTAGAACTAGTACCCTGGTTAATGGGTAATCAAAGAAATTCATAATGTAGAAATGAAACAAATGTTGGCTTGGCAAGAGAAGATATTGCGTTCTTAAATCATGCGACTTGTATCAGTTGTGAATAATTACATGTAAAAATAATAGTAGTAAATATTTTGTGTATAAACTAATTATGTTAAGTATTATATAAATTTTAGGTACTTTACAGCGTCATGACAAGTAATGTATATTGCATTTGTAATTTTATGAAATCAATGTATATTTTGTTATGTAATATAATTTTATGACCAAGTAGTGTATAAATTTAAATTAAATATGGCTGATGTATCTTAATTAGTTTCTTTTGAACCCATATGACTATATTTATGTAAACTAAGTTTTAAATTCGATTTGCATTAATATGAATATGTGTTGGTTTTATGTCTTAACTAAGTTAATTGTCCCATTACTTGAAACATTTTGGAATAATAAAATAATTAATTTTCTTGATGAAATATGGAAGACAAAGAAGAAGTTTTTGTGTTGATGGTAATGTATAAATATAGAAGTCTTGAATGATAGGAATATGTTGAAATTTTATTTGCAGGTTGTAAAAATTAATTAAGTTGATAATAACTTGATATTAGAAAAATATAAAGAAAACTTTGAAAAAGATTTAGTAGAATTATATATATACACATAAGGGCGGAGGCATGTTAAAGGCTTGGGTGGGCTATAGCCCAGATCAAGATTTTATCAATATTGTTTTGACTAGTTTTATGTAAAAAACAATTCATAATTCTTGATTGAGTTATTAAAAAATTCTGAAAATTTATGTGGAGCCTTCTAATATGATGCTTTAGTTTGGGTTAAAATTTCAGAAGTTTTGGAGAAATTCAGAAATTTGATGAAAAATCACAATTTGATCAGTTTTACGTTATTGGACATAATTTTCAATCCGACCATCAGATTGAGCTGAAATTTTATGAGGGATCTTAAAATATATTGAATAAAATCTGGTTAAAATTTTATGATAAACAGAGTTTGGTAGTGCTAACAAAAAAAAAAACCGTCAAACAAAAACAAAATGACTTATTAAGGGTAAAATGGTTATTTGTCATTAAAAAATAAAACAAATCAGCTCTTCCTTCCTTTTATATGTTGCCGACTTGGCAGAATCAGAATAAGAAAAGAAAGAAAAGAAAAAGCGAGAAAGAAAAGTAAGGGAAAAACATAAAAAAAAATCTATGAAAAAAAATAAGAAAAATTAGAGAATAACCTTGTAAATTTACAAAGTCTAACTTAAAAAACACTAATCTAAGAAAGAATCAAGTGAAGGAAGGAGGAATTGAGAAAGGAAAAAAATTTAATTACTTTGTTTTCCAGTTGACATGAGATTGTTATTTTATCCCGATTGAGAGGTTGTTACAATATCGATTCAGATTCGATTATAGATGAATTATATTCCACAAAACATCGAACATCGAAGGATGTAACTTTAATAGTGGATTTATTTTTACTTTCACTTTAATTTTATGTAGTTTCAAATTTATTTTTTAATATTTTGAATAGTATATTTGTTTGAATTAAAATTTTACTGTTAACTTTTAAAATTCATGTACATGAGTTAATAATTGATCTTAAAAAAAAATTATATATTTATTTAATAGCTAATAATAGTGATTCAAAGTTTTGAGTTGAAGATTTTTGTCATGTATTTTTTTCAGCTTCGTATCAATCTTTTAGTTTTTCTCTTTTACATGTTAATTTTATAGTACATGACAGTAGAATAGTGGTTAAAATCTTAATATATTAACACACAAATAATACGCTAATCACAGCTTGCCACGTTGAAAAACATAAGAGAGAATTTAAAATTATTAATAAAGCTCGAAGAATTACACACTGGCAACGGCTTAAAGCAATTTTATTTCCTTATTTCCTCACGTAGACACGTACTTATTATACATATTCCGAGTGGAGACTGCTCACATGCCAAAGCAAATTCTCTCAACAAGCTTAGCTGAAGGCCGCAGTACATAAAACACGAACACCTCAGGTAGTATTTCATAACTAAAAATTATACTATTTTTAGGGAAACTGCACAGCAGCTTATTCCATGCAGGCTACATTTCTACAATGTAGGAGGAATCCAGATATAGCCATGTGTTTGAACATAACCAGCTTTTGCCAGCAGCTCATCTGCTTCGACTGGACCCCGGCTGCCTGGTTGGTATTCCTTTGGCTTCATTTCACCATTGTCAATCCTGTGCAGAAGGGGTGTGAAGATCTCCCATGCTGCCTGATGATTGAAATGGAGCAACCATCAGATTTTGATATCCCATTTCAGTCCAGATATTTTACGAAGCTGAAACAAAATTTACCTTCAATTCATCTCTGCGAACAAAATGCTGCTGATCGCCCCTAATTCTGCAAAACCAAAATCAATACTCGTTACCAGTTCTGTTATTTATATCCTTGGTTCTTAGATAACGCTAAAGCTTCTAAGCTCATTGGACTTAATTCAAGCATCTTTATGAACTCTCACGACAAGAGTAGCACTAAAATATATTTTGTTGAAAAAATATGGCCAAAGGGCAGGAGTCATACGTGTCAAGAATCAGACGTTCATATGCCTCCGGGATGGGAACCCCTTGATAACGTTGCATATATGACAAGTCCAGTTCACTTTGAACAGTAGACATCTCGAGTCCAGGCTGCTTGACCTGCATGAGTGGCAGAGAGAAATTCAGAGGCAAGCACAAAGATACCTGAGATCTAGTGTATAATCTCTGGTTGAAGATTTATGATGTCTCGAGCATTCAGCTCACAACTAAAGGGAACGCATGGGATGATATTTCAGAGAGGCAATGCAGAATCTCTTTAGCTCTAATGTCCCATTTTACTGGACAAAACATTCATGCAATTTGACAAAGGAAAAGGCTTTGCATGCAATTACCAAATTAGACTCATACCGTAAGTTTCATGTACATGGCTTCTGAGGGTTGCAGGCGTATTACAAACTCATTCCTTCCTTGCTTTTGACCTACAAAATTAAACACAGGTCAAGCAATAAGATGCTTACAGGGACCAAACTAACGTATTTGGGAGCAGGGAATCAATTTTATACATAGGTAAACATTTTTATTTTTTTTATCAAAAAGAACCATCATAACTTCTAAAAAATGAGCCACAGAGGAATCAACATGGACCACAGAGGAAGTGGTGATGCAGAACTCTAAAGTTCCAGAGTCATACATTTGAATATATCACCAGGAACGTCCTTAAATTGAACACGTATCTCTGCCTTGCTTGAATTTAATGCTTTTCCTGCCTTTAGTATGAAAGGAACCCCTGAGAAACAAAGTATGGAAGCACCAATGAGAACAAACTATTTTGCTTCTTCGATCAATCTGATGTCTGAAGTATATCTAAGGTTCCAAAATAGGAGATTCAGAAATCATTTCCTCTGAACTGTGAAAATGTTCCATAAATAGCAGAGTAAATGGATCCTAAAGTAAATATACCTTCCCATCTTTCATTATGTATTCTCAGAACAACAGTAGCAAATGTTGGGGTATTTGATTGATCAGGAACTGTTGGGTCATCCCTGTAGCCGTCATACTGTCCAAGAACAACATCTTCATCTCTGATTGGAAGTACTGATTGAAGAACCTGAATGTCACTGAACAATAAGTATTTGAATTGAAAGGGTACTCTTAAGACTCAGAGCATCAACCTCTGAAGGAACAGATGACAGCACAACAGAAAATTAATTTTAAACGACATGCTTTGGTCTAAATGGACTCCTAAGAGGTTCAATAATTAATGCTTTTCATCCCTCAGGGAACTAACAAATTGAAGCATTTTGGTTCATGATTATCATTAAAGGGTTCCAGATTATAAATATCAGGAGATTATGAGAGATAGTTGATGATCTGAAACTGATTGATGCTCACCTTCACTTTCTCATCCCGAATATATTCAGGTTTGAGAGAAACGGGCTTTTCCATGGCAACCAGACAAAGAATCTGTGATAAGTAGAACAATAGTTAGCCACGAATGAAACTCATTTCCTTTCTCATATTTTCTCTTGACTGGTGCTACTTGCTCATGATCCCAAGTTCAAATGAATACCAACAAGATATGCCCAAGTACAAGGCTGAGCTATTTCGATGAGAAAAAACAAATTCCAAAGTAGACAATATTTATATATCTGAATGCTCCAGAAAAAATGCTTCTCCTACATGCAGGGGTTATTAAGACTCCAAAAAAGATGACGAAGCATATAATAGTCCAGCTTAAACCCATTGCCCATACCTGTAATAAGTGATTTTGAATAATATCACGAATAATCCTGCAGCAGAAAAACAAGGTTACTGCTTGTGACTTCTTGATTTTGTAGTTACAAAACACCCAAAGAGCTCAACAATACAAATTAACAGAAAACAAAAGTTTCCATAACCCTTGCATTTTCAAGAAAATATTTCCCTGCTAATTTTCAAGAAGATATGAATCAAAAACTAGAAGAAAAACCAGCGTAAAGAAAGTAAAATTACGTATACTACTTGTTATTACAGTACGAACACTTTCCAAAGAAAAAAAAGATGTGGTTTCTTGGTAAGAGATCCTGCTCTATGGACTGTACAAGAAACTGGTGTTTACTGAGCATACCCATATTCATCAAAATATCCACCACGACCTTCAGTTCCAAAATTTTCCCGAAACACAATCTGAAAAGGCAACAAAGGAGATGATGATTGACATTTATGATGCACTGATGCTTTTAATTAACAGAAGATACATTGGTGAAGAAGACTCTCATACTTTGATGTTTTGAGATGATCGTTGAAAGCCATAAATTCATAGCTAGGAAGTGTTTTCCAAACCATTAACTTATCAACTATAATTTCATATTCGTCATTAGCATTTATTTATTTTTTTGTCTGGCACACAATGACAAAAGATGCTCACCTGAACATTGGAAATGTTGTCGCGGTTCCAAAGAGGTAAAAAGAAGCGATTTGCAAAACGGAGAACTAGCTACAAAATCCAAGCAACAAAAAGGATTAAAAAGAGATACCAACGTTGATGAACAATGAGCATTAAATATTTCTATGTATCTTACCAAGTTCTGCACCAATTCTTTTCCCAAGTAGTGATCGATACGAAAAAGTTGTGCTTCTTCAAACAACTCTCCAATATGGGCACTGAGATTTTCTGCAGATTCCAAATCTTTGCCAAAAGGTTTCTCAATGACAATTCTAGTCCATCCCCCATGATCAGCTGGAAAGGATTACAAGAACAGCAGTCAATAAGATAAACACAAGAAGTTCTGGTCTGCAGCAACACTGGAAAATTGACACAGCTACTTGAACGATGGCTTTGGGAAGTCTAGCACAATTTATCTAACCAAATCTAGATCAAATATAATGGCAAGTTCAATTAGCTTTCAAGGATAAATGAATCAATGTTATAATTGTAGCTACAATAAAACATCATCTCATTTAGGGGGGTAAACTGAAACAAAAACATATGAAGATTCTCCACCATTAGCAGATCCAGTGATGGCTGTGCATAATACTGGGGCATCCAGTTATGCCAATCTGGAATGTAAGTTTTAAGACCCCCTGAAGAGACATTCTTAAGAAAATGCAAGGCGGTCAAAACAGGTAATTTAATTGTCAGTGTCTGCACAAATAGGGCAGTTCTCGCTTTCTATCTTTCTTTCTTTTATTTTGTTTTTTCCATTCCAAAAGTGGCATTCAGGCAAATGAATTTCTTCTTGTACCTTTTCTTTTCTTCCAAGAAATACCAGATGTAAAAGAGGATATGGTAAAAGAGAGAGCGTCGGCCTTTGTAAAGTTAATGGCCAAAAAATGTTTCCATTCGATATTGGAAGCCACAAAAGCAAATTAGATCAACAATTCTTACATTTATTCATGCAACATTTTCTGATCATCCTGCAGACAGTTGGATACACTGAGGGGGGAAGTGCAAGATAAAATAGTCTTCGAGATGATCCTTCTGCACTGTTTTTTGATACTTCATGCTGTGAAATTTCCTTATCCAATAGCTGAAAGCCATCCTCAGTATCATAAGAACCACTTACATATTTGATCTGCGAAGTTAAAAAATATTTTAGTGGTGCATGCCGGAACAGACTAATAAAAAAACAACGCATAGAAAGAGCTAGACTAACCAGTTGCAAGAACTTTGATACAACTTCAGCTTCTTTGCCAAGATATCTGAAATGATTGTTCAATCCCAGTCATTTGCAATATTCATTATACTTATCAATAACCTTTAGCCCAAAAAAATGGCTGAAACATAGCCGCGGTCACAAAGTACATCTATGAACTATGTGCTCCCTACTTTCTTCCTGGTATGAACTACACAAATCCCAGCACCTTGCCCATTATTTACTCTATCACAGTGAACCGGAGTAAAAAACGAACACATTTGATAGAGCACATGAACACAAGTATGAAGCAGGCACACAAGACGGAGGCTAGGCAAGATATCTCACCCACGGATTCGATCTCTAAGTTCATCATCTGAAATCCTAGTCCTTGCATATCCGAAAATGTGGACTTCATCTGGGTGCAGAAACCCCTGCCCAACATCCCATAAAAAAAATCAATAAAACTTCTCTAGATTCACAAGAGACCGTATCTTTTATTGGCAAGCAAAAGGATTTCCCTTTAATTACCTGGCGATAAAGATGGTAGAGAGCAGGGAAAGTCTTCTTCTTGGCTAGATCACCAGAAGCACCAAGAACAATAATTGAAAGGCACCCACTCTCAGGCGCAGTCTCATGTTCCTTTAGAAACGAATCATTTTCTAAACCAGATCTCTTCTCTACCATCCATTGACCGGATCCCATGTCTTTGATATATCAAGATTTGCTTCCTTTCCCCGGCACCGCCTTTCCTGATCTGATTCAGTAACACAAAAATATTGGCTACAAAATCGAGATACTAAAAACTTGTTTCTCAGAGGTCCTGTAACCGAGGTTATTGGTTTTGACCAAACACAAAAACGCTAAAATTCAGTCCCTTTCCTTAGTTTTATCGAAGCCAAAACGTAGTTGTAATATAAAAGAAATGAAACAAAAGCTTTAACTCACCAAAACAAAACAAAAAATCAAGCAAACTAAGATTAGACACAAACTCTCAAGTGATCTTCAATAAAAAGAAACGCAAACCTGAAATATGGGAATTGGGAAATGAATCGAATCTGATGAGATGCTAAAGATCAACAAGTGACAAGTTTGAGCCCAGAATGTGGTGCAAACTTTTCTGCCGAGATTTTAAGGAGTTGGTGAGAAGATATTTATATCATAATTCATAAGGGGACAGAGAGAGAGAGCGAGTGTCTTTTTGTGCTTATACTTTAAACGTTTTGAAAAGTAGTTAAAAAAAGTGCACGGGATTACAAGTAGTGCGTTGCCCACCAAACTGTTGAAAGCCGCCGCAGTGGACCCGTACTGGTATTCAGACCTGTACCCAGATGTTTTCTGTATTCAGACCTGTACCCTGTTTTACACAAATCATTTCGATTATGTCCTTTTTTTTATCCTAGTGGTACAATAAATAAACAAAGGATTGGATCATGATCTTGACAGCTCATGTTTTAATATGTTCTTGATCCAAGATATTGGCAGGTGGAGAATATATCAAAAACCACGTGTAATTGGTGGAATCTACCACTTGGCATTGAGAATGTTTGGTGTGAGCAATATGCTCATATGAAGTATCAAATATAATTATATATTCATATGAATTATTATTTTTTTGAATATATATACCAAATCGATGCGGGGAGCATATTTTTTATGAACTGAGAATGTTTTTATTGTCAAATAAAAATAATAATTATATATCTATACATGGAAAAATTTATAAATAAAAGACAATCAAGCCAAATGCATGATAGAAGCTTTTATATAAATATCTTTTATAAAACATGAATCCTAGAGAGAGAGCATGGGGGATCACCCCCGAAAGTGAAATCTAGAAAGGTGAGTGACTGGCATGAAAATACAATACTATACAAACTGTAGACGTTATAAAAATACAATACTATACGAACTGTAGACATTACAAGAATACGGTCTACCTGACAAGTTTAGGCGTCGGTCGGCTTCGAGACTTTCTGGTTCACGCTGTAGGAGTGGTATCAACCCTTGAATGATGAATAATAGCTAAGGCAAAACATTGATTTCAAAATATATTAGCAAAATTGAGGACCTGATTGGTCAAAGCTTTGACCACGGGCCAATATTTGCGGCTGTGGTTACTGGTTTTAAGAGATTTTTATAATTTTATATGAAAAGAGCCTCTCTAGCCATAGTTTTTGACTCAGGATTCTTATTGACCCGGATCAGCTTGAAAAAATTAAAAAAAAAATTAAAATTTTAATATTTCATATAAAAAAAATTAAAAAACAATACATGTGAATATAAATTATATATGTTATAAATAATGAATTTTAAGAAATTATTTCAAAAAAAAATTTATCCCACATTGAAAAGATATTATATCAGTATTTTATTCTTTTAAGTTAAAGTATTTAAATCAAAAAGGTTTTTTCTTCCACATTGAAAAAATATAATTTTTTTCTTGTGAATATAGAGTATATATATTAAAAGGCTTCAAATCCCACATTGAAAAAATAATTTTTTTCTTGTGAACATAGAGTATATATATTAAAAGATTTCAAATCTCACATTGAAAAAATAAAACATTATTCTAGTATTTATATAGTGAACTTTGAAAAGAGTTAATAACCAACTAAAAATACAAAAAAATAGTCGTCAGGTCGACCGGGTCCCAGGTCGATCAGGTCAAGGTCAACTGAGTTTTACCATGTTTTTGTTTATCCCCGTCTTTTGCCTTACTCGAACCGGTCCAGCCACCCGGTCGACCCGCCGTCCCGAGACGGTCCGAGTTTAATAACCATGCTCCTAGTAGTATTGTACACCATTGTTGCTTTCTCGATTTTTATTATTCCAATATTTATATGAATAGTGCATTTTTTAACTTTTATTTTTTACAACTTCATCCTTTTTTATATTTATTTTAATTTGATTCATCTTACATACACTAAATGTCATAAATTGAAAATAAATTAGAAATTAATTTTTCAAAATTTGGTTTAATTGTAGTTGAAAATAAAAAATAAGAGCCAGGAGGCAACTTTAATAAAGACAGCCAAAACAGACCCCATTAGATTTTGGTACGGAAATCTCTTCAATCTAATCCCTAAAGTTTTAGTTATCTATTATTTTAGCAATTCATGTTTGGTACCAAACTTTATTTTTTTTATGTTTTACTTTTTAAATATTGAGAGATGACAAAGATTATCACCAAAAAATTATGATGAGAGAAAAAGTGTCTAAAAGGCTATATTTCTCCCATAAAAGGCCGATATTTGTTCCAATGGGTTCATCTTCTCCATAAAAGTTCAATGAAAATGGAGTTTTTATATAACTATGACGGAAACGTAGGTTTGAGTCCATATAAAAGAAATTAAAATGTATATAAAAAAAATAGTCAATGTAAAATATTTACATATGCATCTTTATTTTTACTTTACTAAGAAGATTAGCTTTCCGTTTTAGTATTTAATTAACATTAATAATAATTTATCAATTTATCAATTCATATAATTTTTAATTTATTTTATTAAGCATAAATAACATCTTTTCATTTCTCAATTAAAAAAAACCATGATACCTAAAAATATATCCAAAATGAAGGCGTTTCCTTTTTCTACATTAAAAATTAACTTGAAATCCTACCAGCAATGTAATTCGGGTAAAGAGTTGGTTATTCAATAAAATAATTGTTACTTTTACTTTAGCGGTTGTTACTTTGATCCATAAAAATTTTAAAAAGTTCGAGTTGATCCCTCATATTTTTCAATTCTTTATTTTCATCCATGTAGTTTTAAGTATTTCCATTTTGGTCATAAAATTCACAACAGTTCATCAATGGACAAAATTTCAATTTGGTCTCTAGTTTTTGAAAAATAATTCAATTGGTCCTTTAATTTTTTAAATTCTATATTTTTTGACCTTGTAGTTTTAGATGTTTATATTTTGCTCCTAAAATTCCATTTTCCTCTCATTTCAGTCTATTGGATGTTGACAAAAATGTAATTGAGTCCTTGAAGTTTGGTAAAAGTTCAATTTTATTCCTAAAGTTTTATTTGTATATTTTGGTCCTTGTAATTTAGATGTCTATTATTTGATCCTAAGCTTTATTTTCAATTCGGTCCATGAAGTTCTTAAATTTTACATTTTTAATCCGTGTAGTTTTAGGTTCTTATGATTTGGTTCTAAAATTTCATTTATCTTGTTTTTTAGTTCTTGAATGTTGAGACACGAGAGAAATATTTAGGAAAAAAAGAGTTAAGAGAGAGATTCTTGTTTTCCTCGCTATAACAAAATGTTCATCTTAGTGTCAATGACATTGTTTTGGAGAGAGAAGTTCAATGAAGGTTTTTTTTCCTATAATAATGTAAAAAAAAAGTATATAGTGGTATGTAAAGTGTTTTTTATTTTTAATTTTTAGATTGATTAAAGGTTTTGGAGGTTGGAAATGGGGTTATTTTGTTTTCAGAAATAGGAAAAAAAATCACAAATAAGAAATGATGATTTTGACAAAATAAATACACTTTTTCTCTAAAAATTTTAACCCTTCAAACTCTTTTGAATATTTATTTTAATCACCACATAATTAGATAAAAGTTATCATTGAAAATGATTCCGGTGTCTAAGCTTTATTCAGCAAATTGTTACGTACATGTTACCATTAAGTAATAGGACTCTTTGTAGCTTGCAATTATAAATTATTTGAATGTACATCTTTTTTTGACTTTTTATTAAGAAGCAATTTTCAATTTTGATCATTAATTAACATCCATGATTCTTTTTAAGATTTATCAAAAACAATAATATACATTGCATTAAACACATGCATGATCTTTTAATTTTTCAATTAATAAATTTTATGATATTATAAAAAGCTTATGTAACGACGTTTCTTTTCTAACATTAAAAATTGAGTTGTTTTTAAGCAGAATATGGAAAATCTAGCAAAACACTAAAATGTGTGGCTAAATCAATATAATGTTTTCTTGCTTTTTTTTTCTTGTTAGTTTTTGTTTTTAATTTTACTCTTTACTAAACTATTTTGTTTTTAATTTCATCTTTCAATATTAAATTATTTTAGGAATTACATTTCATTTCTTTTTCCTTTTTATTGGGTTACATATTAGTCTCGTCGATTTATTTAGTTATTCATTTCAACTTTCAACATTAGATCTATTGGAAGTAGAGTTCCATATTTTTTTATTTTTTTTTTATAAATTTATCTAAATCTCATGACTCGAGTCGCGGGCTTAACAAGTTAACCTGGGTTGACTCGGGTCTTTTTTTGTCACTTTTTCTATTTAATTTTTTTATTTCATTCTTTAACACTTGGTTGGTTAAAAATTGGGTTTCATAATTTTTTTTATTTTTTTTTATATGAAGTTATTCAGATCTCATAACCTAGGTTATAGGTCTGACAGGTTGACCCAGATTAACTTTGTTTATTTTTTGTCCTTTTTAATTGATTTTTTTATTTGGGACTAATATTTTTTTTTTCAATTTGTTTTCTATGAGGTTATTTAAATTTCATTACTTGAGTCGCGGGTTTGATATGTTAACCTAAGTTGACTTGGTTTATCTTTTAGGTCTTTTTTAACTGATTTGTTTTTTAATTTCACCATCCAACAATTCAATCTTTTTTTTTTATCAATCACATCCTTCAATATTAGGTTCTTTGGGAATTGAGCTCATAATTTTTTTCAATTTTTTTTTATAAAGTTATCTCGATCTCGTAGATTTAGTTTTTTTCCTACCAATTTCAACCTTTAACATTAGATTTGTTGGAAATGGAGCTTTGTAATTATTTTTATTTACTTTTTATAAAGTTATGTTGGACTCATTATCTAGGTTGCAGGTTTAACAGGTTAGTCTATGTTGACTTTGAGTGTTTTTTTTGTTCTTATATTTTTAATCCATTCATTCAATATTTAGTTGGTTAGAAATTAGACTTTATAATTTTTTTTATTTGTTTTCCATGAGATTATCTCGATCTCATGACTCAAGTTGATGATTTGACAAATTAACTCAGGTTTACTCTTTTTTTTAATTTAATATTTTTTTCAA
>Ga0307514_10003290_pt1 | contig 15705 bp, 14 predicted proteins | sample 16_EM_MG_FD_203088 | JGI IMG/M metagenome (GOLD analysis project Ga0307514, IMG submission 203088) | Populus trichocarpa ectomycorrhiza microbial communities from riparian zone in the Pacific Northwest, United States - 16_EM | ecosystem: Host-associated > Plants > Roots > Unclassified | place...
AAAACCAAAAAGTACGGTACTAGTATGGCTGCACGTGAGTGCCCCAGGATCATGGCCTCTGCGGTGGATTTATATATATATATATAGGTACATGCACGGAGTATATCATAATTCTATACCATGGCCAGGGCAACCGCGTTACCATACTGAGTAGTAGGTTAATACCATATGCAGTAGTCGGTATTATTGGCTTGCAGACTTGGCCACTTAGTCAGAAACTAGTAGTCTGGTGGGATAATTAGCCGCTGCAGCACCACAATTTTTTTTTCAAGGGAGCATTAGTAGGTTTGTTCTCGTGCCCAGACTTGTAATTTTTATTTGGGAATACTTGGCATTTGTCCCACGAGAACACGTTAGGCTATGAGGTGGGCAGCACCACAATAACTTATCATTGACCAAGTATATGTGCATCTGCGTCATATAAATCTGATACGGAGTAGAGTACAGAGGGGAGAAACTGAAAGAGAGTCTGGGCATGTATGGCCACCCAAATCTCAAGCCTAAAAAGCCCTAAATTCTATTTACTCGAAGCGCAATACATGAAAGGGTTTACATTTATGACCAAGGGAAATTGGCCACTGTGCGCGCTTGATTATAAAGGAAGTCAAGGCACCCCATACTATAGATGAAGTAGTATCAGAAGAGCGTCATTACCTACAAATATATATATACCACAACACAGAAGACTGGTATTTCTATTATACAAAGCCCACAAAGAAAAATTCCCAACATGACTATCAGTCATGGACTCAGAAAATCCCTGCCTTTCTGCTTCCGCCGTCGGGCTCCCGGCCCTGAGTGTCCACCTCAAGCCCAACCTTATCCCTTCCTCACTCCGCAAACACAGAAGGTTCGACAACCCACAGTAGAAGAAGGAGCCATTCCGCGTTGCAGGGCGAAAACCACTGGTGACATGTCACGAGTATGGGCTTCCCCGAACATTTCCGAGTCTCCTGTCCCCACAACAGGAGGCCAAATGCAAACCCCACCACCGATCGATATCCCGGCTTCGAAAACCCCAGACAAATCGAGATGGACCACTAGCCCACCAACAACACCCCCTCGGCGTTACACCCCGCAAGTGACCGACTTTGCCCTTCCAAGGCATCGCCGGTATCGACTTAGCCTTCAATGGGAGCCGCGGCAATGGGATGAGGAAGATCCAAAGGAAAGCGGTTCTCCGCTACAGGAAAGCTTTTCAACTGATTCACGAAGCTGTGTCCAGTCGAACCAGTGCTCACGCCTTCCTAGTGTAGTACCACACCGGAAGCTAATATACTCTCTTGAGGATCTAGCAGAGCACCCTTGAAGAGGGTATACTGGTGAGATACTGACAGGGCTGAGGAGATTTTGTGAGTTAACACCATCAACACCAATTGCAAGGTGATCTATCATTGTTAGTAAATATTCCAGTAGTTATTTTTAATATTTTTTTTAGGAATCATTAATCGTATTAGCCTATCTAGACTATATGTTTCAGTAGTTGGTTAGCTTCGTGTTCTCGAAATTTGGCCTGCAGCTATTGACTTGCCTCTGTGAGGTTGCATATATATTCTTTTGCTTCTGCCTGCATTGCTGGAGATATAAATGATACGTTTTGAGTAACATAAAGCAAGACATTTAGCTATGCACCTATGAAGAATTATACTAGCAAGACCCCCAAAGTCAAGAAATGACAGCAGGGTCCCCCCAATGCACAAAGACCTCTTAAGATTCCCCACTCTGCTACGCTTTTCCCGAATGCTCAATCCCGAAACGTTCCTACGCATAAAGGAGCGTCCGAACTTACAGATGGCACCAATTCGGTCCCCATTGCGATTGTCTCAACAGTACCAAGGGAAGTCTATGACAGTTTTGGCCTCAGAGTATCACAGATGCCGAACTACCCTTGTCCCTACCTCCATGAGAATTTGAAAAATCGATGAAAATATCGAAGAGTGGCTCCATGAGCGGCTGGAGCCACTGGGGTTCGATGTGATGCTTCTCACGTCAATATCCATCCTTAGATGAGTAGAGCGGAGATACCGCGCCCAAGGCAACCAGCCGTAGATCACGAATAAATTCCGCGACTTGGAACTCTCGTTCGAAGTCGAGTTCGATTATCCAGCCGTATTGCTGGAAAGAGCTACAGCGGATGCATGTACTAGTTCATTGGGCTCAAGCCCCAGCTGCATAGCAATCCAAGCAAAAATCTTAGGGCTACTGCAATATCTCGATGGTCATTAAGGCTAAGGTGCCATCTGCAGACTCGCTTTCCAGAGCAATGGTTGCTAAAATGGGCTGCTTGTACCGGTATCTAGGCCTGGGCACGAGACGAGATGTCTCAAGACTTTTTTCATTGGTTGCCCCGTGCATATCTGTGTGTGAGACAGTGTGAAACAGTGTGGCAGCCTACAAAAGTCTCGAGACGTCTGGTGCCCAGGCCTATATACATCCGATACAAGTTGTATCGGATGTGTGAGGCTAAGGGCCGCAGAAGGGATCTCTCAACTATGGAGTCAGCACAGCTGGATACCGTTGGCAGTTCTTTGGCATCCACCCTACTGGTAATGATTCTCCCAGCACAAGGGCATCAACCACCACGACTACAATTGCCACGCAGAGGCCATCGAATGTACAAACAACTATTGCATATGATTTAGGTCGGGAAGGGACATATGCGCCTCATCATTACACACATCCTGTATATCGTTGTGCGCTCGGTTACAACTAGGTCATCAAACGGGGAACCTGCTCCCCACGAGGAAGCGGCCAATCTAACGGACGAGGGTAAGGGGGAATTTTGTGTCTGCGCAGGAAACCTGAGACAGAGGCCAAATTATGGGAGATTATGGAGGGTAGGGACGGCAACAAACAGCATGATGATTAGGAGGAGGAGGACAAGAAGGGGGCAGCGCGGGATGGGACGGAGGGGAAGTAAAATAGATTCCGATAGGGCGTCATAGTGTCACGGCGCACGATATTAGGCGATGCGAGAGCAGGGATAGTGGTTGAAGGAATGCTCGGTTCTTGTTGATTGGATTTTTATAGCGTTGATATTGTGAAGAAGGGCGTGGGTACTACTACTGCTTGAACCAGACTATACTTGCTGTTTTCTCTTGTGCTCGAAAACTGTTTAATGTCAAGTACGTTGGGCGGAACTATAACCTACCAATAAAGTTGATAACCAGTATCAGCATCATAAAGGGCATTATCCGTGATTTTTCATTCTAGCTATCATGAGATTTACTATCATTATAGCAGCCATGTGGCGGTTCCGGCATGAGCTTTTCCATAAGCAGCATTATCAGTAGCATTGACAGTGTAGCTAGGCACCTTCGGCAGTCGAAGTTCTTTCACTTTATAAACCCAGCCTTGGCCCCTCCCAGTTTCTTCTTCCCTCCCCCTTCTACATCCTTTGATGGTTATTCACGCGATTTTTGTATCCATCTCTGCTAGTAGAAACCTACTTTTACAATCTTCATGTTCCACATATTCCTTTATCCTAGTAGCAATGACAATTACCTTGGGACAATGGTTTACAATATGAAGTGATCTTTGAATGGCACTGGAGGTTTGCAATTCGGCCGTTTGTACGTACTTTGGTTTTCAAGTTGTGAGAAAGGATAAGCTGCATGTACATTATGCTTTTCAACATAAGATAGATGGATATATGTGGCGTTTATTTGCTTCATACAATTCGGATAGTGAGATTGAAGTGAAACCACCTGTTGCACCACGAAACCGGTAGTAGGTCTGTTGTCAGTCACAGGGGGTGGAATCTGAAAACTCTCGTGCGACCCGAGAAACAGGCCATGCGGTGGCAGGCTACGGAAAAAGCAACAGAACCAGCTTGTCCCGCTAGGCAGTGTCGGCGTATATATACGTGGATGCATACCGACAGAGGCCCACAACACAGCTGGCTGCACCGCGGACCCAATTCCGACACGACCAACAGGACGGCAACCACCTCCCATGGGAGTGCAGCAGACACGACGAGGCAAGGCGGAGATTTATAGGGCGGCGCGAAGTGGGCATTTGGGAGGCCCTAGATGAGCCTTTATGGTGTACAATTGATAGAGATTAAGAGGACGGCGCGGAGGCGTGGTTTCAATATCTCTTTTCATACCTTACTTGATGTTTTTGGCTTTTTCTTTCTTTTTCCCCCTCCTTTCTGTACATAACAGCGCAGAACGGGCGATTAACTGCCCCGCCCCCTGAATCTTGCCGGAGTTCCAGCCAGCATACTATAGCCCCATGTAGGGACTGCATGTACGTAATGAGTCCATAACTTTTTTTAAAAAAAGGACCGTTGTCGATATAGGTATAGGTCCAAAATTAAACGCTATTACCATAATAGATATAGTACATGTTGACTGACTACTATTTTAGGACTCAATGTCCTAAACAAGCTAGCCAAACGACGCCCGCTTTTTTATCCTCTAATATTTGTCAACGTTGCTCAGCGAGCACCCCTCATAATCACCTCTCGCATAGTAAGTCCTCCAGATCTTCCCCATATATAATTATTCTTCTTTCTATCGTGTGAGATTTGGGCAACTTTTTACTTGCTAACAACCTTGATATCTGTCACCACTATACTCACCTTTCTCATGCAAACTTTACTTCAGTAGTCTGATAGATTCATTAATCACATATGCGACTTGTCTACCTACTCCGTACGCCTAGTGCGATTCATCTAAGTAACCAATTTGAGCTCGTCAACCGCAAATTGGACTCGTCAATAGCAAAATTGGACTTATTAGGAGCCCAATTTTATATTGACAAGTTTATTGTCACTAACAACGAGTCCAATTTGGCACTGACAAGTCTAGTTTGGCATTGGCGAGTACAATTTACTATTAATAAGTCACATGTTGCTAGTAACCAGTTCAATTTTCTATTGACAAGTAAACCGTCAAAATTCTATGTTATCACGTCATAGACTAGATGTATGTAGTATATATGATTTCCATGAGTAATAAGTAAACTCCATACTGTAGTATTGGTATGATTTAATGATGAATCCTCAAAATGTAGTAATGTGCTACTTGTGTCTTTGGATAGTACTAGTAGTAACGTACTACTTATGCCATACTCTACTATGGAAGCCATACATGGTGTATATAGGTTTGCGCCCCTTACATTTTCTAGGACCTTGATCATGAGCTGTGGCGTTGACAATAATTGTGCCCTACGTACCTAAGTTGAATTAACACGTGATACGGAATTGGCATTAGCTGATCTTATATGGATCCGTTATCAATTAATCAGATTAATCAGACGGATTGGTCTGGTTTCCTCCAACGGATTATTTACGGATCCGTCTATGAATTTACAGCGCCGGCGAATCCGGTTTGTTCAGACAGCAAATCCATATATCACCCACGAGTATATGTCGTACGAAGATAAGGAGTAGCGAACGGTTATTGAGACGAGTAAAAAACCGCCCAAATCTCACGTCATAGGGGTATGTTGGGGACACGGGTCGGTCAAAATTTGGCAAAATTGACGAGTCTTTTTGAAATGTTTGTCGCGTTATACAATGAGCTTTACTAACTCTTATCGTTTACCCACACTGTACATGTGTTGTATAATCTTTGCACAGAATCGAGAGTAATAAGTACCTAAGTACTGATGGAAATTCTTAAGCATGGTCACTACTAATTTGTCAAACCCAGATATCGATATCACCTCGTTGAAGCCTGAACGTGTTACCCACTGGAGATCTCGAATTCACTCTGTTCCCTTACTGGTTTCCAAATTACTTATTCCCAAATTAATTACAAAAACTCATGTACACATACTGTACATGTGACAAGACCACCCAGACCCGGTACCCTGCAACCCCACTCCATGTTCCATAGCCATCCCAATCCTATCAGGGCAGCCTCTGAAAGAGCTGCCTAGTAGCAATGAATCAACACGCTAGAAGCCATGTTATTCGTCGCTGGGGTCATGTCGGTATGCTGGGTAACACTCCGTGAGGTAACAAGCCTTGGACCCAGACAGAGGGGGTCCCTGTATATGGTGAATTCGCAAAATTCTTCTGGGTCACGGTCCCACTTAAAGGAGGACAACTGGTCATTGAACGTAGACTGAAAGTTGAGGCAGCGGAATACAGAGCCCCCATTGCCGGCGGAACTCATGATCACGTTACCTCCAGCATCGTTGTCAGGGTAGCCGAGGAAGGTCCATGCCGAGGCAATGGAGGCAGCGGTGGTGAGGAGGATCAAGCCGGTGGTGAATTGCATTTTGAGTATGATTCGGAATTGAGGTTCTGTATAATTCAAGTGTCAGCGAAGGGCTTCTGGACGCTCAATTATATTGGTGGGAGATGGTAGAAAGGGGCTCACAGGTGAAGGCTTTCGTAGAGTTGAATGGTTATGTCTGATCAAACTGGACTATTCTGCTGGCGTGTGATGTATTGGAATTCGGGGGGGAATTTGGTTGTTATTTATACAATGCCACAGTACCTACTTATCTGGGGTGCTCCCTAAAAGCATACCAATTCGGTAGATCTGCTCTGAGTCTATCACATGTACAACACTTTGCTAGTGACGATATGAGAATTGACCCACTCCGTACATAGGTGCCGTATCTATGATGCAGACTAGAGTACCGTATTCGAGTTCAGAGGAGGGTCGTGCCAGGGCATTTTTAACGTTGCAACCAGACAACTGCAACCAGTACTGGGATTTCCACTGTATCCGTCATAGCGCCGGATCCGGAGCAACAAATATATGATGAGCACAGCCAGTTCAAATCCTGTAGTGGTAGTTTTGGCATCTTCATCTCGATGGTTAATAACAGAGAGTTCCATATTGCTAACTTGAAGTAATTCTCGTATTCCAGCTGCAACCAGGCTACATTGCCACTTTAGTGTATTGCATTTCTCACCTTTTACGGTTTTGTACATCATTGCCCACATCCAGACTTTCTAGCTAATGGCGAGAGAGTGTAGGAACTCCACGAGGATTATCTAACCTCTGGATCACTCTTTGCGCCGTACTGTACCTACCTAGTCTGGTTGCACGTACCTACCTAATGTACAAGACCCTTCTCCCAAAAGGCTAAAGGAAAAACTCATGCGGGTAGATTGATTAACACAACATCCACAGTTGACAAGCTACTTGGCTCGTAGATCGAAATCAATGTCACCAACCACATGTCACCTATCCTCAACTCAATCTGAGCAGGGGAAATCAATAGTTGTAATCAAGAGGAACACATATCTACCCTTGATATCTATATATGTATGTATGTAAACTGTTCCAGTCATAACTCATAGTGCGAAAACCTCCCGCCCATCTGCAGTGGTGTAACCTCTATCATATCCTTCGAGTGAGGAACTGGGAAGAATGCCATCTTATTTTGGAGATGCTTATGCCCTTGTTGTAACCCATCTTTACTAGTTCTGTGTTTGAATCTAAGTTGTCTGGGAGCCTCACTGGAGTACAAGAGTGAAAAGATGTACGCTTAGCGCTATGCTGACTGTGCTCTCCAACCTGCATGACACTCTGGTGGAGAACGTCTGGAATATAATGTCGCCGCCAACCTAGCGCCGTCGGTTGGGTTTTTGCCACCACCATGTGACCGGGCGACTTTGACTGTTTCTCAACAACCTAGGGTCAGAATATGTCGGAACAAGTTCAGGGTAATCTTGTAGTATGGAAAGAATATATTCTCATATTTATCGACATGAGATTGTTATTACAGGAGCTACTAGGGCAGAGCAACAGCAGATGTACTTAGGCAGCTGAAATTTGGCTATGAGACAACCTTTTCTGGCCTACATCTTAAGAATCTTAGAGTAATCTGTGCTATGTTACGCATACATCGTATCTCATTCTATCTGTTGTGTGTAGAAATATAGAGGGAGCGACAATGTCGTGGCTTGTGCAGTATGTCAGTGGTAGGTCTTTGAGTGTCGCTGTTTTGTACAAGCATAGTCACTCAGATTATATACCGGACGTTCTCGTACCAGCCAGGGCAGCTTGTGTACTAATTAGGCAACCAGACTAACTCCAGTCGATAGAGGCAGGGGTGCTGCAGAGCGGTAGCGGATTTCCTTGCATAAAACTTTTTTTCTATGGTGCCGGCACCATATATACGCAACATAGAGATGAAGAGAGAGAGGGAGGGAACCACTCCCCTACTCAAGCAAATACAGCCAGACTATACTAGATACATCGGCGCCAGGGAGGAGATGCACGTAAAAAACATAAACGCGCGAAAAAAAGCCCGAGAAATCAATGAACAAGAAAAAAAAGCGTTGTAGCAACAAGACCAATAGTACTCGTGACCACTTAGGCCACTCCACGGGCCCACCACACTGCATTGAACAAATCAAGTTTAGATTGCTAGTAGAGGACATGCTACACCAATTGAGGCGACTCTAGATCCTTGGGGTGGGGGCCTGTGTGCCTGGAATATTGTGGGAAGAGGGTGGTCAATGATAAGAAATCTCTCTATGCCTCCAAGTCATTGATATCCATACCCACCTCCCAATCTAACATCTCTTCTTGCTCAAGTACTCCTTCTGAGTCTGAATCTCCCGGCTCAGCTGCGGCTGTACACCGTACAGTCGAACCTCTATATTAGCCTAGCGTCGGGACCGGAAGATCCGATACTATTAGAGAGGTTATGCGTTTATAGAGGTTTTGTCTAGCCATAGTCCCAAATTCGGGCCGGCATGCTCAATTCTAATAGGGAGGTTATGCATATATAGAGTATGCTAATATAGAGGTTCGACTGTACTACTCGACTCAAAGCCGCATGTAATCGTAGCAGGTCAGGGTGGGGAAGTGGGTGCCGTACTGGATCGGAGATTTGCAGACGAATTCTTGTTCCCGTTGTGAGTTCCCGCAATATAATTGTCTCCTCTGTTGTGCTGTACTACCTGCGGTCACCCCAGATTGTGGAATTTCATCAAGTCTCATGATCCATACCGTCTGTAGGACTGGGTCCTCAGCTTCGGTATATTGTAGTGTAGCTAGTGGTGCAACTTGCACAAGAGTGGCTAGATCCCAGCCTGCAGTATCCAAAGGTCTGCGGTGACTACGGAAATGAGAAAGTGCCCTCATATTCGGTAAGGAAGGCATCCTGGGATGCGTCGAACAGTACTAGAGGGTCGCCTACAGGCTCCAGTATGATCTTCCTTGTGTCCCAGTGCCGGTGAATATTTTTGTTAAAGGTTATGAGATTCTCTAACCTGTTGATCTTTCGCTGTGATGCCCCAGTCATGGCTAAGGTGCTGTTCTTTATACCGAGGTAATCCGTGATTTTGTCTGTAGTTTCAGAACCGGCAAACATGTGCAATAGGCTGAGGAAGGCAGGTTGATCCCGGCCTACATCATTGCTGCTGCTGACACAAGCAAGGGGGATTAAATGGGCAACCTCAAGAGGGTCAGTAATGCGAGGTAAAACGCATCTGTTCCCATCCCTGATGGCGACATTTTTCACCGCGGTACTAGAGCGAGCGTTTTGGTAGTTCCGGGTGGCAGTCTGGGGATCGTTAGCTGTTCGTTGTGAGCGTCTTGCTAGCCCTGTTGCAGCAGAGTTTGGTCAGCTGATAGTACAATATATAATGAGTATAGGTAAGGGCTACTGACATCGCCATAGTCTAGATAGGCTGAATGCGATTAATGACTCCCAAAAAAAAAAACGCCGGACCCCAAGAGTGGCCACTGCAGTTGCAGCTTGGAGGTCACCACCATTCATATTTTGTAGGTGGGCATCAAGGCCAGGGTTGATATTGTATTCGCATAAGGCAATAAATTCCTTGGAGGTTATATGTGAGCCATGGCGTAGGCGGAGAGGGCCAGGAGGCGGTCGGCTGAGATAGGATATATAGGTATAGTTGAGCTGGGAGGGATATTGACGTTTGCGTCAATCAGAGGGGGCGGAGGAGGCAAAAGCTGTGAGTAGTTGTGCACACTCATTGCGAGAAGGCGTACGTAGGGAGGGTTGTTGGTATGTCTGGTTGGTCTTGTCCAACAACTTCTATAGTACTCTGTACGAGGCAACTAAGTTTTTCCAAAAAACTTAATCTAATATGAACATGGCCTCGTAGGCCTTAGAAGACACGATGGAGCAAGTGGTGAAGGAAAGTATGATGATGCTATCGAAGGAAGAAATCAAGTCCTCCGTCGAGCCATGGCTATATTGACTAAGCTTATCCCTTAGCGTTGCTACATGAGGAACCTCGTTCTTCCAACTCCCTTGGAAACTTTGACTAGCTCGAATTTGTGGTGTGGATTGGGGCATCATAGTTGGAAAAACACATGACAGCTTTCTCCATTACTAATAGCTATGCTAAAATCCGCTTCGCTTTTGGGCATATATATATCTATATATATATATATATCATTAATAGGATCGTTATTTCAGTATCCAATGTCTTTATTTCTTACCTAATACCATCATACTAGTACTATAGCCTGCTCATTATGGCTCTGTTCTCCCCGAGTTGGCCACTGTAATACTAGTAAGTAGGACTTGCAATAGTATTGTAGCACTGCAGCTGAGAAAGAGAACATTATTCAACTGCGCGTCCCACTGCCAAATGTAGGACAGAAGTGCATACTAAATCCTGTCAGGGTATTTGTACTCCACCCTGACTATTATCAATGACTTTAGGGTCTTATGAGGGCATCAAGAAAACGTATGGGAAACACAGCCAGCCCTGAGTAGACCTCCACTAACCTGTTACTAGGTTAAAGTACTACCCACCAAAAGGCAATGTTCTCCTCTCCACTACTAGATGCGCTTTGGAGTATCAGCATCTAGAAGATTGGAGAGAACTTATCGGGAAAGCACTTGAAGTTCAGTATACGGCCTTTAAAACCGAATGTCTCGACAAAATTACTGCACCGTTGTTTCTGATGCTTAGTGGTGCTGGAATTAGAAAATCCAGGAATTCCATGATACATTGATAGAATCATCAGCGTCCGAATGCTTGCACAAGTGCCATAAGTTCTCCTACCGCAACGCTAATTATTGTGAGTGGTATAGTGAATGTGTAAAAAGTGAATGCATTTGGTTGAATACTGTTCTCCGGCCAGACTTGTAATTTTTTGAATACCAAACACAGCACCATACTCACGTGACAGCACCAAGAAGGCTTCCTACCAAAGACTAGGTACGTTTACCCTCTCCCTACCAGACTACCAACCTAACCAGAAATAGCAACCTGTACACTATCTATGTAGTCTGGCTGACACAATCCTGGCCTACCTAGCCTCCTTGGGATACTGCTGTGTAACTTTCCTAATAAGGTAGTCTCAGACCTATCGATATCAGCACGAGAAGTACCTTTTTGAGGGGGGGAACGGTTATGAATTCACCGCTCTACGAGCGGCTTGTGCCAATCAGACTATGGATTCACAGTGCGGGGATTTGTGAAGAGGGTGGCCTTCAGAAACCTATTCTGTCACCTATGATACCGTGATGATTAAGAGGATGAAATGTGAGAGCATGTGCAGAGTAGACTAAGTCGAGATTGAGCTTCCACACTAGTGTCTAATCTGAGGTTGGAAATAGGGGAGCATAACTCTTATTCAAATATCTTTGATTTCTGGCATGCTTTTCCTATACAGGAAGGATGGACTGAATTTAAAGGTGGAGATGTTTCGTGAGCTTAAAACTTGTTGAGGAGGGGTAAGTAGCCCGCCCAGTATTGGTGGGACTGGCGGGTATATACAAGGGGATGGATAATTTGAAATCAGCGGACTTCGTAGCCTGACGACTACCTGCGTCACCGGACAGAGAATGGCGGACAGTACTCGGATATGAGTATTGAAAAAATTAAACACACTAGTGCAGCTAAGTGTATACCCAAATTACTGAGAAAGGTTTAGCGTTATGCCCAAACAGGTAGGGAATTGCCTCATTAGGACTAAAAATAACGCCAAGGTGCTAATAAGCTACCGAACCCAAACTCTAGTCTGGTTGCACGACCCCGTACCAAACTCTAAAAAGTCTGCTGTGGCCATTACAGCACTCAGCGGAGTAGAGGCAAGTTATCAACTGAGCAAGTCGGAGTAGAATTAGCTGTAACGATGTTCTGAAGCAAGTACTACATACCTCCTAGCTGCCCCCCCACCCCCAGATCTTTGCCTCCGCAGCATATGGATTTTAGTGCAGGCAGAGAACAGAGTCGGTTATGGATTCGAACCAGTGTCCAGGCCTGTGGTTGAGTATATTAGATATCTGCGCACATGCACACGTACAACTCAGGAATCGTATATAGTGGGATATACACCAACTAAATATCACAGAAGGGGTCGTGCAACCAGACCAACTACATATCATAAATTCCAGTGTGCCAGTAAAAATTTCCACGCTCTAGGTACCTCTTCTGTCTCAAAGTCACCTGCGGCATGCAAACTACCTGCAGTCATAAGTGAATGCAATGCCTGCAGGCACATGCAGCATATGCATGATAAAGTAATCACAGCCTCACGGTTTGTGGGGGGGGTCCAGCTCTCCTGCCAGACGACAAGAACCCAACTGAGGAGCTCCTTAGTAGTTATCGATATCACGCTATCTGCAATGCCAGTTCCTTATGGATTCGGGGTTGGCGATTTTTTGGCACTTGGAGTCCTGGTTTGGAAGGTTTACAATGACTACGCGGGTGCCCCCGAGCAGTTCCGTAACTTCTCAAGCGAGATTTTAGCCCTCCATATCGTCACCAAAATGGTCGAAGACCAACTGTGCATCCCGGGACCTTATCGCGACAACAGCGAAACGAGTGGCAGTGCGAGCTCGAGGCCACCAGCTTCCAGGAGCTTCATCCTAGCCTTAAGTGCAAAAGATACAGAGGATCTGAGGATTCTATATGACGGATTGCAAGTGATTGGGACGGAACTGGATGTCCTTCTCACAAAATACAAGAGGTTGGCATTGAATCCAACCATTTCCTTTGATCGACTGAAATGGGGTCTGGAAGATTTAGCAGGGTTGAGGGAACGGATTCACGCGAACATTAGCCTGCTTACCGCCTTCAACGCCAGTCTTGCAAAGTGCGCTCCTTTTCCTTACCTGCATGGGGCTTAACCGCGGAAATCTTGTCATCTCTCAGGCTTAGGTATCTAACATTTGCATTCCGGTAATTAAATATGCAGCTGCCAACTCGTAAACCAGAGTGCTCAACTTGTCAAGATCCAGGAACAACTTGGGCAAATAGTTGCAACCGCAGGTCTCCGCCGGTGTTCATCAGTTGCATCATTGCACTCGATTGCCTCATTTGCCCTAAGAATACACCAGAATGAAGCATGGGAAGAGCTTTGCAGAGAGCTGCATTCCAATGGTGTAACGGCAGATATGATCAAGGCTAAGAAGGAAGAGATATTCAAAGTTTTTCGAATCGCCACCACAATGAGCTCGAGTGGCAAAACAAACAATGGCAGCACGTTCCAGCAGCAAAATCCCCTGAGAAACGGCTGGGCAACACTGGACAATGCACTTCAGGCACCGACACTATCAGCTACTCGAGCACAGTACTATGTAGCTGCATTGGGGTCCCGTACACGGGGTCTCACAGCTCTCCATGTTGCAGCTTCACGCGGTGATCTACGGGTGGTGGAGCAGTTGCTGGAGAAGGCTACAATTAATGTCGACACCAAAGCCGCCGATGGTCAGACCAGCATCCACCTTGCGGCTGCAAATGGGCATACTGAGGTTGTGAAAGTGCTATTGGACAAGGGTGCGGACATTCATGCTACAACGGACAGCCAACAGACCGCACTTCATTGGGCAGCTTCCGGGGGCCATGTCGAGGTTGTGAAAGTGCTGTTGGACAAGGGCGCGGATATTCATTCTACAGCTGACCGGCAATGGAGCGCACTTCATTGGGCAGCCAGGTGGGGTCATGCCGAGGTTGTGAAAGTGCTGTTGGACAAGGGCGCGGATATTCATTCTACAGCTGACCGGCAATGGAGCGCACTCCATTGGGCAGCCAGGTGGGGTCATGCCGAGGTTGTGAAAGTGCTGTTGAACAAGGGCGCGGACGTTCATGCTACAACGGACAGCCAACAGACCGCACTTCATTGGGCAGCCAGGTGGGGTCATGTCGAGGTTGTGAAAGTGCTGTTGAACAAGGGCGCGGACATTCATGCTACAATGTACAGCCAACAGACCGCACTTCATTGGGCAGCTTCCGGGGGCCATGTCGAGGTTGTGAAGGTGTTATTGGGCAAGGGCGCGGATATTCATTCTACAACTGACTGGCCATGGCAATGGAGTGCACTTCATTGGGCAGCCAGGTGGGGTCATGCCGAGATTGTGAAAGTCCTGCTAGACAAGGGCGCGAATATTCATGCTAAAACTAGCTTTAAATGGAGCGCACTTCATTGGGCAGCTTCCAAGGGCCATGTCGAGGTTGTGAAAGTCCTGCTGGAGTACGGTGTGAACATCGAAGGAAAGACAATCCAGAGGCGTACTGCGCTTGACCTAGCATCTACGCAAGCCATAGTGAGGCTGCTGAAGGTGGAAGCCGCCAGGATAACTCGTGCAACGCCATAGGTAACCCATTACTCGGGACTACCTAGTCCTATCGGAGAGAGCAGCGACCCCTGGTTGACGAGGGTGCGGTAATTGATTTCATCGAGGTGGACTTTGTTCTCATTTGTTCTCTGCGAGGGTGCTGTGTCAACTAGACACTTGTGCCGGTAAAGATGGTGGTGACATTTTAAACTGTTGGGTAATTTAATTTCGTGAGTCTATTCTTACTCCGTACTCTATACATATGGTTAGTAAATAATATATCCCCAGTACCCTCCATGGACTATATGGCATCGCGGCTCAGTTTGATAGTTTCATGTATTTATAATATATACTGGATATCTTAGTTCCCTCCTAACTCACACCCCGATATTGATTTCGGCATGAAGCGCACTCCATATACCCGAGACCCTCGTTTCTTCCCACGCTTCTGAACACCACGTTTTGGGACCTGCCTTTTTCAGCCTTTAGGACCAGCTGAGATTACGATATCGACGGCGGAGGGACCGTCATGCTTCGTGGTAACTAGTCGGCCAATTACCGAGTTCGTGGAGAAGAGAAACGTCCACATTGGAAGTTTTTGGAATATCAGCATTGTCCGCGAAGGGTCGTAAGGTATTCGGGATTCATGTTTGCCACCTCATCAAAATCCCACAAACACAATGCCGAAGAATTGATCTCGGTATTGATTTTCTACGTTTGTTGGCATTAGAGCGACAAGGTATGTTAAACATAGCCTTATCTGATGCCAGCAACCTGTTTCATTGTAAAACTACATAAGAGACAAGTTGCAACCACCTTCCATTTTTCCTCAATTGATACGCCACTACAGGTGAAAACAAGTACGGTACCGTAGCAAAATGAAGAAGGTCCTTAAAGATCTTATCCTGAGGAGAAGGGCCCAACAAATTTACTAAATGTCTACTCCAATAGATAGTTTTGTATATCTTGGCAATGACCAGTGGGATGCACTAGAAGCTTATTTACTATAATAGGGTCTAACTGTGGAGGATTTCACAGCCGTAGGTACGGAGTAGACGTCTCCGTATGTATCAGACGGTCAAATCCGACCCCTGTCACAAGAGGCTGGTGCCCGCCAGACTGGCCCCTGTTATCCAGTTTAACATCGAATCTGGTAAAGCAAATTTTGCGGGGTATCCACAACTCCGACATCGTTAGCGAGCAGAACATACTGGGAGAGAGTAGGGAGCCTCTACTAAT
>Ga0307514_10003291_pt1 | contig 15702 bp, 15 predicted proteins | sample 16_EM_MG_FD_203088 | JGI IMG/M metagenome (GOLD analysis project Ga0307514, IMG submission 203088) | Populus trichocarpa ectomycorrhiza microbial communities from riparian zone in the Pacific Northwest, United States - 16_EM | ecosystem: Host-associated > Plants > Roots > Unclassified | place...
TAGTGACGTTGAACGCGACCAGAAATGGAATGTGTTTCCGGGGATACTCTGATGGACAAGACTTGCCACAAAGTAGCGTTTTGTGCACAAAACCCATGTGCGTCTTTTACTTTTAATTTTGAATTTTCTCTACTATATTTACGTAGGGCTTGAGCATGCAACGATTCGGGATAATATCCTATTCGGATCACATTTTATCAATGACCGTTATCAGGCGGTTTTGGATGCCTGTGCACTAAGACCCGACTTGGCCATTCTGGATGCTGGCGACGCAACAGGTGGAACAAATTTAAGCCTAAAACCTCATAGACTAACCTTTTAAAAGAAATTGGCGAAAAGGGTATCACACTTTCTGGTGGTCAACGCGCACGAGTGGCATTGGCTCGCGCTGTGTATTCCCAGGCCAAAGTTATCCTTTTGGATGATCCGTAAATCACCTTCACATTTTTCTTGGTGTCAACTCTGACACATGTAATAGGCTGGCAGCGGTGGATATGCACACAGCACAGCATTTGGTCGCCGAATGCTTGGGAGGTAAACTTGCTCAAGACCGTACGATTATTCTGGTAACCCATCACCTTACGCTTTGCTTGCCCATTGCCTCCTTCATTTTGGAGCTTGAAGATGGAAAGGTACTTTACCAAGGGACAATTTCTGAACTGGAAAATAAAGGTCTTCTCTCAAAAATTGTCAAAGCAGAAGAGGAACCCTTTTCCGAAGTTGGGCCAGAAAAACCTATGAATGATGCGGACAAGGGTGATGTTGAAACCCAACCCAAAGAGCCTTTGATTTTAACAAAGGCGGGTGTTTTGATTGAGGCGGAAGCTCGCCCAGAAGGTGTAGTATCTTTGAGAACGTATCTTTCATACTTTCGAGCGGGAGGTACTTTTTTCTGGGTACTGATACTCGCAATTCAACTTGCTATAAATGCCATCAACCTCATCTACCAGGTACTTGTTCAATCGTATGCTTCACAAGCCTTCTCAACATTTTAACGCAGTTGTTTCTTGCGAAATGGGGCCAAGCTTATGAGGAGGGGCAGATACCATCTTTCATTCTTCAGGTCTTGCCGTGGACCGGTTTGCCTCCACCGAGTCATGATGTCCGTCCATGGCTTTGGATTTTCCTGGGAATTTCTGCTTGTGGTGCCTTGGTCCTCCTTGCCAATCTTTCACTTGGGTATTACATCAGTATCCAGGCATCTCGGGTTCTCTTCAATGCCTTGCTGAAAAGATTGACCAGAGCACCTGCCCGCTTCTTTGACACGACACCCATTGGACGGATACTTAATCGATTTACAACTGACATCAACACCATCGATGACGCACTTCAACAGTCAGCCAGAGACTATCTCTCTGGTATCCTCAATTTCCTGTTCTCTTTCGGTGTCATTCTCTATATTGTGCCATCCTTTGCTCCAATTGCGTTATTCATTGCATGGCTATACATTCGGCTTGCACCTTTATATGTCCGAGCGTCAAGGGACTTGCGAAGACTGGAATCTATTTCACTGTCCCCAGCTTTCGCTGGATACGATGAATTATTGAGAGGTATTGTACATATCCGGGCATTTGGGATGGAGAACAGGTATCAAGAGAAATTTTACGACAGAGTACGTGTTGCACCTTCTCGGTCTTCTTATTTATTGACCTTCTGCCTGAAGGTTGATAAGTTCCAATCTTTTGACCATGTTTACGTTAGTTGCTTTCTTCGGCAAAACTAATTTGAAACAAGGACTGAATTCTGCATTCAGTGGCTAGTGAATGGCTGGCTGCGTTGGCGCTATGACTGTATGGCATCGTTTAATGAGACGAAAATATCTAACCTCAGAGAATCTAGGTCTCGGTTCTGTCGTCGTCTTTGCTGCCACACTCTTTGCGCTCTGGTCACACGTACGAGATGGCTCAGCTGCCGTGGTCATAGTTCAAGCCGGGATGTTCGCAGACGCTAGCAGACAACTCGTCAAAGTCGCTGCTCAGCTTGAGCTCGATTTTAACAGCGTTGAGCGAGTAACCGAGTATCTTCACGTCCCACAAGAGGCTCCAGCTGTGATTGAGGGTTCCAGAGTACCTGCATACTGGCCTTCTAACTCGGGGAAATTGATAGTGGAAGATCTCGTCGTCAAATATGCTTCCCATTTACCTCCCATACTTCACAGATTGTCCTTCACGATTAATCCATCTGAAAAAATTGGTATTGTAGGTCAAAAGATGATCTCTATCCAATTTTTCTGTTGACAAATTTCTAGGTTGGTAGAACAGGTTCTGGTACGAATATATCTGATCTGTGTCTCCATCCAATGGCAATAACAACTGCACAGGTAAATCGACATTTGCGATGTCACTCTTACGTATGCTCGAGGCTTCAGAGGGACGAATCATGTTGGTTTCAAATTTGACCTTTCTTGCGGTGCCCTGTTGACCTATCGCCCAACCAGAATTGATGGGATTGACATATCTACCATAGGACTTGAAGAGCTGAGGAATCGCATCGTACGTCAATGCTAGGTCCCAATTTATGCTTTGTTTCTAACAACTTTTCTTAGACAATCGTCAGCCAGGACGTTTCGATTTTTGCTGGGACTATCAGAAGTAATCTTGATCCTTTGTGTATGTCCACCACGGAGGAATGCATTGAAGTTCTCGAAAGATGCCATCTTTTGCCTTTGCTCAAGCATTCACCAACCGAAGACGAACCAACGCTTTTAGATAAGAGAATCACCCAAGAATCTTTGAGTGCAGGGGAGAAACAACTTCTAGCGCTCTCCAGAGCAATCCTTAGGCGGACCAACATCATCATCATGGACGAAGCCACCTCTCAGGTAGACTCAAACCTTGATGACAAGGTAATATATATTTCGAGATTTGGACTTTTGCGAAAATAATAGTCCTCCTTAGGTTCAACGTACAATTCGCGAGGAACTCGCTGGAGCGGTTGTCATCACAATTGCTCATAGGCTGAAGACTGTGATAGACTATGACCGCATTCTGGTATTGGATAAAGGTCATGTAGTTGAATTTGACACTCCGGTGAACCTGCTAGGCGTTCGTGGTGGTGTATTCCGGGAGATGTGCAAGAAAAGCGCAGACTGGGCGTTGTTTCTGAGGATGGTCGGAATGAACGGGGACAAATGCAGGGATTGACCTTGATGTACTCAGTGTAGTAGACTTGTACTCGGATTGCGATACAAAGAAGTTATTACGCAAGTCTCTTTTCAGATGGCATCTGCCTCTCTAGGTAATCAGAAACTGCCCAACCAGCACCACCGATAAAGACTGTTCCCCATGATATGAAAAGGCGCGTCCGTGGCGGAAGTGCTGCAAACGATTCCGTCAATTGTCAAATTGTGACGAAGACCTTCAGTTCATCTCACCCAGCCAAGATTGTAGAAAAGATCGATTTTTGACGGGGGTTCCTGGATTTACCATGGTCTGCACAGAAGGGAGTTGACGTCTTAGTAGTCACATGATGCGTGCCAATTGGCAACTTGGCTTTGAAAATTCAGTTCCGCCAATTGAATCGGTGGAATATGGCATTGACTCAGTCTAGGAATAGTTCCAATTCGTTAGCTTTATAGTATTTGACTGTTCGATACCACTGGGTAATGTGTTCACACTGGACTTGAGCATTCCAACATCTAGCATGACAACGGCAACTGAAGGTGATCCGTTCTCTAAACGCAACATTCTCTACGACTTTATCTCGGTTTTTCTCTTCTTGGTATCAGGAAACAGAGGGTAGTTACTTTTTGGCAGCATTCTCATTGACTGCCCTTTGAAAATCTACAGAGGAGGTGAAGGCCGCTCGAGATGACTGTAACTTCATTCCCAGCATATCTTCATTGGTCCTTCGAAAGTGAGCGTGTCTTGCTTCCGTTCATCGCCTTAGAATCCTTTGGGGGGTTTCTTCTCGCGTGTCTATTGTCCGTTTCGATTTGCTTATTAGAAAGGTATTTCATTTGTTTGTCGCTTAGAATGATGGTCAATTCATTCTTAGAATTCTGACTGCCACGATTGACAAGCAATGGGAGCCCCGCTCGTTAAGACTAACACGGAGACGGCTAGCGTTGTGGAGGACATCGATGTTCGGCATGGTAACATTTCTTCGATTGTGAGGAGTGATTCTTTCTCTGCCCAAACGATCTAACGCAACGAACAAAAGATGCTACATGCTCATCGCAATGTCATTCCACATGGGGTGAGTGGGCCTCCTTTTTTATTCCTTTTTTCTTGCATTGACACACAAAGTAGTCTTCTGATTGTCATCGTAAGTGTTATCTTTGAGCGACGTCAACTCACTGAATTGTTATTATTGCAAGGTCTTCTCCCTTTCCACTGCCCAATTTCTCATCGAGCTCTCAAACCTTCCAAAACCTCCTCCCCCTTCCGCCCGGTATGTTCTTAATGAAGTCTCATATTCCTTGTTGACCATCCGTTCTAACCGTGAAGCAGTATTTACGAATTAAACCAGCCACTGCTTCCGCAAAGCCGCCAGCAACCGTTTTTCAAAACGCGTCCAAGGTCCAAGTCGAAGCCAGACGGCATCTTCATTCACCCAGCAGAATCTAATATCGCCCGTGCAGATGCAGTAGCCATGGAGCTTGGCATCGGAGGTGAAACGGAGCGAGTGAAAGACCACACGATTTCCACAGACGACGCTTCTTGGGAAGTCGGAAAGGGCAGGGACATGGGCAGGGACATGCTAGCTGGACAAATGAAAGTACCACACCAACCACTTCCACCTTCCGAGCCATTTTATGTTGGTGGCGACTCAGACTCCGATTGACAAGACTATTTATTCGTATTTAGCACACTTCTTGATGTGTCGTATGTGTATCATAGTCCTCTGTATAATCCATTTCTACAAAATACAAAATCTGAGAATAGGTATCCATTATTTTGCGACGACCCTATCAGTCGGTTGTGCCCACACGTTTAGGTGTAAAGCTTCGTCTGGCGGGAGGCATGGGTCGAGATTGCTCTGCCTCTGCCGACTTCTTCTGCCATTGGTCAATAAGTTTGCCAACACCTTGGTAAGGTCGTTCACTATCCACAGTACGAGATTCGTCCGCCTTTGTCGATGATGTCGAGTTTGGAATGGATAAAGTGCGCCTTCGTGAAACTTGCGAATTATAAGTGGGGTCCTGCTCGTTAACAGCTCTTGCGGCCCGTGGAGCTGCAAGAGCATCCGTGCGACTACTAGAGGTTGTAGCTATCGACTCTGTCTTGATAGACAACTTCCTATTCACATGCTTCCGGGGATCGGACACTATTCTGTAAGTGAGTTTTCCTCTTTTGAGATGGCTGTGATGAAGATTTACCGAGGCCAACGTTCTGATGAACGGATGCAGCAGCGTTATATTTGACAGGACTGCTGCTCAACCTATTCGATCCATCAGGAGCCGTTTGGTGAGTCGTAACCTGGCCACCATCAGTAAAAGGCCGTCTTCCACTTTCCAAACCCGTTGGGTCTTTTGCAGAAACAGAACGAACAGGGGACGGCGGCCCAGGTGGTGAACTGGTAATAACTTTTCCACTGATGGCCTCGTACCTCTGCACCATATCTGATATTGACGTCCGGCGGGATGTTCTTGCCTTTGGTTCCTCAGGCGGTGCCAAATTGTTGGTTCCTGATAGAGAAATGGGAGTGGAGCTATCAGATGACTTGGAAGGGAAAATGAACATCGACTGTGGACGAGAACGTCCGCCAGTAGATATGGGAGGCTTGGTGACCAAAGAAGCTGCTGATGGCTGATGTGTAGCAATGGAAGTTTGTGGACGATGAGAAGGCTTGGATGCAATTATTGGTTCAACTAAAGCCGTCGTCATTGTATTACTTGTCGGGGAAGGTGTTTTGCGTTCGATTTCTTGTTTCACTGGAGGTGCTAGACCAGTGGTCTGTACCTTTCGCGGAATATAATCACCAGTTCTGTTCGTCTGAGAAGGTAGATCCTTAGAGTCTTTTTCATTTGCAAGCAAACCTCCGCCATATTGGTTGACTAGTTCGTGCACCGAATTTTGTTGTTCCTTGTTTCGTGAGACACGATTTCGCTCACGGACAGCATAAAACGATGTTGCTGCTCCGGGGTCTTCTGGCCCTTCATCGCTACTTGATGATTCTGGTTCCGTCTCCTTCCTAACAGGACTCCAATTGTCTGTAAGCCCACCTAATGATTTGGTGTTTGCCTGCTGTACATCAATTTTCTCGATCTCCGGGAAAGCGCGCTTGAATCGTGATACAGTGGGCGATAAATGTATTGACTGGGGTTCATCTGCACTCTGTTCAGGAACAACATGTTGGGCTGCCGAACTTGCAGGAATCTGAAAGTCACTTTGCGCAATAAAAGATGCCCGCTTTCTCGGGGAGTCACGAAGAACGGGCGTTTCACGCCGAGTATGAGTCGTTGAGGATTCTTCATGTTCTTCCCCTGTCAGCCAGTCTCTAGGTGGGGTACTCGATGGTGGACGTGGAGGAAGTTTAGGAGGCGCTAAAGTGTTGGAGATATCAATGGAGGAATCTTGCGTCTTTTCCGGAGTCAGGCTAGACAATGTGCCTAGCTTCAACGATAGTGAACTACGGTGCCTCCTCACTAAGCTAGGTCTCCTTCGAGGAGTCGAAGGCATCAATGGGATCTGACTTGCGCCAGAGCGATCCACCGTCGAGGATTCAGCCTCAGAGGCGTTATGTTCTTGCTTGAAATCCTCTTTCAACTCCTTCTTTCCCATACCCGTAAATTTCTCCGAACGAGCCACGCCCTGAGAATAAGTTACATTTGAGATGGCATTAGGTCTGGAGAAATTATTTCCACTAATGGATGTACCAACGTAATTGGTTTTTGTTGGGAACGGAGGGGAACGGACATCTGCAGGCTTGGAAGATAGCTGTGTGGGAAGCCTTATGCTGCCGTCATACACCGCGGAAGGATAAAGGGAGTTCACGGAAGGCACGAATCGCCCATCCAGCTCTTCCACAGAGGGAAATCGTGATTCAATGGGCAAACTTTCTGCATTCCCTGCAGGAGGCAGCCTAGCACTGGTTGTGGCCTGCGTTGTCGAAAATGTGCCTGGACTATTCTGAGCTGACAGCGGAGAAACAATTTGAGATTGGATCGGAGAGATATAACTGGGTCGAGGTGAGGGCGTGAGCCTAGGTGATGACGTGGATGAATTCAGTTTATCAGTAGTTGCACGCAAGTAATCGCCCTGGTTGGCTGGAGAGCTGCTCATGGCGGCTAGACCTGTGCGTAGCATCCTCGCCTCACCAAGAGTAGGAGCCGGCCTTACAGACGACGACATCAAACCTAGTCCTTCAAAAGCATCTCTCTCTTTATGCTTGTTTTGAATAGCCCTGTCCTGTTTCGGTCGTAGCATTCGAGAGCCGGTGAAAGCCAATGGTGTAGGGGTTATGAGCATTTCGTTATCCTTCGGGGTAACTAAGTTTGGTCGAGGACTTGGTTTTGATTTAAAAAAAGAGGGCTTATTAGGCTCTGGCGTTGACAGGTTCTCGGTAAAATTGTCGCTAAAGCCAGCAGACTGCGTGTTCCCCGCTTTTGCCGTCGGAGGAACCAATTCGACAGTCCATGCATCGTCCATATTTGAAAGTTTAGCAGGAATCTGTGCTTTTTCCGTGGTTTTTTGCCAATGCCGATCTTGTTCAGGGTCAAAGGCAGAGCCTAGTGAACCTGTTTTTGGGTCTTGCTTTGTCGATTCTAAATGATGTTCTTCAAAACTGGAAGGTCGTAAGGAATTTGTCTCTGTTCCATAAGTTGGCCTGCCGCGACGCATCGGAGCTATCGCTTCAAGCACTTTGTCGCGAGCCTGGGTGCCTTGGTTCGGTACCGTCGTGTTTGTAATAAGGCCGGGTCCATATAGAGAGAGTGCAGCATTCGGGGGAGCATGCGATACATACCCGTTAGGAGGATTGATCGAATTTCGTTTCGTAAGATGGGATGTTCGAGGAATTAGCGGTGGCGTAACAGGAACTGCGTATGTGAATTTGGATTTGGTCCCACGAATACGATGTACCTGAGACAAAATTTCGAACACAGTCGGCCGCTGAGCACCATGCTCCCGTAACATAGAAGCTAGATAGAGATGAGTCTGTATTTGATCCGTTTATGAGTGCAGATTGATCACGCACCAATGAGCATATTCATTGCCGAAGAGTAAACAGGATATGGCAGAATGCGGTACTGAACATTTAAGATAGCCAGTGGACCATGCTCCTCGAACGGTGTTGTGTAGTAGCACAACTTATACAATAACACGCCAAGGGCCCAGACGTCACTTTTCTCGTTAATGGGCCGTTTCGAATACACATCGACCATTTCCGGTGCCCTGTATTGCAAGGTAGTATGCCTGTTTAAATCGGCTTCAAGGAAACGAATTTCTTGCATATTAATTGGTGGATTTGAGATCGTTGTTGTTGATCCGAAGTCACACAGCTTGAATGATGTAGGTGACGACTGAAGAATATTCTCCACCTTCAAATCTCGATGCAGTAATGGTGGGCGAGAATTGTGCATGTAAGCTACGCCTTCACAGACATCCACGAATATTTGCAAAATTTCAGCTTCCGTGAGTCGTTCGCGTAAACGGCGATTCATCATATCGATTATACCACCACCTGGTATCCAAATTCAAAATCTTACTTCCCAGCAACATCTTCCTGCATCTTACCTGGGCAGTATTCCATTAGAATAAAGACCTCAAACGTCCCGTTAGAGAGCTTGTGCCATGCCGCATCGATGAGGTGAACAATATTAGGATGGCCTTTCAACAACCTCTAAGCAATCAACTTTAGTGAATAAGTGGGAAAAGTGAGGATAGCTATCAACTGACGGACCATAACGTCGACTTCCCTTTTGACCTCCGTCAACATCGACTCATTAGCGACGGCTATCCGCTTCAAGACATGATGTGTCGTGTTATACACTGGAGCTGGGGTCCGAACCAGGTAGACATGGGCAAATCCACCTAAAATTAAATATATTATAAGGATATGAAATTAACAGAAGGTGCAAAAGGACCTTGAGATAAGTATTTTTCAACTTGAACAGTATAATTGTTGACAGCTATGGTTTGACCAGGTGTAAGTGTGCCTTTCTGTGCATAAGCCTGAAACATCTGCTGGGGCGCCATTGAAAGGAGTTAGAATGGTATATTATTTGTGGAGAAGTAAGCTTGCTAGCAGCAGTGAACAGACATCGACTGAAATAAGGACTGCGATTGGCAAACAATTCTGGTGACGTGTGACATCAATCACACACTCAGCCATTTCTAATTTTCTATGATCTAAAGACTAAAACCAATTTACATGCAGAAAATCCTGGCTATCAATTGACTGAGTCAACGACACATCTATCTCTCAATGTCAGAAATACGAGATTCATAACGTAGCTTTTACCGACCTTGACCTCGACAAAATACCCGTGGCAAAACACTCCTACATAACGTGACAGTCGCCAGGTCTTGCTCCTGCGTCAACGCCGTCTATCTGTACACTCCTTGCCACATTGAAATGACATTGAAGGAAGACACAATGAGGAGAGTGATACGCACCCTCACCGAGTCAAAACCAAAATTCGTACATATTCCGCCTCGTGGTGTGTCATGGTCCTATTAATCTAGTTAATGTACTACGTGAAGACACTACGGGCACACCTAGTACGCCCGCCCTCTCGTTGGGCTCTGGTCTGCGTTGTCCATGAAGACGCTCGTTATTGTCGGTGGTGGCCCATCTCTGTCGCCAGCAATGTCCAGACTTTTCGCCATTAACACCTGCGAGACCGTGACTATTGTTCCTGCATAGAACGGGCTACCGGTCTAGTTAACCATCGGAGATTCTTGCGCTCCGGGAATGAGTGGTCAGTTGCTTGAACTTTGTGACTGTCCGCCGTGGCATTACAGAAGTGCTTAGTGTATCGTCGTGGGTCCATCAGAAGCACAATATACCGGTATGATACCTACACACTCGGAAGGTTGCGGGAAACTCACGCTTACTTCCAACCACAATTGCAAGATGGGAATAGAGCATATGGAAACGAGGAAGGTACGCTAATGCGAACAGTGGACAACCCTATATTTCCTTCACATAGTGGATCTTCGACTGAGATTTATCTCACTGGCGTTCCGTCTCAACTTCAACAAAGATTCAGACAAGTGGATCGGCAGGCTCTGGGAGCGAGTTGCGTCTGATCTTTATGCGTCCCGCCAAACTTTACTTCGAAAATCCCATCCTTCCATCAACGAGGGTTCTTCCCATCTCTGTAATGTGTTGGCCAATGTGACCACTGCAACATTGCTGCAACATTACTCTCGTCAGATCGCGACAAGTTACTCGGTTCCACGGACGTAAAAATGTCCTTGCATGTTTTTTTGGGTACTGTCAGTTCCTACATTCCGAAAATACTTGCTCAGCTGACCATTCATCTTTTGACGTCCTATCCCACCTCTCTAGACAGGAGCATTGTTTCAATGTGTCTATAACAGAGAAAGTCTTGGGGTTCTGGTTCCTCCATTCCGAAAGCACTCGCTCAGCTGACAGGCTGACTCTTCTTTTCTCTAGCCCCACACCGCACACAAGGAGGCAAAACTTGGCCATTGTTCAAACATGCCTAAACAAAATTGCCTATAAAACGCGAGTCTTCCGTGGACAAAAAGATCATTCAAGCCACTTCAGCACCTTTAGCCATCATGACATCTATCAGCTATCGCTTCGTTGATTTTGAAAGAGAAATCGCCAAATTTGAAGACCTGAAAACGTTTGGTCCCACATTGATCAGTGCGTCGTCTACAGTGAATGCTTTATGAAAGACGAGACTTACAAGTCGCTTGTTCACCGTCACCTCGAACAGCGGCCCCCCCAAGGGACTGGTACTATCTCGGTACTGTTGCAGTCACTCCGGAAAATCCTAATAAGGTACAGTCATCCAATCCAAGTTGTCGCTTTATCTCCAACCATTGTTGATTATCACTCTTAACAGAGGGGACTCATCGTTAGGCCAAATGTGCCTGACGCCCTTGATGAAGTGGTTGACTGGAAACCTGTTTTTATTGACATTGAAGGAGCAAAATTCTCAACCTGGCGCGGTATCCCGAACAACCCAGACAAATATGTCGTCATCGGCGATTTCTTCGTCACAGGTATCGAGAAGCCTACACCGGAGCAGACTGAAGGTATTAGGGCCATCCGCAAAGATTTGATCGAAGAAGTGGAGCCGTCCCATCTCGTTTTCAAGAAGGTTATCCCTTTTGCCATTCTTACACTCTGGACCGTGTTCGCCACGATTCCTATGTACATTCCAACCGGGGCATTTTCATCTGCGCATGGTGATACTGCTGACTCCAAGTTGGGCGTAATCCGCTTCCTTCCTGAAGTTCAGGAACTTGCTGGTAAGTCCACCTAGATTGACTCGGAGTAGCACGACCAACTGAGTCTTTTCCCACAGAATTCTAAGCTTGTTCAGATAGGTTCAGATTGTATGGCGCTTTTGTAGTGCTTTTGTTGCGCTTTAGTATCTCTGCCGGACATTCAAATGTATGATTTTTGTTAAGACATTTTTATAACTCCAAGCCTCCCACTCAATGTTCAGAGGGGATAAGAACGCGATTGCGTTGTGGATCTGAATTAAGACGAAGAGATCCTGTGGTCGCATGGGTGTACCAGTTCTTTGATTATTCAGGATACGAGGGACAGACTGTCGAAAGAAGAACCAGAGTTAGGTTTATCATTCCGTTAGGGATGTCGTATGTTTGGGATCTACTGTATCATTGAGGACTCTGTATACAGATCCGTATTACTGTTCGGCGACCTGCTAAATACGGTAATAATTATCATATTTGGAAATTTAGTGAACCATGGCACCCTGGAAGACTACAAGTGAATTTTGTGTCCGGAATGTTGGAAAAAAACTGCTTCGTCCCAAATAAGTGTATTGCTGAGTTTACACTCAGGACTCTTGTGCAACACGATAAGGAAAAACAATGCTTTAGATTCTGATATTTTCACAACAGTTGTCATGATCGTGCTCTCCCGAAGAACTTAGGTCATTTTTTGGTTGTGAATCGCTGTAGATAATCCATGTTCAATATTCACAGCCTCAGATCCCTCCGATACTTGATAAACTCCAGCAAATTCTCCTTGATTTCGTCCCCTCTCCTCTTAAGCTCCTTACCACCATCTTTACGCCTATCGATCGCCTTGACAGCCTTTTTAATACCTTCCACGCTACTCGTGAGGCGTTCTTGGTAGTTCCCATGATGGAAATTCACGTCATATGGTAACGTCTCGTCTGAGTATATGTCAATGATTGCTGAGACTGCTTGGATCATTGGTTCCGAATCCTGGGGGAAAGTCGCAGTCGAAGGAGGAAGAAGAGAGAGAAGGTACTCTGAGATCATCTAAAGATCGACGTCATCAGAAGAGAAAAGAGGGATGAAACGACGGAAGAAACTTACCCTATTGGCCTCAATAGCCGTTGGAGTCTGCGCGAGACATTCCAGAGATCCAATACATTTAACACGTAGTCGGGCATCAGAAGAGGTTGAGTTGCAAAGCTGGATCAGCGAATTGATTTGCTCGATGTTCGGGATCTGAATACAGATAATCTGAGAAGGCATTCCGCACCCAGACGGTATCGCTTACCAGATGCCCCTTCCACACACGCCCGACACTCCAAAGCACGCCAACTGCAACATCCCAAAATTCCTTCCTCCGCTCTTGACCGAGCCCAGCCTGTGTTCCAACTAAACTGAGGGCAGACCAGATGCCATGCCATACCCTTAATCCGCCGTCAGTATCTGATGTAACGCTCAGATTCGGTACGGTCGAAAAGGAGAGGAAAATATTGTTTAGACATTCCAAAGCAGCTATATGCACAGCACCTAGTGCGGACGTCGTTGGTGGATGTATTGACTGAGCGGCTAGGGGAGAAAATGAAAGAGCTGTTGGCTGCACGAGCGTGAGAAGAGGTGCAACTAGTGTTGTCAAGTATGACTGGCCACTGGAACCATTGGGCTCTGGTACATCCCCTGTATCCATCAAGGCATCGTCGCTGACATCGTCCCTGAGTTCTATTGAAAAAAGAAAAAAAAATTGATAATGGAACGGAACGGACAAAACCACTAACCATCGTCTTCATTATCTGCTGAAGCTTTCAGCAAGTCTGGTTCTGGATCAGGCAGTGTAGCACAGACTCCAGTCAATATCTCAAGACTCATTTGCACAGCACGAAGTTTGGATTCTAAAGCCTCGAGTTGGAGCTCTATGGACGACTTGTGGTCTGATTTTGGTGATTTGAGCGACAAACGCTCAAAAGCCGGTTCTGAAGTCTGCCTTTGAACGAGCTCCTGTACCGCATTCGTGGTGTCCACGAGAGATATCGAGGTAATGACTGGTTGAAGAAGGGGTAACACTACATCTTTATCAATCTCAATGAATGACGCAGCAGAAGGAGGGGGGAAAGGAGAGATATTGCGCAAGATCCCTATTATTTTAACTGGATCAGCAATTAGCGATCGAAGAATGAGACATTTTTACCAGCCGCCAGGACTGCCATAGTAACATTTCGAGAATCCTCTTGTGTGTCTTGACTTGTCGTCGTGCGCTCATTTCGAGCGATCGACAAAAGACATGTAATGTATCCCGCGTCGGCTCTCACTTCGGAAATGGCTTGGATATTATCGTCCGTTAAAACATATAGACATTGGGCTGCAAAGAATTAATTGATCTTATATAACTGATTTTTTTAAAAAAAACAGACCTGCAGCCATCACAGGAGCTACGGCTAGCTTCTCCCGTGCGCCAAGAAAAGACATCAAGAATGGGATCAAATGGATGTCATTTATGGTATTCAACGCTTTATTTGAAGTTTCTCTACAGATGTGAGAATCATAAAGAATGCAGAGAGTGATACGGCTCACGAAAGACACCACAATATCGTGATAACATTATCCGCAAAGTCGTACACAATTCTGCGTGCGTTTTCCGGACCCTTGGGATCTAAAAGAAATTGTGAAAGAGTAGAGGAAATCTGCAGTGTTTCAGAAAACTAAGTAATCCATTAAGGTATGCCAAACCCCGTACCTTTGGGATGAAAATCTTCAAAGGCGTCAAAATATTCTTGTTGTACATCTCAGCACAAATGTCGTATCCACCGTCAATGCATAGATTCCTTCATAGAAAGTGTAAAATCAGATCACAAAATACAAAAAAGCCATACCTTAATGCGCCAATCGCTTCCACTACCACTTCTTCCTCACTATCGGTCAGTCTTGTGATCAAGGCGCCGACAACGTTTCGCCCCTGAAGCAATCTTCTTGTTGAAGGATCGTTCTGGATCAGATTCGAAACAGCAACGCATGCCCATTTACGCTCTGCAGTATCTGGACTCTCCATCTGGCAAATGAACCATTATAAACACTCTAACTTCTATCGTACTTTCATTACTCTTGAATGCCTATACACACTTTCTGGATGATGGGCAAAATCTCATTAGATTTTGATGACGATTGGTACGCTGACGCAAGGCCTTTTGGAAGATGCAAATCGGGAACACGCATCGGGTTGTGTCTGCGCATAGCTTTTTTTTTCTGGGACTTGCCCATTGCGAAGTGCAGGAATAAGTGGAAAAGTATTCGTGAAGAGGGAAAAAAGTGTGCACGTGATAATCCCAATATGCACTTCATGACGTTTTTTAATTTTTCTTATGTAGGCTTTAAGGAGCACGAGTATGTATTCAAGAAAGTAAAACTGGACAGTAGTGCAATGCGTATGATAATGTGACCAAGAAAGCGTGTGTAAGAAAGCGAAGGTATAGCAAAATGGAAAAAAAAACTTTCAGGTAACCGACGTCGCCGAATCGTTCCTGTCGTGATCTTGGCCGGGCAAACGCCCTTGTGGAAAGGAAAGTGGCAAAGCTTCCCATGCTGGTGCACTAGGGAGAGACCTCGGAGGTTCTGTCACAAGATCATCTTCATGGCTTGTAAGCGGAGGTGCGGAGGGAAGGAGCAAAGTTTCGTCCAAAACAGGAGCGGATCTCTCCTCAAACGGCGGCGCAGAAGGTTCTGGTTCTGGCTCGGCATTTTCTAAATCGTCATAAGCAAACGCGTATTCCAATCGCTCCGCGGCGGCCAGTCTAGCTTTGGATGGGGGAGGAGGGAACAATGATGGAAGCGATTCAGCATCTCCTATCGGGGCGCTGAGAGGAGACAAGTCCTCAAATTCCAAATCATCATCCCATGCAGGTGCTGAATGCGACATAGTAGGAACAAAATCTTCAACCTCCGGGGGGGCACTTGCAAATTCGGCTAATCGTGCAAGCAGGGCCTTGTCATCCGTTGCTACATGAGCCGTCTGGGACAAAAGTTCACGGTCTGGAGACAACTGGGGACTGGGATACATTGATAATTGGGAAGGCCGCGCTGAAAGAGATAAATGTGGCGTGATACCTGAAGATACTGGAGTCACGGAAGGACTGGAAGAGGATATAATAATTGGTGGGACTTGATGTTCGAGGTGGTAAGCTGGCGGAAGCAAAGAGCGAGTTGTTTCAGTCGTTTGCGGATGTTCTTCTTGAAACGGCTGATTACGACTTGATGCAACTGAGAAGCCTGAAGATGGTCTCGATGAAGACCCAGCTAATTGGCTTCGAGAGTCAACACCAGATGTGGAAAAATGGTTGATTTGAGAAGCCCTATTGAT
>Ga0307514_10003293_pt1 | contig 15693 bp, 13 predicted proteins | sample 16_EM_MG_FD_203088 | JGI IMG/M metagenome (GOLD analysis project Ga0307514, IMG submission 203088) | Populus trichocarpa ectomycorrhiza microbial communities from riparian zone in the Pacific Northwest, United States - 16_EM | ecosystem: Host-associated > Plants > Roots > Unclassified | place...
ACCAAGAGTATGGACAGACAATCATGGGGCATCTACACTGGCCTACAATCCAGATTTTCACAAGCGAACAAAGCACATCCGGAGGCGACATCACTTTGTGAGAGAATGCGCGGAGGAAGGAGACATAACTGTGCACTGGATACTGGGTGATGAAAATCCTGCAGATATGCTGACTAAACCAGTGACAGGAAAGAGACTGAGTTCGTTGAAGATACTTGCAGGCATGAGGACAATAGCGACTGGGCAAGTGTGACGGAAGGATGGATGGAATGGGCATTTTTCACCCACGCACAAGATTAGGGGGGAGTGTTAGAATGGGTAATCTAATTGGTGGGAAAATTGCAAGGAAGGATTGTGGGAGACGCTAGGGGGGTATATATGTCGGGTCATGTTTGCTGCCAGTTGTTTTTCGGGGTCTTGGGTCTTTCCTCTTAAGCTTTTATTCTGGAGCGTACAGTCAGAAGCTGAATATATTTTCTTTTTCCACTTGCGAATTCAAGTGAATAATCAAGTGCCGTGCACCATTCGCAGTAAGAATCGTAATTCTTACAGTGATTTAGGGCGCTGAGGGTAATTCCCAAGTCTCAACATACTGGAACTCACCTTCTCAGGTAAAATATAGTATTCAGAGTGCGGGGGTGGGGGTGAACCGACGTCTAGATGTCTGGCACTGGCTCACAAGTCACAGCACTGGATGTGGGTAAAAGCAGGCAGAGTAAGGCAGGACTGGGTTACGGTAGTTAGCAATTTTATTTTCGGGTACAATTGTTGCGCATTGCGGAATTGCATGCATGACGGCTGCGATTTGTCAGCACGGGTTGTAAAGAAGTCGGCACGGCTAGCCGTGAATCACGTGTGGGTTCATCTAAAAAGTGACGGGTAGCCGTGAATCACGTTTTACGCAAGCCGTGAAAAATGCACAGTCGTGAAATATGATAAGGCGTGAGTGACGCATGATTGTGTCTAATTACGGCTTGATAAGCGATTTCACGAGTGAAATTTTTCGGTTGACGAGTGCAAAAGTTAACTTTGACGCGTGACTTATCAGGAAAACCGGACTAAATTGACGCATGACTTTTGACCGAAATCCCGTCCCATATGACCCAGATATCTTTCCATAGCTATAGGCTTGTAGGCTATGGATCTAGTGCTCTAACTATCGAAAAGAACGGAATACATAAGGAAAACCCAACGCTTTTATCCCAAAGCATTTTTCACGACTTTCCTGTTGTGGATGCCTGCAGCCCTCGTGACGCCAAGGCGAGAGTAGCTATTCACAACACCTTAGGCTATGAGGCGGCCCCACTCCCGCACCTTTAAAGGATTGGGTTTACACATGGGACAACATGCCTCACTGGCACGGTATACACCTACTGTATGTACTCCGTACAGCATGTTGCATTCAAAATTTGGATCAGAATCACGATCTAGGTAATACACACTCAAATTCACTGCTCTGCAGTTCCACACCATACATTCACCCCGCCCTCCACGCCTTCGCAAATCCCACCTATTATTTCCGCGACGCTTTTTTTTATCCACCGTTTCACAACCACAGCTCCCTCATCTCTGCCACTTCTCGCCCCTTCCTTTCCCGGGATACCTTTCGAAGGCTGATTGTGTCCATACTCGGATCTCCCTGTATCTGGGTCTGCCAAAATCCATCCAAGGGCACCTACTATGAGCACCCGCCAAACCCAATGTAGCAACACGCAGGTTTGGTTGACAAGCCTTTCCCGTAATCGATGCCTGTGCTCAATAGCTATGACATCTTCAGCAAATGCTTTAGCCCAAGGGTAAAGGTAATGGAGAAGAATCATAAACCGGAAAGTAATAAATGCGATGAGTCGGTGAATTGATAGATTTTGAGGGTCCTTCTGCAACTGAGACTGAGATCTAGATGCTGTCTGGAGGCCTATGGCAGTCGGTGGGGGAGCAATGGAGTACTGGCGCTGGCAGAAACTGTTGTCGGGGCTATCCCTAATAAGTGGAAGTGTAGAACAGTATTGTGTGCCCTGCAATTCTGGTGAGAGGAGCTGTGACTGAGCACATTTCTCTGCAGCAGGAGAGTGACTCGAAATCATTGCTTTTTGTTGTTCCCTCAAAAGAAATAGCTGCCATTTAAGTTCCCTCTCCTTCAAGCAAAATATGCATGTACAAAGATGCACCTCGCTTAATGAGTCTCCATACTCGAGACCATTTTGTACAGCTGCCTTCCCTTTATCTTTTTCTGGGGGAGATGATCCTCTACTCCCCCTCGACGTTTCACTGGATGCCCTATCCATATAACCAAGAAGCCTGCTTAGGAGGCTCCTAGGGCGGTCACTTCTTGCTAAGAACATAACTGAGATCGTTAACATTTGTCGTATGGCAGAAGGGGGGATATCATGAGATTCGGTGAACTCCGTAGTTGACGACTGTGCCCCATGCTCATCTGAATCAAGTTGCATAACCGGTGCAGGAAGCTGAGGGGCATCCCCCTGATTCTGAACCGCTGAACTGGCAGCCACAAGGTTCTCCTCGAGGCCTGTGAGATAGTCCTGCCTCTTCCTACCTGAGTCCCCCTCCATACTCTTGTTAACCTCTTTCAAAAGGGTTTGCATATCTTTAGAATCATTGTGAATCAATGGGTCGAAATCGTGGTCACTTATCATAGGAGAAGGTTTTGAGTGCATTTGTCTAAGTACCTCGGCCGCTGCACGCAACAAAAACATGGGAACACCCAAGATCATCCCAGTAGAGGTCCTGGCGATCCCCTTAAGACTGAGCGGGATCGCGGATGCTTCAAATGCCACCGAAGGCAGGGAAGCGAAGCTTTGCGTCGAAATACACGGCATGAACTTCACCTTTTCTTGACCCGAGTTTTGGAAGTAAATCTTCCACCATCTGGTGACCATGAAATTACCTAAGTAGTTGTAGTATAGTTGTTGATTAGTTCGTCACATGATCTCAGCGCAGATTACCCTGAACTTTGCTGGTGAGCTATGAGTTACCCTCAACTCCAGTTCAAACAACGGTTATTTCGTTCTATTTAGGGAGAGCCAGACTCAATCTCACTTTGGATGCCTTGAGCTCTTTATGCAGGGTGCGAAGCTATTTGCCACCTAGTTGTATTAAGATTATGCTCGTATCCTATATATTGAGTAAATGATAATCACCTCAATAATACCCCTTCAATTGGCATAATGCAACTCAAAGGACGCTGGCTATTCATCATCATCACCATCATCACCATCATCATCATCATCACCATCCTCCTCATCACCCTCCTCACCATCCTCGTCTTCATCAGCATCATTATCGCCACCCTCATCATCCGACACCATCTCGTTCAAAGATTTTAGTCGTTTCTGTCGTGTGTAAGCCCACATGAGTAACGCCTCTGGAAAACCCAGAAATCACTGGGATGATTTTATCACCAACCTTATATGCCTTCTTCTTATCCTCAATATCGCCTAATACAAGTAGCAAATCATCAAGTTCGGCCTGAATATTCTTCGCTGTCTCTTCAACCGCACTTATTTTCACTTGTGCGTCCTCCTGAGCCTGCTTCAGTTTCTCCGTGGCCGCCTTCTCTTTCTTCACGCTCTCATCTACCAATGCTTTTGACTTGTTCAGCAACTCTTGCAGCTCTGCTAACTTCCTCTCTAGCTCGTCCCTCCTCTTTTCCGACTCCTCATTCGCGGCCTCCCTTGCTTTATTTAGTTTCTCCTCTGCAGCCTCCTGGGCCTTTCTTATCTCCTCATCTGCCGCGTTCTTGACTTCGATGACCTTACTTTCCGCCTTTGTCGCTCTCCCTTCTGCCTCGGTCTGCGCGGCTTTCAGCTTCTCCCTCTCTGCCTGTGCCTTATCTAGTGCAGTTTTTAATTTCTCCTCTACTGCTTTTTTCTCTTGTTCGGCTTGCTTCAGTCTCTCTTCCAGTTTCTTCAACTTAACATCTTCCTCAGCTTGGACTGCGCTGAGTTTCTGCTCTAATGCTTTCCGTGCTTTCTCATTCGCCTCAGCATTTTCATCGCTAAATTTCTTTACCGCAATGAGTTCTTCCTCATGCCGCCCTCTGGTGGCCCGGAATTCTTTAGCGGACGACTCAAGGTCTGCTTCAAGATCGTTGACCCGGCCTTCTAACATTGTAATGACGGCATCTTTTTGGTCCTTCGTGGTCTGGAGAACTGCTCTAGCTTGCTCTTCTACCTGACGTATTCCCGCCTCTGCCTTCTCCCCTAGCTTCTTTAGCTCTCTGTCGAAGTCGGCGCGGGCACGCTGTAATTCACCCCTTGACTCTGTTGTGATTCTCTGAACAAGAGCATCTCCCTCGGATTTTATTTTTGCCATTTCCCTTCGGTAACTCTCATCCATCTTTCTCAGTTCAGTGTCCTTTTCCTGTCGTAATCTTCGTGCGTCGGCTTCCCATGCATCCTTAGTCCTCTTGGCCTCCATATCCCCTTGCGCTTTTTGTCGCTTAATGGCCTCTTCGGCGTCTTTCCGCACCCTTGCGAGGTCTGCTTCAAGCTCCTTTATCTGCCCCTCACCTTCCTGCTGCACTCTTGCCACCCGGTTCTCAAGCCTCAGCACGGTTGCCTTGAAGTGCTCCTCACCTTGTGCAGCATTAGTCTCATAGTGTCTCTTTAGAGCCTCCGCCTGGTCGTGATATTTTGCTATTTCTGCCGCTGAGGTTTCCTTAAATTTCTTGAAATCCTGCTGTTCCTGTATAAGTTTCTTTTCCAGGTCCATATTTGTCGTTTGAAGCTTTCCAAGTGAGTCTTCTTTATCTACTATTTGTGCTTTAAGGGAGTCAACAAGTTCCAGCGAGATTCCGTTTGGAGTCCCATCACTACCTAGCTTGTAGTGAGTCTTTTGCCCGGGGTCTTTGTCAATGGTCCTGAAAATCCGGCTGTAGTTGTCCTTCAAGAAATCAATAAAGATGTGATTGAAGAAGATATCTGGCAACCCACGTTTGCCATTGTGCGTTTGGGCAGTCACTTCGAAATCTCGTACAATAGAATTTTCGCGCAAGCGGGTAAGCCTGTTGACATATTGGTCCCGACCTAGACGGCTGACTAGAATTGTATGGAGAGTTGCACGAGGCACTGGGGACTCCGTTGTGCTAAATTCATATAGAATACCGAGAAGGAATGTGCATAGCCCTTGAACCAATGAATTGCTGTTAGTCGATTTCGTTACCGCTGCGACCAAAGTCTGCACAGTCGCTCCTTCCTGTAGGAAATCGTCCACGGCGGTCGTGTCCTCATATAGCCATGTGCAAAGTACCATAAGGTAAGCCAGAGATATCCGGGGATCGTGGTTGTGCTCCAAACACGTGATCAGGTTTGCCGCCATTGTCTGAATCGCCGTAACTACCTCTTCACCTTCTTCCTCATCCCCGAATTCTACAGATGTCGCCATGGCCTTTGCTTCGTCGTTGTCGTATATGGTGTGCAGAAAAATCACTGCCGCCACCCAGATTTTGTAAGGGTCATTGCGTGAATCGCTATCTAAATCCATTAAACATGCGAGGATATTTGCCGTCTCGTCTAATAATGAATTAGCGCGTGTATAAGCAAAGGATCTGAGGTTCTAATCCACCTTCTCCACTGGTGTAACCATCGATAGCTCTCCTTAGGAAATGTAACCGTATTGGCGCGTTTCCGGAAAAGTAACTCTGTGAAGATCAGCAAACCTATGAACCCAGGGGATCAGTGAAACATACTTCAAGACAAGTACAGGCAGCTATGCGAACATCGAATGCTTGGACTGCCGAGTTCAATAGGGCCTGGTCCAAAAGTCCTTCAATGACATAGACCTTGTTGTCCCCATTTTCCTGCCCATGGGTATCAACTAATGGACGAGCCGGGTTGACATACTTCACCTGGAGCTGCGCGAAGTGCTCTTGGAGTGAGGAATTTCCGTGAATGATATCTGCGCATGTTCTCAGGGCCTATAGCAGATTAGGTCAACGATACAACTGAATCAATTCAATTCCAGAAATGGAATACCTCTGCTCGGACGCCAAAATCGCAGGTGTTGGAGAAAGCCAAGTCCAGAACCTGCGCCAAAATTCCGCTGTGGAAGAATGCGTGCTGTAGTATCGTAAGCAAGTGTTTACCAGCAGAGTAGACAGGGAGTAATAATCACCTGGTTTGCAGGAGTTCCCTGTCCCCCAGGTGCAATACATGCCCTACAGACCCCTAATGCCATGTGAAGGTTGTTGTTTCGCTTTTCAATAGCATAGGGTGGTATATCCCCTTCCACACCAAACAGTTTATACAGCCTAGGCACGAAGCCAGTCTCCCGAAAAAGTACTTGATTCGATGCATTATACGCGAGAAGGTTTGTGAGCAGCTGGAGACAATCTTGAACGATGATTCCCCCACTACCGACACCCCCTTCAACGTCTATGATATTGAAGATCCTATCAAAAGCATTCTCAAATGCTATAATTTTCTGGACGTCCTGGTGACCATCGCACAGGTGCATCAGTAGTAGTATTGCCTCTAACACATGGGTTAATTCTTTACATTTAAGTCAAGCTGCAATATTTATGATTACCATTTCTTATAGCATCACGTTTATCATCGAGAATAGATGCTAGTCTGGATATACCCAATGGGGCAGTGTAAACACACTCTTGGGTCCGTTCTGGACGATTTTCAAGTATCGCGGCAAGCAATTGAAGGGTATATAGACGTGTATAGAAATCGGGATTCTCAAGTAAGTCAATTAGGATGGTGAGATTTTCTTGTTTCTGATATCAATTGTCAATTGATCAGCTACATGTCTAATATGCCCAAGATGACTATCCACGAACCTGCGTAAACTCATCCGCAAGCCAAAGGGCTATATCACCGGAAGATTCTGGCTGCCAGAATTGTTAGCTTCATACCACATGCCACAGCCATCGCTGCCGTACTCCAGCAAAGTGCTTTCCTTGGCTTTCAGATCACTGACGTTTGTTTCATCCTTTGCAAATAATAGTAACAGTGTCTCCAAGACTACTTTCGCAGTGTCCACATCCTCATAATCCCTAGCAAGAGTTTGGATAAGCCCTCTTAACCCCCCTGATGCTACAGTCTCTTTATATTCTCTTGCAAAGCTGCGTAAGCTTAGAATGGCGGCTCTGCGATCCTCCACGAGGCTGCTGGTGGTTAACCGAAGACACAATGTCTGGATGGCAGTAGTGGCATCTTGTTTCACCGGGGCCTGGCTTTGGAGTATCCCTGAAAGTAGTGACATTGGGCGAAGTGGTGAAGCCCCTCTCAAGGTATGGTGGGTAGTTGGGATTATGTTTAGTTGTCAAGTACGGATACTCATGCCGGAAAATATGTTGGTCATGTGAGCCAAGACTTCTGTGTCGCACAGGCACTCGTGACTGACGCACACCATCGGGGATGTCAGACATTTCCTATTCGCGTCTCATAAATACTTGCGAAACTTCCCCGGGATTTCTATACCTACATCTCAGCCGCCGACCGCACTTACACCAAGTATAGCACAGTGACAAAGCTAGACTCACCGTTCGATTGTTCTGGACTCAATGGGTGTCCCAGCTCTTTTCCGATGGTTGTCACAAAAGTACCCCAAAATCATCTCTAATGTCATCGAGGAGCAGCCCCAGGAGATAGACGGCCAAGAGATACCTGTTGAGACGACAGGCCCAAATCCCAATGGTGAGGAGATGGACAACCTCTACTTGGACATGAATGGTATCGTCCATCCATGCTCACATCCAGAGGACAGGTGAATACGCTCACTCGACGTGCACCCTCCACGATTCTGACCGGTGATTGTAGACCACCCCCGGAGACCGAAGCAGAGATGATGCTTGAGGTGTTCAAATATACAGACAGAGTTGTCAAAATGGTCAGGCCAAGGAAGGTCCTTATGATTGCCATTGGTAAGAATTGTCTGATCAAAGCCAAAGAAACGGTTAGTAACTAATATCGTCCTAGATGGCGTTGCCCCCCGGGCAAAAATGAATCAACAACGTTCTCGCCGTTTTAGATCCGCACAAGAGGCTAAGGAGAAGGAAGAGGAAGCTGCCGAATTTGTCAAAATGCTTCAGAGTGGTGGGAAAGATATTCACGAAAGTCTGGCAAATAAGAAGGTGTGGGATAGCAATGCCATCACTCCAGGGACACCATTTATGGATATTTTGGCTGCTTCTATTCGTTACTGGGTGGCCTATAAACTCAACGCGGATCCTGCTTGGGCTAAGGTATAGTCATCGCTTGACAATTAACCCGAGCAGAGCCGCTAACTTTCGATGCGCCGCTATAGTTGAAAGTTATCATCTCTGACTCCACCGTCCCCGGTGAGGGTGAACACAAAATTATGGAATTTGTTCGAAGCCAGCGTTCTTCACCAGAGCATGACCCAAACACCAGGCATGTAATTTATGGATTAGTAGGACACACAATGCCTTTAGTGGAATATTTCTGTTACTAATTGGTGAATCAAGGATGCCGATTTGATAATGTTGGGGCTGGGTACTCACGAGCCTCATTTCCGTGTACTTCGTGAGGATGTTTTCTTCCAAGACTCAAAGAGTAGGGCGTGTAAGCTGTGCGGGCAAAGTGGTCACAGGGCCGAGGAATGTACAGGTCAGCCCAAGGAGAAAGTTGATGAATTCGATTCCAAAGGCAAGGGGGTTACATTGAAGCCTTTCATCTGGCTCCATGTTGGTATTTTGCGTGAGTATCTCGCAGCTGAGCTTGATGTCCCCGGTTGTAGATTTCCATTTGATTTGGAGCGGGCCATTGATGATTGGGTCTTCATGTGTTTCTTCGTTGGAAACGATTTCTTGCCCCACTTACCTTCCCTCGATATTCGCGATGGCGCTATTGATACTCTCATGGCAATATGGAGAGACAATCTTCCAGTCATGGGCGGATATGTCACGAAGGATGGCGTTGTGAATTTGGAGCGTGCCCAATACATCCTTGATGGACTTGCAAAGCAGGAAGATGCCATCTTTAAACGTCGCCGAGAAGGTTGGTTGCCACAAGCATAAAATTTGAGGGTTTAATGCTAACAAACTCAGCTGAGCAACGGCGTGATGACAATGCCAAACGCCGCAGGATTGAGCAGAATGCCAGGAAACACGAGCGGGCAAGCCAAAATAAGCGGGATAACAACCTCCCTGAGCCAGAATACATGAACGCAATTATTACACCCAAATCAATGAAGGGTGATACAATGCCAACATTGCCAGTTCCAGGGCTTGAAGTCTTTCGCCCTGGTGATTTGACTAGGGAGGACAAGAAGCGCATGAATCATGACTTGATCATGAATCGTGGAGCCATCAAACAAGCCAATATGGCAAACAAAAGTGCCGCTGCTGCTCTTAAGTCTCAACTACTTTCCACTGATAGCGACACCTTGATGCAAGGAACTACATTCACCCTAACTGCTGACCCATCTGTGCCACATGTAACACCCACCAAGCGGAAAGTAGACGAAATTACAAATGATCCTCCTGCTACACCTGTGGAGCCGGATGAGCCCAAAAGCACAGAAGGTGAACCAAATTTGGATACAGTGCGCCTCTGGGAGCCGGGCTATAGGGATCGCTATTACGAGCAGAAATTCGGGAAAGACCCCAAAGATCTGGAATTTCGAAAGCATGTTGCTGCTGATTACGTGGAAGGGCTTTGCTGGGTTCTCCTTTACTATTTCCAAGGTTGCCCGTCATGGACATGGTTCTATCCACATCATTATGCCCCTTTCGCTGCGGACTTTCAGAATCTCAAATCTTTGGATATCAAATTTGCTAAGGGTAAACCCTTCAAGCCCTTTGAACAATTGATGGGTGTTCTTCCAGCTGCTAGTAAACATAACCTGCCATTGCCCTTCCAAGATCTAATGACAAACCCTGAATCGGAGATCATTGACTTTTATCCTGAGAATTTTCCCATCGACTTGAATGGTAAAAAGTTCGCGTGGCAAGGTGTCGCATTACTGCCATTCATTGAGGAATCGCGATTGTTGGAGGCAGTCGCAAAGGTATACCCTAAATTGACACCAGAAGATCACGCAAGGAACGAATTAGGCAAGGATGTATTATATATGTCTGATCAACATCCTCTATATAATGATCTCGCGTCGAAATTTTACTCAAAGCGTGGGGATACGGGAGTAAGTTTACAGTTCCATTCTCAATAATAAACTGGTGAGCTAACGAGTCTCAGGAATATATACTGAAATCCAGGGTTAGCGAAGGGCTGGCTGGTTTGGTAACCAAGGACGATACATTCATACCCAGAAGCACCCTACCATTTCCCCTGGACGAGGGCAAACTTCCTGACATTGAAGACGACAGGTCAATGAGTGTCTTCTATTTCTTTCCTCCCAGCAAAACTGCCCACAAGTCGATGCTCCTTCGTGGCGTGAAATTGGCACCATCCGCCCTCAATAGCCAAGACCTGGCAATCGTACGCAGCAAAGCAGCAAATTCGGGTCGACAATTTGGCGGTGCTCAGTTCGGTGGTCGCAACAATGGCGGTGGTCGAGGCCGTGGGCGAGGAGGGTATGGTAATAGCGGTCCACCTGGCTTCTCGTATCAACCGAGTAGAGGGCCTCCTCCTCTTCCACAGTCCGGGGCTCCACCTTCCGCCGGGCTTGGAGGAAATAATCAACGGGGACCACCAGGCGGGGTTTGGCCACCACCGCCACCACCGCCACCACCCGGCAGAGGCGGTGCTTGGCCACCATTTCCTCCACCGCCTCCGCCCTCCTGGAGTAGTTATTCTGGTGGAGCACCACCCCCTCCGGGAGTATATGGTTATAATGCTTATCCTCCACCGCCGCCACCTTCATACCGCCGCGACGACCACGATCGTAGGGATAATAGGGACCGAGATAGGGATTACGACAGGAGAGATAACAGAGACCATGACCGCGACAGAGACCGTAGCCGCGATTACAGAGATAATCGCTCTGAGAGTGGTCGTGGGAGTGGTTCATATGGAAGGGGTAGGCGTTACTAACTGACCAGCTAACCCTTTGAGGATTTTTAGGTCATACCCAAATGCTGCCCTGAAACTTGCTAGAATGTAACATTTACCCTGGGATTTGCATCGTTCTCCTTTTATTTTTGGATAGAAAGCATGGCTGGTAAGATTTCTGGGCAGAATTATGTATCAAGGGGGTTTTTGCTTTATGGTTGTGTTGATTGGTAGTTTCTAGAATAATTTACGCAGTGCTAGTTAGTGTCTAATGAATTCATTGGCGCGCAACATTGTTGATTCAGGGTAACCGAAATTTGACCTCACGAGCTTAGGCATTACCCTGAACCCAACTCTCATGCCCCAAACTCGCCGAGTTTTAAGAAACTAAAGAAAATAGAAGATACCTATTGAAATTACTTTCATGGGTAGTATTAGCGCAGTTGTGTATGTACTTTGTGATAGGCATGAAGGCCCATGCAAAAATATGCCAAACATACGAATTTACAAAATACGGATATTGTGGATAAGATTAGCTAGCCATAAGAGGTGTTTCAGGTTGGAATAACCTCAGATGGTATTATGTCAATCAAACTAGAAATACCATCATACTATATTACAAAGTTGGCAGTTTTATGGCTCTTGACCTGGTCTATGTTTACAGCATACTGTCACTACCTAGTGGAGAATTATATGTAGACTCTTGTTCACCCACATATGGTAAAAAATTTTGGGAGATTGCATTGATTATTATACTAACAATCCCCCGCCAGCCTCATTAAAACCCCCCCATCTCGGGTAAAGTAAATCAGACCTAGAGCTATAGGTCGGGAGAAAAAAAAGACGAGAGCGGAGGAAAAAGAGTATTGGAGTTTCCACAGTTACATAACATAGACTCCACCCAAACAGACCTTCCTAGCCCCATGTCCCTTACATTAGCTTCTGTAATTGATTATCGTATGCTGCAGTGCGACGTGGACTCGTTACTTCGGAGTTGAGTATATGCCAAGAAGGTGGTCAGGGAATCAAGACCCTTAGTTGATTTGTTATTTGTATGTGCATGTGTGGTGTGTGCCCATGATTATGAGTTTCGTGGTCATGAGCTCGTGGGTGTTTGTATTTGTGATGTGCCCAGAGGTAAGTTTCAAACCCCATGACTGAAGGCGTAGAAGACCAGGAAGGCCCATAAAGATGCGTTCTTTGACAGGGTTAGGAGTCAATATGGCCCGCCAAGAAGACCCACCATGGTGTTATGAGTCATGCTCCAATGGCTCCGCAAGAGGAGCCCAGAGGTGGGCTGTTTGTCGGCTTTTCTCCAGACCAATGCTTGCATAGGGTTTTCGCCATAGGAAGTACATGACAGGGCTAATTTCATAAAATACCATTCAGCCCGTCAAACTTGAACGTTTCTTAGAGAGCTCCAGGATTCAAGTAGCCCAGAGGCCTCGAGCCTTGCTCGATTAGAGCTGCACGGCCAGCGGCAAGTATTGCTGGTCCGTTTCTTGTTTTTACCTAACTCTGCAACATAAACAGGAAGAGACTCCCTAGGCATTGCCGTAAGAGTGGAAACAAAAGGCCTGTCGACCTTGCTTTGCTCTAGGGAGGCCATCGTTCAATTGGACAATAAACGACCTGCCCTCAAATGCCAGGCCTCCCTCGAAAAGAATTGACAAAGCTGCCAATTCTCAAGCTGTAAATAGAACGAGAAGTCAATATTAACTATGAAACCACAAAGTCAAGTATTCGGGGTTTTAGAAGTACGTACCAAATACTACCACACTCTCAAGCAAAGGTGTGGCACTGGTACAGTCAGCAGCCAGCAGGTAATCCCCAGTCCCTACAGTGCACACATCGCGGTACTAAGTCCAGAGACTCTCTCTGCCAGGCGGCTATGTATATCTGCCAAAATATGACGCCTACTGAGACTCAAAATCAGATCCTCGGCGGAGTAATCCTAGCTTGAAGGAGGGGTAAACGTCATTGGTAGAGACTTGATTCCTCCTGCAAGCTCAACATTCATCACCATGTACATTAAACATGGCCGGTAACCAGTGATCGCAATCCAGGTCACAGCTGTGGGTGGTAGAGTGCCAGTTCTCGAGCTGGTACGATCCCAGCTTCCCCCAATCGGGGGACTGGAGCCAGGCTCCACTCATAGCCAGAGGTATCCTGAAGCAGGGCATTAGCTGGGTTAACAGGGAAGAATCAGATGAATTGGGGCAATCGCAAAATGAAATTATGGCATAGGAGATACTTACCTCTCTCCTTCCTCTGGGTTGATGGAATTCGGGGCGGTGGTCGGGTCATGCTCAGTTTATACCTCAACGGTTTGTGACAGCAACCAAATTGCACTCAGTTCAGCAAGGGGGCTTGGGATGGGACTAGTAGGTAATATCCAAGTGCTCTCTTGTTATAGGATTTCAACAGTTCTACTTCAGGAGTCTGGTTGCACAACCCCTTGTAGAGAACTTCAGCTACTTCAAGTGGTATACCTATGCATCTATATGGGTAAAACGAGAGCACACCGTCCGTTGCCTCTTTTAACCACTACAGTGTCAGAAATTCCTTGCAGATTTGGTAAATCGGAGAATACAAGACAAAAGTTTTCCAGCCCCTTGATGTGATTAGTTTAATGAGGTCCTCATGTTGAATGGGGAGGGGAGCGTATCAGGGGTCCCAATTATTGCCCAACCATGCTTTTCCAGCAAGAGGACTCGATTCCACAAATTCTCATACACTGATCGTATTATGATCTTGCTCCTATAGACTTTCCCTCATCCAAGTGTGCTCCGGTTGGACATTTCAATGGTTCTTGACCTTCGGGATCGCCTAGTTCGGGATCTCGGATGCAATATTGCAGACCACCAAAACGTTACGATCAAATGGGAGTGTAGTGGTAATGGTTGAGGGGTCTGTGGTTGTTTTAATCTTATAATTAGTTTCTCAATTCTTTTTGCCATACCATGAGGTACAATGAGAATGGATCTTCTCTGGAATAGAAATTACCTGAAGCACTAGTTTTCTCAAGGTACTCAGATATGCGTAGTTATAAAACGAAATCCGAGTCTCACGTACCAGGATCGCCAGGCCTACCCCCTCGACTCCAAAGCGAAATGGCCCACGTGGGGCAGGCAGAGTTTGAAGGGCCTGACATACATCATGACAGACCGAGGCTCCCTCAAACACTGGTTCTGGGTAATAGGGAGAGCGGAAGATAACAAATGCAGATGCAGGGTCAATGGTGGGAATAGCCCAAAATGCCCCGCAGTGCAAGCTAGCAGGAGACGGTAACGCGGTGGCAGAGGCGGAGGAAAACAAAAAGTGGTATGCGGTAGCGGAGTTCATTGCGTAATTTCTGAACAAGTATGGTCAGAGACCGGGTCCGGGAGACATAACCTACATGTAGGTGCGGTCTCTCGCCATAGACTAGGTAGAGTTACAAAAAAAAAACGCCTTTACGATAACATGCATGCACCTTTTGTGGCCCTTGAATAATATACCACCAACCACCATACCATAAACCTCTCAGTGTCCATGGAAGGGCCACTCGGGAATCGGGCTTCTATCTGTTTCATCGGGAGAAGCAGGAGACCAGCTTCATTGAATGGGAAAGACTACTCCATGGCTACTGAGATCAGCTGCGAGTTCTGGGGTACTTTTTCGAGTTACAAAAACATGATGTTCAGTTCAGAAGTGCCAGTTTATAGCAGAAATCAAAGCTTGAGTAATATTCTTAGTTCGTACCTGAAATTAATGTCAAGGAACCCTCCGGAGATGTAGGTATGGTCTGTAGATATTTCTTCAATGACTCCCGGGTCCAGAAACTCTTTTTTTCACTTTAAAAGTTGGTACTTCCATACAGCTCAAGTGATGGCGAGGTATGCCCAGAAACTAGACGTCGTTGGATCTATGAGTCTGGGAGGGTTATCAGCTATGCCTATAGAAGCCACCAGCACAGACAGAACAGCCAATCTCACCATCACCTTCTATACGACTGCTGCCTAGGAAAATTAGATGCCGCTGGATCTAGAAGTGCCTGGGAGAATCATCAGCTATGCCTATAGAAACTACAAGACATAGGGCCGCAAATCTCACCATCGTCCGCTGCCCGAGAGAATTGACAATATGGCCCCACCTCCCCACATTTTGCAAGGGTCCCTATGAAAAAACATGACGTTCAGTTCAGAAGTGCCAGTTTATAGCAGAAATCAAAGCTTGAGTAATATTCTTAGTTCGTACCTGAAATTAATGTCAAGGAACCCTCCGGAGATGTAGATGTGGTCCTGTTCTCGTACCCAGACCGATTTATTTTTGGTGGTAGGAGGGCACGAGAACAATATGGTCTGTAGATATTTCCTGAATGTGACTCCCGGGCCAAGAAACTCTTTTTTCACTTTAAAAGTTGGTACCTGCATACAGCTCAAGTGATGGCGAGGCGTGCCCATAAACTAGACGTCGTTGGATCTAGGAGTCTGGGAGGGTTATCAGCTATGCCTATAGAAGCCACCAGCACAGACAGAACAGCTAATCTCACCATCATCCTCTATACGACTGCTGCCTAGGAAAATTAGATGCTGCTGGATCTAGAAGTGCCTGGGAGAATCATCAGCTATGCCTATAGAAGCTACAAGACATAGGGCCGCAAATCTCACCATCGTCCGCTGCCCGAGAGAATTGACAATGTGGCCCCACCCCTCCACATTTTGCAAGGGTCCCTAATGCTCCCCTCGCCCTGTTTTTTTTTTTTTTAAAA
>Ga0307514_10003294_pt1 | contig 15687 bp, 25 predicted proteins | sample 16_EM_MG_FD_203088 | JGI IMG/M metagenome (GOLD analysis project Ga0307514, IMG submission 203088) | Populus trichocarpa ectomycorrhiza microbial communities from riparian zone in the Pacific Northwest, United States - 16_EM | ecosystem: Host-associated > Plants > Roots > Unclassified | place...
CAAAAACAACAGCGACATGCTCCATGCGGCATCCTGAAAATGAGCGTCAATGGAGTGTCAAGGATTATTGGTGCTGGATCTTGGGTAATCTAAGTGTAACAATGTGGTAACAACTCATAGACAAAGTCGTGGCAGCCTTTTCAACTGAAATAACGTATGACACATACGTTACCCCATCATGAAACTGAGCGTCAACTGAGCGTCAACTGAGCGTCAACTGAGCGTCAACAATATTTGATCTTGCATATTGGGTAATCAAGGCTTTCTGCGCATAGGTGCCGCCATAGCAGAACTATTGACAACCTCTCTAGCGAAAAATGCAACGGGTAGAAGGCAAAACACGTATTTCAAAATAATCAATGTCGCTGATTGCAAAACATCCAAAAAGAGATCATTGGCTGTCAAATACCTAATTTTAATAATGTTCAATTATGCAACTGCAAAAACAAGAACATTATATAAATCTACAGATGGACCCGCTGTGCGACCTGCTGACAACCCGCCCAATCCAGACGGGTTGGGAGATTTGCATCGAACCGTACCCGAATCGACGGTTCGGGTGTGTTGACAACCCGGACCGCCAATTTGGCAACTGTTCGGTTCTGACCCGGACCCGGACCCGAAGTGACGGTCCAGAACCGTTGCTAACACTACATGTAGCTCAAAGTTGCATCATCGTGAGATGTATATCGAGCATACATATAGAATTCTAACAATGACCGTGTGCACTCAATTGCGTGATTGAATATGGGACGCTGAGCGGGGCTTCCACCTTATAGAGACTGGGTTACAACTCCAAGCATGTACCGGCTCATTTCTTTCATCTCCTTCCCATTCCATTGAGAAACTTCTTCATATGACTTATTTTTTGGTGTGAGGTCGTGGTAAGCTGGCATGGATAACCAGATTGCATTGTACTTGTCAAGCCATTCGTGCGTCTTCATGAAGTGGAAAATCCACTTCTGGAGGTGGTGAAGCATGCCGATCTGCATTGTATGGAGGAGGTCGGGCTTCGGGAGGTCGCTCACGATACAGGGAATATGTTGAAACACATTGAATCCTCGGTGGACATGGCGCGACGAGAGTTCGGCATCGGCTGCCTTGGTGTTGACATTGCTGAGCGTTCTATATAGGTTGTGATCCCGCCGGGGGTGTTGCTTGTCAGAAGGGATATAATCCCCAAGTTCATTCTTTGGACACTCACAACAAAAACAGACATGCCGCTCGAGATGATGTAGGTCGCTATACTCAGGGCAATCTGCAAGCCATGCTGCTAAAACCGGTTTGCAACACCTGAAGTTGCCATCTGCACAGAGAACGTTGTAATACCCGCTCTCGGTGTTGGGATTTTGTTTAAAGGTGAGAGGCTGGAGTACCCGCTGGAGTACTTCATTCAGCACCTCTCGGTTTGTTTGCTGCTGCTCATCCAGCCACTTCTGAGGAATATTGCGGTTCTTGATGGGAATCGGTAGGAGAGCGACCATCACGATGGTGTGCGCTGAGGGCATCTGGCGGATCTTCGAAGATAGATTGCCAATTGTCATATTTACAGGCGACTCTTTCTTGTCGCCAGCAAAATTTGAGAGATGTGTTCTGTCAGACATGAAGACCAAGGGAACCAGTGTATCCCCCAGTCTGAGCGTTGCCTTAACCTTGATTAGCACGTTATTATCCTCGAGTATCTCTGCTTACCTGTGTCTCCCACCACCAGTCCGCAGTGTGCATTTCAGTATAGAGGCGTTTTAGTGGCATATCGCAGTTAAAGCAATGCTGAGGGGCGTAAATGAAATGCTCGGCGTAAGCTGGCTGCCGCATCAACCATCTCATGCTGTTGATGATGTCTCGACTCCAGTATTTGATAGGCCGTTGGTGATTGTCATTCCATTTCATATCGTTGAGAGTGTGTAGTTCCCACTCCCTGAGAGCCTGATCATCAGGCATGCTAGCCACAAGCTTCTGGACTCCATTCCTGTTTTTGAAGCATGGGAAACCCAGAGCGGTGTTTTCTTCCTTCAGCACGTTTTCATGGTACGTCTTTATACCCTTCTTCTTGATCCCACACTGGATATATTTGTACTCTTCACGTGTCGCAAACGGGTAGTAGGGATTGTTCTGTAGGTTCGTTTCAAGGCAACCCTGAGCGTCGCGTTCCCATGGCTCAGCAATGTAATCGCTCAGCGGAGCGCCGGCGCCAGAGTATGTTTCCGTCCGCAGCAGAGGAGGTGGTAGTGGTTGAGACTCCGAGTCTGCGATGTTTTCAACGTGTTTGAGGTAAGGAAACACGTCCAAGTCTTCGACTGAATCCTTGTTAGCGTTGAATTCACGACGCTGAGCGGGTTCAACACGTCGGGGCACGCTGCGAACAGTCAGATTCTTTGCAACTTGAAGGTGTTCAGGATGGTGTAATTTGATATGTTTAAGTCGCCAGCTGTCTGAGGTGAACTTCTTTTGGCATGAAAATTCGGAGCAATGGAATGGGGTCTTCTCTTGCATTGTCGACGACACGGGAGGAGTGGAGTATTCACTGTAGAAAGGAATGAAAGTTGGAGCTGGGCCTGAACAGTCTGGTGCGGGTATAAGCTCATGATACTTGAGAGATTTATTGAGCCTCAATACCATCACGCCAGGAGTTGCAAAAACACTGCATGGGCGATATCCCATAATACTATGAATAATTAAAAAATAAACCCTGAGCAATTCAAAAATCTCGCAACGCATGTAATAATCAATGCCTGAGATAAATAGATTAGAACAAAAGAAATGAACAAGCCCACAACCCTAACCCAAACGAACAAAACACCTCCACGCATGCCTTAATCAATGCCTGATATGAATGGATTACAGCAAAGGAAACTCACAAGACAAGAACCGGACTCTAACCCAAACGCAATGCAAGAACTGGTTCACTCCTCGTCTACTGAGCCATCTGGGTGCGCCTCAGGGACAGAGACATCCGGGAGAGGGACATCGGGGAGAGGGACATCGGGGAAAGGGACATCAGGGAGAGGGACATCCGGGATAGGGACATTGGGGAGACTGTCGCCACCTGCCAATTTGCCGAGTAGCTGCTGCTCCACATCAACATCCGAGGTGTTTCCGGCTGCCCCAGAATCTCGCAGAGTTGGCACCACTGGGCGAGGTTTTTGTGGCGTCAAAAGCCCCAAAAACTCCAGCCCACTGAGGGCATCAGTCTCCGGAGTTCGTGGTCGTAGGGGAGGCTCCGGGATTTGTGGGGGCGGGGCAGGCGCTGCAGGTTGTGTCCCTGGGGTATGCTTGCGCATCTCCTGGCCTTGCTCAGGTAGCACGGTTGGCTCATTGTCTACCATGGTATCAGTATCTTCAGCCGATGTATTTACCATCTCTCCCTGGCCAATCGTCCGAGGTTGTTTGCCATCATCCTCATCCTTATCCTCCTCCTCATCCTCATCCTCCTCCTCCACCTCCTCCTCATCTTCCTTCTCTTCATCTTCCTCCTCTTCATCTTCCTCCTCATCATCGTCACCATCCCATTCCATATCCACATCGCCGTCTAAATCAACGCCGTCCAGTGCGTCCACATCATCCTCCATGCGCATATCCACATCAGTATCAGGTTCTGAGTCATATTCGCTGTCCGACTTCTCGGTAGAGTCGGTATCATCATATGAAGAAATTTGACACAGCGGGCAATGCTTCTGGCTCTAAATATACCCGCTCTAGTTAGCCCTCCGTGTCCGAGTCTGCCTCATACCTTTCCTTCTGCAACTGCAAAGCAAAGGCACGAGAGATATCATCTCCCCCTGGGGTTTGTTTAACAATACATTTCCCTTTAATATTTCCCTTCCCCTTCCCCTTCCCCTTCTCTTTCCCCTTCCCGTCCTTTGTTCCCTTCCCTTTCCCAGTCCCTTTCTCACTGCCCTGCATGTCCTCCTCACCCTCGGCATTGTCATTGTCATTGACATCGCCTGGACGGCTCCTTCCACCTCTCGGCGCTCCGGGATCCGCCCAGTTCTCATCATCATCATCCTCGTCGAATATCTCATCCCAATTAAGTGGTTTAACGGCCAGGAAGTCGCCTGGCTTGTACTGCCGGCAGCATGGTGGCTCAATCTTTGCCCTGAGATCATCCCTACCGTACCAAGAAAAATGCTCGCCGTTGCGTTTAATCTTTCCCAAGCTGGTTGTCTGTGGATTGGAGCGATCGACTCGATCCCCAAAAGCATGGGGGTTGTCCCACCTCCAATTGTTCATTTGATCGCGGGTTTTGTGAAACATTTGCCCCATATATGAGCGGAACACTGCCCACCACTCCCGAAAAGGTGAACTCCTGCTCCTGTGGTGGGGCCACATCTGCTGGAATTGTGAAAAGTGGCAAGTCGTGACTGGATCAAGAAAGATTATATTATAAAGAAGGTCCCAGGCCCTCTCATCCTTGACGCCGCAAACATTGTATATCCATATGAGTCCACGGATGTATTCTGAGATGAATCTCTTCATACCATTCTGATCCAACGACAAGCGTCGATTTATACCCGATGTCGGCATTTTTGCCCTAGCAGTTGCCTTCCCCTTTCCTTTGCAGCTGCCCTTTAGTACCATCACTGCGAGTTGAAAATGAATCTACATCCGGGGCGTTAGCATCATGATCCAGTTGAACGTAGCAGAAGGAAGCCCAGAGTGAACGTACAAAGTTGTGTAGGTTATCGGGTGTGCTTTGGAACAAGAGGCGTTGTTTTGTGCAAGTTACGTGATGTCGAGATTGTTCAGGATGCTGGCGGTGTGTTTAATTGCTGGCAGTGTGTTGAATTGCTGGCGGTGTGTTTAATACGGGAGGAAAAGAGTATCGCGGTGTAGGCTGGAAGAAGGGATAGATATACTCGAGTTCCTGCAATTTGGTTCATATCCTGCGTTTCGTTGGTTAATGAACACAAAACGTCCCAGCCTTCAGTTTGCACGACCACCAGGCACCTCATTCATGAGGTGCCTCGAGGAGAGATTTAGTACATCCGGTGAGGACAGTTTGCTACGCTGGGCGTTGCTTTGGCATCTCATACCACTTTTACCGCTTAGACCTCGTGCATCTCGGAGCAAACTGAGTAGTTCTCAAATTGTCCCAACTGTGCAACCATCCAACACAGCTGCCAACACCTAGCAGTGGAAAAAGCATGCGCAACTGATATCATAGGATAGAGAATACATCATTGTTCGCTTTGCGATGCTTTTAGCTCTGCCAAAGGGGGATTTCCTCTGGGAAGCTGAAGATATACACAATCAATAGTTTGAAATATTGTGCCAAAAACGAGTGCAATATGATGATAATTGCGCCAAGATGGCATAAACACCCTTCAAGCGGTGCAAATAGACCTTTAGACGTTGCTGTAACAGTGAATATCAATGCTCAGTTCAATCTGAGTTTAATCTGATGGCAGTTAACCCCATAATTGAATGCTTTTGAAGGGATCTCGTCCCCGAGTATTGTCAGAGTTTAGAGTCTAGCACAGTCTACACTGCGCCTATCTTTTTTGTCGAATTCGTCCATGGTCGCTCGAATAGGAGTTTAACTCGCCTGCCGTTGCGTATGCATGCAGAGGATATTATTCCTACCTTCTTAACGTCGAATGTCTATTTCGGAATATGCCTTCCCAAAACCCTCACCCTGACACGACTCCGGTTGTACGAAATGTTCGAAGTCTTGCTAATCGTCAGAATCAACAAAAGCGTGGGCCTTCAGGCAATTCTCAACTTTCGCCTGCTAAGAGACGCGTTTCCGTACCAGCTGGCAAGAGGGATTCCTCTCAAGGAGGGAGTTTCGTACCCTCTACAATCCCAAGTCAGAACTCCACCCCCTCATCTTTGCTGAACTATTCTCACGTTGCAGATATCACTCAATGCATGACTTCCACCCCGTCTGCTACACAGCGACGGTCAATAATTACTCCAACCGCCACGCCGTGTACAAGCAGTCGTAATACACCAGCTCCCAGCGGAACCATACAGACAGACTCAACACATCGCGTTATATCCAGCCCAGCATCCGGCATTGCTAGCACTCCCACTCCTCTCAGCGGTCTTGGAAACTTGCCTACCCCCATCCCGAATCCAGAAACCCGCGCGATCATTACAAATCCACTGCAAAGTTGAGCTACCGAAAAGAATCAGAGACAGAGGCAGTGGCAATTGCAACCGCAGGTGGTGTCTACACCTCAATCAATGGTCTCCGGCAGTCGCATTATCCATCGATTTGGTCACTCAGATATGACGCGTCTTGTATTTGCAACGGGCAGACTCCTGGAGCTCTACATGTGGAACAGACAGCCGTTTATGAGTGCAAGCGACTTGGAGATGGTAAGTTACGAAACGCGATGCGTTGCAAAAGCATTAGCTGAAGCCCCACACTGGCAGATAATAGAGACGTACTGGAACACTGCTATGCAGCAAAACAACATTTGGTCCATAGCATTCGAGGCACGCATGAAGGAGATTTTGAAAGAGGTATGCTGAATGAACAGCCCACGGTGGATATTACATGCTCAAACCGGTACCAGGTTCACGCACAAGTTGATAAGGTTAAATCCCATTTTATTCAATCAGCAAGAGACAACATTGCAGAGCTTTATGATCTCCGCCACTTTGAATCCACCGCAGAGCGTTTCGAATTCATTGATTCCCTTCTGGCAGACAATAAGTATCTTCTTCCGGTAGCAGAGCGTGTGGAAGGTGGTGTACGTCGTCCAAATCCAATGCAGAGAGAGTCGAAAGCTGATAACGAATGGCTAGCATCCACTTTACTTTCTGGCGGAACCAATCCCGCGGTTTATCTACATTAAATTTTATCATCGGGTGAATAACTGCGGTAAGTATGCTGATGGATTTTATAATTCCATGATTGATGACAAGAATGGTCATATACCCTTGCCACTGATCATGTTTACATGCACCGCGTTGCGCCATGCTCTCCTGGAGTGGCAAAAGAACAAAGGTGTTCATCCGAAAGCTTGCAAGTCAAAGCTGAAAGCGGGCAGACCTGATCGCTCGAACTACTTCAACCACAAGAATAACGGTGGTAAGATCGCATCCTGCTGCGCTGTAATGGGTCACAAGTTGTTAACCTCGCCTGGCGTTGCAGACAAGTATACGTTCTTGATGAATACCTGGAACACACTACCGGAGAGCGATCAACAGAGGGTGTATAACAACACTCTTGCTACAGTCAAGCGTCAGATCCAGCAGGCGGAGAACCCAACGCCTGCAGAGGTAATCAGCATGGAAGCAGCACTTGTTGACAATGCTATTCTTCTTGATTATTTTGTAATGGGCGGGGTCTGACGTAGGTGATATTGGTAACAAAATGTGATATCAGAAAACAGGGCAAGAGGCTCGAGATTTGTTTCGAGGAAATCAGGACACAGCAAGAGTCGAAGCTGTTTCAAAGTCGTAACTTGCTTTGCTATACAAGAGATCGAGTAAAGAGAGAAGGAAAGGAAATTCTCCAACGCCAACAACACTCTCTATATATACACTTCGTCTGCCACTCTCGAACCATTCTTTATGCTCCGATGTACCATCCGAATCTCATCCTATGATCTTACACACCCTTAGCGAACTTGTTATCAATACAACCACGCCATATCATCTGACGTCGCAACACTTCACGCTACTTTCTTATCTTACTAAATTATACCTCCACCATCTCACCGCTTCCTCTGTGTCTCCCAAAGTCTCCGCCTGTCTGTAACACAATTCCTTCCACACCCTTCGTAACTTCCTTCCCTTATTCCTAAGTACCTCCGTATATTCTAGCGCCGTGGCAGTATCCCCCCCATAGGTTTGAGGTCCTCTGAGACATTTTCCAATGGTCCAGGTTTCCCAGGATATCATTGATGAAACTCCTCCACCGCTCGTAACCCGTCAACAAACTTCGCCGCCTCCCAAGTGAGAAAATCATAATCCGTCCACCGGATTAAATACTGTAATTGATTCCGATATACTCGACTATCCTCAACACTAGACACTTGATATTTCTCTTCTCCATCAACCTCTACTGATGAGGGGGGTTCAACCCACTGTCCCGCCAAGGGATCCTCTACTACCATATCCAAAAGTGAACCGGGTTGAACTCGGTGAATTTGTATTGACGCAGGCAACTCCAACTCATATGCTTATGGGGAAACTTGCCTACACACCCGGAAAGGTCCCAATCGTTTCAAATCCAATGTCCAGGTTGGTTGAGTTATTCGGACATTGCGAGCATCCAACCAAACCTTAGATCCAACCTGTATATTGGGTGCAGGTACGCGTCCTCGATTCGCCCCTTCTTGCTGCAGAACTTGGCTTCGTCTCATCTCAACTCGCAAATGTTCGTGAACCTGTTGCATTGAAGCTTGAACTTGATCTGCATCCAAACGTTGTTGGTCCCGTTCCTGTATTGGCTCTCCTGGAAATAACATCCGGCGATCCACACCCTGAACTGCAAAGAATGGGGTACACTTCATTGACTCAGATATGCCATTATTCGCAGCGAATTCAGCAAGGCGTAACCACTGTACCCAATCATCTTGTTGGTGATTATCAAACACCCGGAGGTATTGTTCCATACCTGCTTTCATCCGTTCGGTCTGACCGTCGGTCTGGGGGAGAAATGCTGTGGACATTTGTTGGTCAATCCCTAGCCGGCTACATATCTGTCTCCAAAACGTAGGAGCAAACTGGGGTCCCCGATCCGAGACAATAGTCTTTGGCCGGGCATGCAACCATACAACCTCCCGCAGGAACAACTTCGCAAGTCCTATCGCATCTATTGTTGTATGGCAGGGGATAAAATATCACACTTTCGAAAGCCTATTTACTATGACCCAAACTACGTCTAACCCTTCACACTCCGGTAAACTGACTACAAAATCCATTGAAATATCTTCCCGTGGTTTCTCTGGCACAGAAAATGGCCAAAGAATTCCAAAGGTCGCATGCCTAGAGGTCCCAGACCGTTGACAACTATCGCAATTTCGTACGTATTGATCCACCTGTTTCCGCATATCTTTCCAGTAATACTGTCTATCCAAGAGATCAAATGTCTTTGCCCGACCTGGATGTCCTGCCAACGCAGTATCATGATGTTCCTGTATCAACCTTAGTCGTAACTGATCGCTCTCCAGAACATACTGCTTCCCTCGATACTGGACCCTCCCATCTTGCTCCATACATTCCGCTACCCAAATCTCTTTTAAGCTGCCATTTGTTCGTATTGCGTTCATTATCTTCTCGTGCAGCGGATTCTCTTCATATGCTTGGTTAAAAAGATCGGGTATCGAAAGGCGCTCTTGTCCACGTAAACCATTTGCCGATATCCTCAACTGTTCTGGTATATTATGTGGTTTTAACACAACCTGTTCCATATTTTTCAATCTTTCATCCCCCCCCCTCAGGGAGGTCTCCAGGCCTCCTTGTCAAAGCGTCTGCTTTTCCATTCGATTTCCCTGGTTGATAAACAATTTCATAATCAAACCTTGTTAAAAACTCGGACCACCGTGCCTGTCGTCAATTTAGAAGCTTTTTTGTCATAAAATATTCCAGATTCTTATGATCCGTTATCAGGTGTAAAGGATACGCGGCACCTTCACACTCAGGTCTCCATTCTTCAAGTGCCTTAATAATTGCCATAAGCTCCTTATCGTATATATCATAATTGCATTCAGTCAGCAAATGTTTCTTCGAATAGTATGCCACAGGATGTAACACTCTCTCATCATCTCGTTGTAACAATACTCCTGCAGACACATAATCAGAGGCATCTGTCTCGATAATTACCTCTCTCTCATGATCCAAATGCCAAAGCGCAGGTGCCATTGTAAACGCGGTTACCATGGTCTCAAAGGCCAACTGTTGTTCTGATTCCCATACAAATGGTTCATCCTTCTTCGTAAGCCTTGTCAATAGTTCCGCCTTCCCAGAATACTTAGGAATCAACCACCGATAATAATTGCAGAACCCCAGGAATTGTGGTACTTCAAAAAGATTATTCAAACGCCCATTCTCGGTTTTCTTTTCCCTACTCCAATTCCTCACAGTCTCCACTTTATCTTCATCCATCGAAATGCCCTTTGTCGATATAATCAATCCCAAATATCTCACTATTTCCTTATGGAATTCACATTTCTCTGGCTTCAAATATAACCCAGCTTTCAACAGCCATTGCATTATCCATTTAACATGGCCAATATGCTCTTCCTCGGAATCACTATATATCAAGACGTCATCCAAGTATGCTGATGCAAAATCATCCAGAGCTTCTCTAATAGCACTATTAATATAGCCCTGGAAGTCCGCTGGGGCATTTGTTGTTCCAAATTGCGTTACTGTCAGTTCATATAACCCATATCTCGTCAGGAAGGCTAACTTATATTTATCCCCTTTTTTCAATCAAAGGAGGTTATAAGCCCCTCGGACATCCAATTTGGTGTATATTTTAGCTTTGCCTAAGAGATTCAAGATTTCTTTTATCAACGGAAGGGGATACTGATTCTTTATTGTCTTACTATTTATATCCCGATAGTCAATGCAGAACCGCAACCCTCCACTGGGTGTCTTTGCAAACAGAACTGGTGCTGCAAACGATGACGATGATTGGTGAATAAATCCTTTTGACATATTCTCTTCCAACCATTCTTTCAAGACCACCAACTCGGTCTTTGGCATAGAATATAATGGTCCCCATGTTGGTGTTTCTCCATCCTTCAGGTGTACCTCACGATTGATACCAGGCTGATGCGGTGGTAGTCGATCCACTAGTACCTTACTGAACAAGGGAAGGAACTCATGATACCATTTCGGGACAACCTCATCTAACGGACGTTCCTTCAGATCCTCTGCCTCGATGGCTTTATTAATATCATATAAGGATGCTTTAAATATTGTAAGTTTTTCTTTTTTAACTGTGCGGAAAAATGAAGCTCTGTTCAGCATCACAATATTTCCCTAAAATGGCCTTGGAGGTCGGATCTGTGGTTCAAATATATCCTTGACCTGATATACCAGTTCCGGAGATTCCTCTGTAACTCCTTGCACCGTTACTGGTGCATCATGGCAATATAAAGTGCAATATTATGATCCAAAAGTAACGGTATTCGATGCAAAATGTACCACCATATCATATAATCGTAGTCACGGAATTCTTAGAACAATGGGATAGTGCCCTAACTTTGTAATGAACATTGGTAACTGTTCCCCATGATCCTGTATCTTCATACCAACTTTAGCAATGTGAGTAATATCCCCTGACTCGATGGGTCTTCCATCGATTACTTCGACCTGTTATTTCTCCTTAAGTTCCTGGGGAGGTATCTGATGATGGCGAGCAAAATCTTGATCCATAAATGCAATGCCTGTAGCCCCGCAATCAATCACTGCATGTGTAGGTATTTCTTGGTTATTCACGGTCAATGTACAGGTTATAACTAAATGTTTTCCTTCCATTGACCCTTCTAATACCTCCACCTTGCTAACTGATAATCGCGAAATTCCAAAACATCTCAAAGCATTTAAATCAAAACTTTTTCCATCAACCAAAGCGCCATCCTGCCTGGATTGATCTAATCTTTTCCCGATTCCTCGGAACCTTCCCTGGTTCCTACTTCCTTAATCTCCTCACCAGCCGCATTAAACGTCTGAGCCTTCTTCCTCGCCACACATTCTGCTGCCCTGTGGTTAAAACCACCACAGTATAAACATCTCCCGTCTGTGAACCTCTTTGCCCTTTCCTCTGCCGAAATCATCCTTTTGCATGCGCTAAGGTCCATTGGCGCAGGTCCAGTATATCCGGCGATAGTTCCAGCCGGTGCCGTCTCAGGAGCCTTCGGGATGGGAGGAGGCCTGGGGGAAGCAAAACCTGTCCCTCCTCCCTTATTCTGCGCCGATTTCTCAGCTCATCGCTGTCGGATCTAATTATCCTGTTTTTGGCAAACCGTTACGAACGCGGGAAGATCATCGGGCATATCGCTGTAGGTAAAGGAATCCTTCAACGTCAACAACACTCTCTTTAAATACACTTTGTCTGCCACCCTCGAACCATTCTTCATGCTCCGATGTACCATCCGAATCTCATCCTATGATCTTACACACCCTTAGCAAACTCGTTATCAATACAACCACACCATATCATCCGACGTCGCAGCACTTCACGCCACTTCCTTGTCTTACTAAATTATACCTCCACCATCTCGCCGCTTCCTGCGCGTTTCCCAACGTCACCGCCATTCCGTAACACAATTCCTTCCACACCCTTCGCAACTTCCTTTCGTCATTCCTATGTATCTCCGTATATTCTAGCGCCATGACATATTTGGCCTCCAAAGTGGCGCTTGAGGAGGCTGAGATCGGAAGCACTGACCCAAACATCCCGATTGACAACAATTGCACGGATGACAAACTTCATTTCGGGATGCCAGGGGCCAGCGGGGATTATGAAGATGAAGGTGATGAAAGCGACGATTGCGATGCCATCCCCACGGCCAGCTGGCGATGATGGCCCACGACGGAACTCGAGAGGTTTGACCTGGGAACCAGTGATGTTGACGGGTATGAGGGCGAGGTTGGCGACGATGCGGATGCGGATGCGGATGAGGAGGAAGAATCATCGCAAGTCAATGATGGATCAACGCAGAATGTGGAGGACTGACCTGGGACCCAGTGATGTTGATGGGTATGAGGGCGAGGATGGCGACGATGCGGATGTGAATGAGGAGGAAGAAGCATCACAAGCCGATGATGGATCAACGCAGAATGTGGAGGACTGAGGGCATAGTACTAGAGAGTGTGAAGATTGGACTGTATATTTCAGACCTGTAAAATATGATAATGCCGAAGCAAATGCAACGGCCAGCGAGGTATCTGAAGCAAAGACTGTATTGCAATATGTGACAAAATCTCAAAGCTAAACATATATGGGGCGAGTGCGGTATCCAATATATAGCAATAGCGGAGAGGTAAAATGTGGCTATCTGCCAAAGAAAGGCATAAACATCGCCAGGCGTTATGTGAACGGCTACAGCATAACTGCAGCCCCTGCGAAGAGTGTAACACACGTGTCGTTCTGATCGTGCGTATACCAGGCGCATAGTAATGAAGGTGAGTATGCACCGCGACCCGTCGTCTGGGCAACGGGAAGCGTGTAATTCTCCGTCAGAGGTTACGAGGTTCCGTCAGAGCCGTCAGAGCCGTCCGGAACACCCGGGTGTTTCAGACGGAAACTAGCGTTGTTGGACATGTGCGAGGTGGGCAAGAAGAGCACTGATGGTGGTAAAGGAGTATGGAATGAAATTGAGGGGTGCAAATCCAGGCCAAGGAGCACTGACTGTAACGGGCGGGGTCGGGCGTAGGTGATATTGGTAACACTAATGTTGTACTGAAAACAGAACAAGAGGCTCGAGGTTCGTTTCGAGGGAATCAAGACAAGACAAGAGTCGAAACTGTTTCAAAGTCGTAACTTGCTTTGCTATACAAGAGAATGAGTAAAGAGAGAAGAAAAGGAAACCCTCCAACGCCAACAACACTCTCTTTATATACAATCCGTCCGCCACCCTCGAACCATTCCTCATGCTCCGATGTACCATCCGAATCTTATCCCATGATCTTACACACCACTCCACCATTCCTTATCGTAACAACCACGCCACCTCTCCTGACGTCGCAACACCTCAGACCACTTCTTTATCTTACTAAATTATACCGGCACCCTCTCGCCGCCTCCTCCGCATCTTCCAACGTCTTCGCCCTTCCGTAACACAATTCCTTCGACACCACCAGGAATCTCCCCCATTATCCCCAAGTATTCTTGTACCTATCTGCGCCGTGACAGTATCCCCCCCTTAGGCTCGAGGTCCTCCGAGAGCATTTTCCAACGGTCCAGGCTTCCCGGGGTATTGTTGATGAAATTCCTCCACCGCTTGTAACCCGTCAACATACTTCGCTGGTTCCCAAGTAAGAGAATCATAACCCGTCCATCGAACGAGATATTGTAACTGATTTCGGTATATTCGGCTATCTTCAACCCCGGCTACTTGATACTCTTCTTCGCCATCGACTTCAACAGGAGGCGGAGGGGGTACCACCTGCCCTTCCAACGGATCTTCAACCACCGGATCTAAGAGGGAAACTGGTTGTACCCGATGAATATGTATTGACGTAGGTAGCTCTAACTCATAAGCATAAGTGGACACCTGCTTCTGTACTCGGAAAGGTCCTAAACGTTTCCAATCTAATTTCCGAGTCGGACGAGTAGTTCGTATATTGCGTGCATCCAACCACACCTTAGATCCAACCTGAATATTCGGTCCGGGGATACGTCCTCTATTTGCACCTTCTTCTTGTACTGCTTGGCTCCATCTCATCTCCACTCTCAAGTGTTCATGAATCTGTTGCATCGCAGCTTGGACCTGATCTGCCTCCCAGCGTCGTTGATCCCGTTCCTGTGTAGGTTCTCCAGCGAATGACATTCGTGGATCCATGCCCTGAACTGCAAAAAAGGGGGTACACTTAGTTGACTCGGATACTCCGTTATTAGCAGCAAACTCAGCGAGGGGTAACCACTGCACCCAATCATCCTGTTGATGGTTAACGAATACACGGAGGTACTGTTCCATTCCTGCATTCATTCGTTCAGTTTGACCATCTGTCTGTGGATGAAATGCTGTAGACATCCGTCGCTCTATTCCTAACCGGCTGCATATCTGTCCCCAGAAGGTCGAAGCAAACTGAGGTCCTCGGTCCGAAACAACAGACTTTGGCAACCCATGAAGGCGTACGATTTCTCGAAGAAACAACTTAGCTAACCCTACCGCATCTATTGTTGTATGGCATGGGATAAAATGGCGCATTTTTGAAAGCCGATCCACCACTACCCAAACTGCATCGAATCCTTCACACTTAGGTAACCCTACCACAAAATCCATTGAAATATCTTCCCATGGCTTCTCCGGCACCGAGAGTGGGCGAAGAACTCCAAACGTTGCATGTCTCGAGGTCCTCGATCATTGGCAGCTATGGCAATTCCGTACATACTGATCCACCTGTTTTCGCATATCCTTCCAATAATACTTTCTATCCAGAAGATCGAAAGTTTTTGCTCGCCCTGGATGTCCTGCCAACGCGGTATCGTGATGTTCCTGTATCAATCTTAACCGTAACTGGTCTCCCTCCGGAACGTAACGTTTTCCTCTGTACCATACTTGTCCCTCCTGTTCCGTACATTCTGCTACCGTAATCTCCTTCAGGCTACCTTTGTGCTTTATAGCTTCTAATATTTTATTAGGCAGCGGATCATCACTATAAGCTTGAGCAAACAAATCGGATATCAAGGGAACTTCCTGTCCAGGCATCTCATTGGCCGATATCCTCAATTGTTCCGGAAGATTATGCGGTTTTAAAACCACTTGTTCCATATTTTTCAATCTTTCATCCCCCCCCTCAGGGAGGTCTCCCAGCCTCCTCGTTAAAGCATCAGCCTTTCCATTCGATTTCCCTGGTCGGTAAACAATCTCATAGTCAAACCGTGTCAGAAATTCGGACCATCGTGCTTGTCGTCGATTCAAGAGTTTCTTTGTCATGAAATATTCGAGATTCTTATGATCAGTTATCAGCTGTAAAGGGTATGCAGCACCTTCACACTCAGGTCTCCATTCTTCAAGTGCCTTAATAATTGCCATTAATTCCTTATCA
>Ga0307514_10003295_pt1 | contig 15683 bp, 22 predicted proteins | sample 16_EM_MG_FD_203088 | JGI IMG/M metagenome (GOLD analysis project Ga0307514, IMG submission 203088) | Populus trichocarpa ectomycorrhiza microbial communities from riparian zone in the Pacific Northwest, United States - 16_EM | ecosystem: Host-associated > Plants > Roots > Unclassified | place...
CACTCAAAAGTTCGACTTGAATCGGTCTGTCACCTAGACAATACTCTCGTAAAAGTGACATGACTTGATACAGAGTATCCCTCGAAGGGCGGTTGTCGTGAAACAGATCTCCGCCGAGGAGAACTAGGTCAACCTGGACCAGGTCCATGATGTCAACAGACGAGGACGATGCAACACACGAGAGCACAAAGTTACCTCGTGCTTGACGGCTAACTCTAGAATTTCTTTGAAGGTGTTTATGGAGTCTTGGCCACGGATAGGGTCGCGCTCAAGGTATCCGATGTGGTTGTCAGTGGCGAGGAGGATCTTGACGATATTATCCTCCGCTAGATGCTCGCATTAGACCCCAAAGATACCAGAGTAAACAGACTGGAGACGCGCACAGGCATCGGGGCTTATCGTAGGGGGGAAACTGGTGTCGTCAGTGTCGTCCATCAGTTCGTGGAGGGGATGAGTTGGTTAATGACAAGTCGCGTCGCGTCCGCTTCGATCGAGACGGGACCAAAAGGTCACGCTTGTGACGACTTCGACCTCAAGCTGACGATCAACTTCCACGTTCTCTTCTTTCGACTCTCTTGGATCTAGACTTGGCTTTATTTTCCTACAATGTCGTCAGAAGATGGGGGGAAACACTCGCGTCTGGCTATTGTGAGTCCAACTCGAGAATATCACCAATCGCCCGTTTATCCTCAAGTTCTGAACACGAACGAGCGCAGATGGGCACGGTGTTGTTCTATATGGTCGCAGCATTGGCGGTGCGTCGTTTTTTGATTCTCGTTCAGGCTAACCCATCTGATATGACCATACCCAGATGGTCATGGCGTAGGTTGACGTAGTACATGCATCATCCACCCGTCGTTCTGACGACGATTCCCATCCAGCAATAAATGGGTCCTGAACTCGACTGAGGCACCTCTGTTCTTCTTATTTGCGCAGCTCGTCATTGCTGTGATTCTCTTTCTGGCCTGTCATGCAGCTGGCTTGCTCAAGGTCCCATTGCACTTCGACAAGCAGTGCGTCCAAGGACTCATCCCAATGATTGGTCTCAATATTGTCGGTCTCAGGTTTGCCTCCACGCATTCGACTAACAGTGCGATGACCCAGCTGACTGTCGCACCTGTTTTCTCGCAGTTTTAGCAACTATACCCTTAAATACGTTGACGCTTCGTTTTACCAAGTCGCCCGAGGAATGGTCTTGCCTTTCACCGTCTGCACCTCCTTCTTCGTACTTCACTCGCGTCCATCCCTCCGGATTCTCCTGGCTTGTTTATTAGTGACCATGGGTTTTTTCGTTGGCGTGTTTTTGGATGGGACCCAAGTGTCGCTCATCGGAGTGACCTTTGGCGTCCTGAGCTCAATGATCACCGCCATCCACTCGGTCGTCATCAAACGTAGCTTGGACGTCGTCAAGGGAAGTGCCCTTCATTTGTCGTGGTATACCAACCTGTACAGCGCCATCGCCATGGTCCCAGTCATCATTGTCGCTGGCGAAGTCCCTGCGATCGTCGCACTCTTTGCTGAGCCAGGTACTTTTTCGACTGGAATTTCCCCCTTGAACACCTTCCTCTGGGGCTCAGCGATAACGGTATTCCTCTCCCACATTGAACATGGGCTACCGTTGACGCTAGATCCAGGGCATCTTTGGTTTCTTGATGAGCATCGCTAGTTTGTTGTCGATCAAGGTCACCTCTCCCATCACCCACATGGTATCTTCCGCCGTTCGGGGTGTAGCGGGCTCGGTGCTTGGCGTGTGGATCTTTAATGATATTATTACTGTGTGAGTTTGTCACCCATTCCGCCCAGTTTTCAATGGGTCTGATCATTAAGGACGTTAGTGGACGAGCATCCTCCATTGCAATCATCCTTGCTGGATCCATCTACTACACGTGGGTTAAACACCAGGAGAGTCAACTGTCGCAAGCATCCACAGCCAATAAGAACGGACAGAAGTACGATCGCCTTCAGATGGAGGACGTGGAGTCTGGGAAACTTCCTCGTTCCTCTTCATACTCTGGCAAGCCCGAGTGAATTTTCTGCCTCGGTAACCAGCCACTCGTAGATTAGTTATGATACACATATACAAGGTACTAGATAATGCGCACGCCTCCGCATCCACAGATGGACTGGCCTGCAGATACAAACTCATTCTCAGCTCAAGCCAGTGTCGCAGTGTTTGTGACGCCAGACCATTCATGATCACACAGCTGAGAGGAATTAAAAAAGGAACGTGGTATTGCCTAGCGATGTGAACCCAAGAATAATAAATGTACAACTCCTCAAACCAGATAATTAGCCACTACTCGTCATTCCAAGCACTAGTTACCATCGAGGAGAGCGGTAAGATCCGCCAAGACGTCATCGAGCAGATCGGTGATGAGAGTTCCAAGGGGGTCGTCTGCGAGTACAGCATCGAGACCAAGTGTATCAATGAGATCCAAGATGAAGTCGAAGAGGCAGTCCGTGGTGAGGGCCTCGAGGATACCGACGATATCGGCAATAAGGTCGTCCTGGCCGGTGGCGGGCACCGTTGTGGGTTGTCTTTGCGGCCTAATGAGGTGGGAAAGGAGGCCGTTGCCAGAGGACTGAGCGGACTGCCTAGCCCCCCTCTCCACGGCGGAGCAGGTTTCACCATCAAGCGTAATCCCCATACCGAGAACCAAACTGAGAATGCAGTCGATTTCCAAGACGTCGCCGCCAGGAGTAACGAAGTAGGGGCTCCAACCACTCGTCGCATCCGAACTCTTGGTCACGTCCTTCTTCCCTCCCTTGACTACCTTCTCCTCACCGCCCTTCTTCTTTCCGGCCACATCGCGCCTTCCCAAGGTAACTTCGACGACGGCACAGTCAGAGATCTTGTTTGGGTACAGTTTGCTCCAAGCGTCCGAGGAGGCGACAGAGTTGGCGGACCTATAGGCGACCTCGGCCTCCTTGGCCTTGTCCAAGTCGATTTTCCAGTCTTCGTCGAAGGCCTTCTTGAATAGACACTCTTTGTCGTAACCGTGGGCGTCGGTTCCAGTAGTACGGCAAGACTCGCGTTTCTCGAAGGGGACGGATAGGGCAAGATGGGATAGACACTCCTCAGAGTACTCCTGACCCTCGTGAGTGTAAGAAAGGGTGGTGGCGGGGTCAGAGACTTGGGATACGTGACAGTCCTTGGTGGACGTTGGGTATTTCCAGTCGCGTTTGTGCAGAGTGTTCGGGGAGTAAACCGTGGCGCCCGAGCGATCACCGAGAACTGGTCCAGTGACAGGAGCCGTAACGGGGGACGTGTCAGGGACAGTGACGGGCGGAACCACAGGTATCTCGGCGGGAGCAGCAAGAACAGAGGACGCCGAGAGAGCCAACAAGACAAAGGCCAGATAACGAGACATGGTGGTAGGTATAACGAGAGTGGGTGGTAGTAAACGAGAGATGTGGAGTTGTTGGAAGAGAGGTGATGAGGAGAGGCAAGAACTGGGGAGACCGACCCAGTATTTATACCAGAAATGCGAGATTTCCCATGACGTCAGGATTCAACGTTGCCCAAAAGCGGAAAAGGACCTACCATAATAGGCAATCATAGCACGTGGTGCGAAAGGGAAAAAAAACGACTAGCCCACGGCGAGGGTCGAACTCGCAGCCTTCAGATTGCCCGCGTGCGCTAAGAGTCTGACGCTCTATCCGATTGAGCTACGCGGGCTGGTGACGTAGCTGGGGATTGGAGCAGTACGTTCCGCTAGCTGGAGTTGGTTTGGCATGGGAGATATCAAAAAGGTGGGCGCTCTCGCTGGAAAGGGGCGGAGTGGGTGGCAGATGACAGAGGGGGGAGTGGGTGGGGAAGGTCAGGGGATGGAACGATCTCGAAACGGGGATCTGGATCAGGCCAATATATAGAAACACAGACCAGGCGGACAAAGCTGGAACGTTTACCCGTGGGAGGCGTTTGATACGTATAATCGCGGATCCCCTCGTGTGTATGTAAGTACGTCCAGTTGGTAGGTAGTGTATACGGTGTAGTGTGTGTGTACGTGTGTGTGTACTTCATCCCTCCCGCTCTCTTTCCTGGGCGCGGGGGAGAAGATTCCGGTTGCGGCGAGTCACGTTTACCGTTACAGTGTCACGCTCAACGTGACATCTCCCGTCGTTGCAGAAACCAACAACGAGGAGGACAGAGCGGACGTCTACCCTCGGAGTGTTCGGAAACGACGCCTGCTCTTATTTGCGATACAACCCCGGCTAGGCTCCAGTCAACCCCTACGCCTGCCCCTGCACCCATCCCGACTCCCTCCGTCCGGTCGCCGTCCGGTGGGTCATCGCCAGTAGAACTGGTCCCCAGCAGCCGAGAAGTCTGTCCATATATCTCCCTCCTCTCCTCCCGTTCGTGCGTATCTCCCCTTCTCCTCTCCTTTCATCCCCTCAAAAAATGTTTCCCTCCATAACATTTCCCTTTTTTTCCCTCCGTCCTCGCGCTCCCCTCTCACCTCTTTCTTTCCCCAACAGACACGCCTTCGCGTCCAACACAACCGACACGAGCGTCCCTCTATCACTTTCTGAGATCGCGACAAGTCTTTGTCCGTTGCCCCCCTCGACGCGTATCGTTTATCCCTTCACGCCCTAACGACCGTGCGTACTTCATTGTCTACCACGTCGATCCACGCCGACGCCGTACCTTTAGCATCCCATGAATCCCGCACAGGCAAACGGCATCAACCCCGCTCTTCTGGCTGCCTATCAGAATGCACAGTCCCAGCAATCGCAGCCCCAGTTCAACTTCCAACCCCAGTTCACACCCCAGCAACAGCCCGCTCAGTTTCAACAATCTCCCCCTAGTCCCTCCAAATTCCCTTACAATGGAATGCAGCAACCTTCTTATCCAGCGATGTACAATGGAACTGGCCAGTTTATAAACCCTGGTGGTGGCGGTGGAGGAAACACGATCGCTCACGGCTCGATGATGACTCCCGGTCAAGTAGTTCAGACTGGACTCATGCATCACGGCGTCAACCCCGCTCAACTACTTTCGAACGGTCGGCAACCCCAACAGATGGCCAACATACCCCAGATGAATCACGGCCAGATCTTCCAGAAGCCTGCTGGCGCTGCCAACGGTATCAACCCTGGAGCCACTGTTGGTCAGCAGATACCCGGAATATCTCCCGCTCAACTCGCGCAGCTCGCTGGAATGAATCCCCAGGAAAGGCAGAAAGCGATGTTATTCCTGCAGCATCAACATCAGCAGCATCAGCAACAAAGAATGCTTCAGCAACACCTTGCCTCACAGAATATGCAGCAAGGTGTTCAGCAGACTCCACAGCTGACCCAGCAACAACTACCGTTCGATCGCCCCCCTTCCTCCATGTCCAGTCACCAGGGTATGATGCCCCCGCCCCCCCGCCCCCCAACGTCTCTCTCTCGCCCAGGAACGTCCCACTCACAAGGCCCTGGCCAGCCCCCCCAAAATCGACCCCCAAGTAGACCCGGAACTGTTCAACCGATGCCTCAGCCTGGAATGACACTACCGGATGGTTCTCCTGCTGGAATCCTACATCATTCACAAGGCCACGACCAAGGAGAGATCCCTGGCTCACCATCTCGAGGCGCCAAGCGCAAGCTCAGCGGTTCAAATCTCGCCAGCCAAACTCCTAGGATGGGTTCCCAACCATTACCCATGGGTGTTCCGAACCTTCAAACTGGAACAATGGATAGTCAATCCGCTATCGGCAACGTTCAATTTCCAGGCATCCCTATGTCTCAACCCCAGCAGATGCCCCAACAACGTCCTCAATTCCCTGGTAGTTCAAGACAGAGTGCCAACGGCGTTCCTATGATGGGTGTGACCCCTGGTATGTCGATGGGACCTCCCGCTGTGACGCGAAATCAGATGCCCCAAATGCTTGACGGCACCGCAAACATTGTCTCGGACCCCTTCTCGTCGACTGGTATACCCAACCTCGCGAACGGGCTCCCTCATCAGGTTTCGACATCTCAACTAGGAGGGATTGGTGGCATGCCCCCCGGTTCGCTTGGTTCTCATCCCGGCCACACGCCTGCCACAACCCAGATGCTCGGTCAGGTTTCCCAACATCATTCCCTCCCTGGACAAGGACCGTCTACCGTGACAGCTAACCTCGGGGCTCTCCCTTCTACATTAGGTGGCATGCCTAGCGGTTCAAACCTCCCTCAGGGCTTGCCGGATGCGACGAGGATGAGTATTAACTCTGCGAACCCCATGGCGAACCTCATGAACGCAAGCACATCCATCCCCACAAACAAGTTTTCTGGCGCGATGAACAACATTGGGATTGGACGACCCGGCTCCATCTCTGCTACGAACTCCATGAGCTTACCTCCCTCGACGCCTGGTTCATCCATACCTCCCCTCTTCCCTCCCAACAACTCTGTCACAGGTTCCCGAATACCTTCGTCAAACGTACCTCACCTTAACCCAAAGGTTACCCAAGTCACCGTCGTCTCCCTTGCCGCCTCTACTACAGAGATCCCGACTCTTTCCAAGGAGGAGATCGAGAATGTCAAACAATGGATGAAATCTGATAAAGAGCACGAGGAGCTCCAGCGTTCAGCGAGGGAACGCATGACCGAAGAAGTGGCTCGAATTATACGGAAAGCAGAATGGTGGGAGAAAGACGACCAAGTTGCTATGCCTCCCAGTCGGGGTCGTCGAGACAAGTTCAGCATCGGGCTCTCGGGAGCAAGGGGGACAAGAAGGAAGGCCGGTCAGCGCATGGGCATCAGATTGTACGTCCTTTTTATTCCATCCCGATTTCCCTAGATAAGAGTCTGATCGAACGTGGAACATGCTGTCACGCGACTACCGTCGCTTTCACGTCTTTTTCCTTACATCTGATTTCCCTGTACTCTGATCCTTACGGCTTGTGGGTTCTTCGATTTAGGCCAAGGAAGATCCCGCTGGAAGATGCGAACCGACCAGAGCTGTTGGTACCCATCCGGTTGGAACTTGACATCGAACATCACAAGTTGAGGGATACGTTTGTCTGGAACTTGAACGGTCAGTCTCCCTTCCCTGCCCCGTTCCTGTGCTTCCCCTCCCTCGATTCGACTTATCCCAGTATTCATGCGCACACACCACAGATCCTGTTATCACCCCGGAAATGTTCGCCCAATCCGTGGTCGATGACTACAATCTCCCACAGAGCAGCGTCTCGACCATTACCAAAGCCATCCAGGAACAGCTGAGTGACTTTAAGGCCCACAGTATCGAATCCGTCGACGACGACGGATTCTTTGGCACGGCTCCAGCTCGATCCGCGGATGATGACATTTGGTGGGAACGTTGGAGGAACGGACTCAGGACTGAGAACGGTGTGGTTAGGAGGAAGAAAAGGAAGACCATCTCTGGGCCAGGATTGTCAGATCCCACCACGTCGTATATAAAGCCTGAGTCTGTCGAACGCCCTGCTGCTGACCAAGATCAGGATGATAATTCAACGGAGGAAATGAGGATCCTAGTCAAGGTGAGTTACCCGGTTCACAGTCGCGGGTGATACACGCCCATCGCTTGACTTCACTCCGTCTCGCTTTGCTAACCATTGGAATTAGTTGGACATCATCGTTGGCTCGATCAGACTTGAAGACCAGTTTGAATGGGACCTGCACAACGCGGATGAGAGTGCTCCAGAACGTTTTGCGGAGGTGTATTGCATGGAACTTGGCCTTAATGGAGACTTCAAGTGCGCATTTCCTTCCACCATTTGGACCTCTCCGCCTTCATTGATGTCTCGTTCTAATCATAGGACTGCTATTGCGCATTGTGTCCGAGAACAAGTTCACATGTACCAGAAGTCACTGTTCTTGCTCGGGCATCCTTCAGAGGGCCTGGCTTTCCAAGACGAGGACCTGCGAACTTCCTTCCTCCCCAGTCTCAATGTCACCGCCGCTCGCTCTCTGGATCAAGTCCCCTCCTTCACCCCAGTCCTCAATTACCTCAGCGACGGGGAGCTCGAGAGGAACGAAAAGGATCGGGAAAAGGACCTCGCTCGTCGACGCAGGAAAGGCAATCGTGGGAGACGTGGAGCGACCCTGCCAGATCGAGAAGTGCTCAAGACTTACCGCACACCAGCGATTGGGTTCCCAGAGACAGACGCGCACACGCTCAACAACACTGCCATCACGGCTCCAACCCACAAGCGTGCAGCTGCGACAGCTGCCACCCTCACGATCACAAACATGATCGCGTCCGAGAATGGTGGTGCAGTCTTACCTCCGTCAACGCCACTGAACATCCCCACTACAACGACGGTGCCGGCCCAACAGAAAGACAAGAAGCCCAAAGCGTTATTCAAGGCTCCTCCAGTCCCCCCTTCCGTCTTACGTCCTCGCGCCCACGTGCACGCTCCAACACCATCGACCGGTATTGCTGGCTTGAATGTGCCGGCGTCAGCGATCGAGGGCATGTCTACTTCGGCTCCGGACAGCCGAGCCGGTGCTCGCGTGTTGACTACCAAGAGGACACGAGAATTGGAGCGGGAAGCGAGGGAGAAAGAATTTGTCGATGGGCAGCATCCAAATTTCATCGATGGTGTTTGGCATTGTTCGAATTGCGGTTGCCCAGAGCACATTGCTATCGGAAGGCGGAAAGGACCTCTCGGAGACAAGTCTCAGTGTGGTACTTGTGGTAAGTTCAACGGGTCATTCCCATCCTGCCCTGTGCCGTTACACACAGTTTTGCGTAGGAAAATACTGGCATCGTCACAGAAGACCAAGGCCTGTCGAGTACAGCACTGATCCGGAGTTCCACATTCGCCAACAGGCGAAGGGTGGTAACGACGAAGGGAACTCGAAAGCTGTTAGCTATAAGAAGAAAAAATCGCAGGTTGTCGTGGACGAAGTCAAGTACGAGGAAGCGGACGCGGTTGAGGACACACGGGAAGAAGAGGGCGAGGTTGCGCCTACCACCACTGCCAACGTTGCGAAACTCGAGGCTCAAACCGCCTCTGTCCTTCCTCATCCCCTTGACGACCGACCTTTGTCTCCCGTCTCGACTGCTTCGAGTGCGTCAGAGACTCCCCTTGTGGAACAAGTCAAGATGAATGGGGGAAGTTCTGGGTATAATTCTAACCCTTCCACTCCAGCGAAGACGACTCGTGAGGTGTCTGAACGACCCGAAAACGGCGTCGAGACGGCTTCCGAGGTCCACGGCGCCTCTCGCAGTGTGGGTGCAACAGTATGTCCCTTGTCACCGACCAGCTTTTATATAGGATTGCGGACTGACGACCGGGTACATTGTGTACAGCCTTCTACTGCACCCGAATGGCTGAAACGAGCGACAGAGAACTTGCGTGCCAAATACCCTGGAGACGAGTTTGATGTTGTTCTGAGAAAAATCAAGCCTGATAAGCCCGCCGACTGGCGAATCAGGTGTCATGACTGTCCTATGATGGTATGGTCGATGGTTATCTTAGTGGTCTAGACGCCCTGCTGAAGCTGTTTAGGTTTATACCACCGGTCCTGGCTCCACGCTCTCGAATTTCGAGGTGCATCTTCGTAATCGTAAGCACAGGGAGAAGGTCAAGGAACGTCTCGGCCAATAGAATGGTTATACGGACACATCCTCTCTGGGGGATCCGCACATGCTGTCGCTCGCATCTTTTTTTATCTCTTACTCCCTCAATTCTCGTTGTTTTCTTTGTCATTTCCTATCCTGACCCTTCTCTCTTTGCTCGTTCCTACCACTCTTACTTGTCACCACCATCGGTTTCTCTATGTCGCGACCTTACATGTATTGCTATTTTTTTGTGGAGCTCTGAATATCATTGACGTCTCACAAACGCGGTTCGAGAAGTAAAAATGCACTTGGTTTGTTATCGTCCGGAACCAGGTACACAATTCAGCACACGACGCCAGTACCTCTCTAGATCTTGTACTGGACCTTAGTGTCAAATTTGCTAGTTAGGTCACTCATTTCAAACGTAAGCGGGTCGGGCTAATACTACAAGCGCGCGCTGCGATAACGAGAGGAATAAGGTTTCGTGCCGCGCACAGGGTGTGCTACCTTTCATATAAGTTACTTCCACGGAACCACGATGTTTCCATCTGCCGTGAAAACAGGTGGGACACACGCCTTATAACTATGGTAGGCCGGGCTCGCTTTTAACCCCATGAAGCGAGACTACGGGTCAGGAAGATCGCAGAGGAGAATCAGATTAGACGCTGGATTCTTTTCATTCGTGGAGAACATGTCCTTGGCTGTTAAGGAACCGTTAATACGGACGAGATGAGGGAGAGGGGGTAGGAACCAACCGGGGTTCAAAGAAATCCTCCCTATACCCCGCACGAACCGTGTGTCAGACGGCGCAAGACGCGTCCGGGAATGGTGTGGCACCCACCTTGTTAATAGAGTACCCGGAGGTTCACTGACCACGGGACCGGAGTTCGGGACTGAGATTCCGTCCTCCGTCACTTCAGGCCCCAGGGGTGTTCCAGGAGTCCGCGAGAACTGAAAAACCAACGACAGCCGAGATGTTGAATAATCGGCAGATAGTGATACCAATCGCAAGAGCTCAGCGCTCAGGAGTGGGTGTCTGTATCAGTCGCATCGTCTGTTGCGCAAAATCAGTTTGGATCAGATCCATATAATCAGCTTTTGTTCGATGGCCACGAGAAATGGCTTCCCCGAATCCTCGAACGCTAATCCACAAGGACATCACGAAGTAGTAAACGTGCGAATGACCCGCCACAGGAGCCTGAAAGAAATGATGGAGGGTAGCCACCATTGGGCTGGTGGATCGCTGTTTAGGTTCGTCTTTATTTTCCCTCCCGTCTTTTCGTACTCATAACTAACGACCTTGACGTCTAGGTCTTGGACTAGTGGACTCGTCCTTTAGGTTCGTCTCGTTTCTTTACTTTCCTCTCTTCGTGCAACCGACGACCTCGACGTCCAGGTCTAATACGACTTGACTTGACATGGTTCACTGGACTGTCGGACACGCTCGCCACCTTCGATCGGGATCTGGTAGGCATCGACGCGTCTTTACCGCAACTTCTCGTTGTTTGGACACTCGCAGCTTTACCGTGTACTGATGTTGTTGAAACCGCGCGTGATGAAACGAAGTTGGATACTCCTAGGTGCACTTGGCTTTCTCCTCATTGACGACTCCGCCATCGCGACTCGTTTGTTTCCCTTGTATCCTTGAGACTTTACTTGGTAACTTCGTCTTACGACTCAGCTGCTATGTAAGTGCCTTCGTTTGCCTTGATTAGGATGGCGATGTTGGCGACTTTGCCTCCTAGGTGGCGGCATTATCGTCTCGTGCAAATATGTACGTCGTCCAACGATGCGCGAGACGGTGATCGACCAGTTCGACACCTTCTCCGCTAAACACGACACACACCGATGGTCTCCTCAATAACGGCGTTGGCGAGCTCACAGTTGGCCCATGGGACGGCAAATAGGAAGATCCATTGGGGGAATTAATAGAACGATATCTAGTGCTCTCCAGCCTGGGCGATGTGACCCTCCTTGCTGTTGAGGTAAGCGTCGTACTTCTTAGCCCACGCGTATGTTGAGTAACCTGCAAGAGCGTTCAGTCGATCGGGGCAGGAATGTGTGACCAATGAGGAACGCGGAAACGCACCGATGACCACCGGCACGATCCAATAACCAACTTGAGAAGAGAGACGTCGGTATCCGTTGAACAGATAACTCCTGAAAAGGTTCTTGGCGGCGCGCTGCCTGAACGGAGAGACAGCTGTGAAATATCCGTTTCATGAGGAGGGAAAGTGACCAGATGGTTGTCACGAACAGTATTGAATGATTCCGTTTTGTGGGGTAGCTCCTTCCTTAGCACCCCACCAGAGGAGCTAGAAAGAACCTAGTATCAATAAAAAGACCCTCGGCGGTGGCTGTATCCCTAGGAAACCTACGTATGCCTTGCCTTTGGAAAAGTCCCGACATTAGTGGTGAGTTTTCGAGATTTATCCCGCATGAACGTACCGGTTGGCGCGTCACCCCTTAGAGCAGCAGTCGGCCTCATCTTAGAATCTTATTCGAGGTTACAGGGGGAGAGAGACGGAAAGACGGATGATAGTTGAGCGAATAGACAGTCCGAGGTTTTCCGCCTTCCTGGAAGTCACATGTGACCTACCCCGTCAACCGCGCCTTGACCAACTTCCACATCATCCAAAAAGCACAAGTACGTCCCCGAGTGTTTCTCACCAACCAGCTACACTGAACAAAATTGTCTTTGTCTTCCAGATGATTACGCATGATACTTTGTACGCCTTGGCTAATGGCCTCGGAGCTCTCGCCATGGTCACAGTCGTCGCTTACCACTTTGTGGCCGTCAACTCCCAATTACTCTCAAATAACAACTCAAATGGGAGACAGTCCTGAAGGCGTGGTAACCGTACGTGTGGCGAAAGTTGCGATGAATTTAATAATGCTCATTGCTGTCTAGGTTTCTTCCCGTTTAAGTTATCAGTAGAGTAGATACGTGTCCACAGTACAATCGACATGCAAGATGATGCCGAGCTGCCTCCATGGAATGAAATGAGGGGAGTCAATTCAGGCATTAATGGGGTAGTGGTAACCTGGGTCGTTGCCATTACTGATTCGACCCGCCGGGGGTTCGATTCCCTCTTAATGCAATGGTTTTTTTTTCTCTCCGAAACCGTCTCCCATTTACTGTACTGTACCCATAATAGATGGCGCAAACTCGCCGAAAGTGATTTACTGAACGAAATTGCGTGGAATTGCGTGGCATTTGTTGGATGTGATCAAACGAGTTGCCACGCTGACTTCCCACGTCTGTCTCCCACCTCCTCTTGTCGATGGTCGCTGATCTGGCTGGCACCACGCTTCTCTCATCTGTACACTCCCTTCATCCATTTCCCCCACTCGGCATATGCGTTCGAAACTCACAGAATCGACTTCAGAAACCGTTCAAGACGACATTCCAACCAGCAGCAGCTTTGCTACGGTCAGGATGATCCATTCACCACCTTACGTTCGATCAGCCTCTTTGCCCTCTTCGCCTGTCAGCGCCCTCCCTTCACCACCTGATAGCCCTTCTGGTGGCTCGGTATCCTCTCTACCATCTATCGGTTCATCCTTCTTCTACTCGTCTGCTGCTGCCAGTCCACCCCATATCCACGCCGTAGACGAACCTCCTGAAGGCTACGCCCTACGACTCGTCATCCCGTCCTTGAGTCTCCCTGCCGCACTACCCCATTCTTCACCATATGGTCAGACGTTGGGAGATCTGAGGTTGTTGATTCTGGGGAGCAACGGGATCGGCAAGACAACGTTGGCGAACCTACTCCTCGAATCGAACGATGACATCGTGCACGTTTCTGGATGGGAAGGCAACGTTCTCACAGCTTCTACCGATTGGCTGGACTACGAGGATAATATTGGGTTGGAGAGGCATGAACCTACTCTGAACGTTCAGATCACTGAACTTCCGGGTTACGATCCGCAGGGAGACGTGAGTTGATATAACTCCTTACATTAATCAAGACTACAGCATTCTCTTCTTCAGATAACTCCTGTCGTGGAGTCAGTGCTAGGCCTTATACACGCACAATTCAAATCCGTTCACGAACTCCTTAACCCTGATTCCCCTCCATCCTCAACACTCGTAAACCTCTTATCCTCTCCATACACACCCTTCTACACAGCTCTTATCATTCTCACTTCAACCTCCCCCACTCACTTCGACACCTCCCTGGTCGAACAACTCAGCCCACACATCCCCGTTATAGCGCTACCACCGTTCCCTCCATCCAGGCGTTCATCACAGCACCTCTCCTCTTTCCACCCCGCGGATTCTACTGCCCTGAGGTCTTACCTCTTCCGCTCACCAGAGACTCTCGCATGTCTTCGAATGGAAGCTGCTGACCGTTTCCTCCGTTGGCGAGAGGTTCATCGCGTCCACAATGCATTGTCCCTATCCGTCCCAACCGTTTCTCCCACCCACCTTAAGGCTCATCCGTACTCCCCCACAAAGATCCGGTGGAATAAAGCCGATTGGGAGGCAGAGTGGGATTACAAATTATCGAAAGAGGTTTCTGATCTGCACATGTCGACCCTTCCTCCACCCTCACCGTCAAAACCTCCTAGCCCGAGCAACTCAACCAGTTGCGCCTCGTACTACTCCCCAACGACCTTCGACCCACTTCACCTACCATCCATCTTCATGTTCTCCCTATCCCTCCTGTCCCCCTTACGTTACCGCATCTTTGGAGAACCTATGGAGACCCTCGACGGTTCCACGACCACGACCAGGAGCACAAAATCCCTTAATTGGGGTATTCTGGGGATCATGGGGGCGTTTTGCGCTGGGATCGGACTCGGCGTGTTAATCGCCTCTTAACGGGCTCCACACCGTATTCTTTTCGTATCTTTTTCCTGGCCACGTTGTTCATAGCTGCCGCCTCGCTTGCACACTCTTTGCCCATTGCTTAGCGCTTACGAGTTATATGAAATCCATGACCTTGTCGACGTTTCTTATGCACCAGCTCGAATCGAAAGCGTGCCAACGAACGCAACATTGGTGGAATGTATTACAGATTCTCTGCCAAAACGGAAATACAAGAAACTATAACTACGGAAGAAAAGGAAAAGTCAAATCCCCCCCCTCATTAGAAAGGATCAGCGACGCAGAGTGCCGTATAATCCTTTCTAACATCCTCGAGGACCTGGTCTTCCAAGGTTTGGACGAGGATCACATCCCCGTCGTCGCCCCTTACGACGCCCCGTTTTCCAGCGAGCGGTCCCATGAAGATCACCACCGTTGACCCAAGATCCGAAGGGGTAATATGGTGCAGGTACTTGGCCGGCATAGTTCTCGTATCACCTTGCACTCCGTTTTCCCACTGAGCGACCGTCGCGGAGGCTCCCACATCGATTTCGTCCTTCGGGGCGGTCACGTCCAACAGTACATACAAGTGGTCGGCCAGTCGCCCCCCCTGGAAATACTCCTCCGAATCGCGGACCTTGAGTATCGGTTTATTCCCGATAAGCTTGTCCTTGTATTTGAGGACCCATTCTTCGGGTGATTCTGAGTAGAAACGTGAGTATAGACCCAGTGAGTCCTTCGAACGACTTTCGCACCATCACCATCTTCCATAGGGTCAAAGACTCCAGGTGTCTGTGCGCTGAAGTATCCGGGAGTGTTTGGAACCCTGGTCACACCGACCGGTGCTGTCGTTTGCTGGCCAAGTCCGTATCCGGGTGTTGGCGCTGAGAACGGAGTAGGAGCAGCATCGTACGGCGTCGGCGCTTCTCTTGGTGTAGGGGCACCCTGATGTAGGCGTTAATACGAAAATTAAGCGTGGGGAGACCAAGCAATGACGTACCCAAGTGTCCGCCTGCCAGTCGTTGGAATTGTCGTTTGTCCTTCCAGGTGTCTGACCTCCCCAGTTATTGCTATTCCAACCACCGCTTCCCCCGCCAGCCCATCCGCTTCCACTCCCACCTCCACCTGCGTATGGGTTCGGCGTCCTGGAAGAAACGCTCCAAGCTGGCGTCTTTCCACCATCTGCATAAGGATTCGGTGTTCTCGACGAAACATTCCACGCGGGAGTCTTTCCTCCCCCATCCAAGTAAGGATTCGGCGTTCTCGAGGAAGCTTGCCAAGCGGGAGTCTTTGGGTTCTGAACGTTCGGCGTCATACCTCCCTGCCAAGCGGGGGTCTTCCAAGCGGGTGTTCTTGGGGACCCGTGAG
>Ga0307514_10003296_pt1 | contig 15682 bp, 13 predicted proteins | sample 16_EM_MG_FD_203088 | JGI IMG/M metagenome (GOLD analysis project Ga0307514, IMG submission 203088) | Populus trichocarpa ectomycorrhiza microbial communities from riparian zone in the Pacific Northwest, United States - 16_EM | ecosystem: Host-associated > Plants > Roots > Unclassified | place...
AAAAAACAAAACAAAAGGGATGACTAGAAATCAATACTCAATTGTATGCTCACCAAGATTTCAGCCCTCGAAATCCAAGATCTTGCTCAACTCTCTCTGTACTTTATTTGATCTAACAAGGTCACCCCTATCATTTTTCTTATCGTATAGTTGATTTATAGAGATTTTCTATCTTCAAGTATATGGGTAAGAAAATTTATAAATTGAGAATCACAACTGTATGATATAGTAGTTCTATTTTGATTTTTTTGTAATTAATTAACATGAAATGTTCTCGTAGCAAATATAAAATGTTAAATTTCAAAAGATTTATTCCTATCACAACTCTCCATTGTCAAGTAAAAGAAAATATTTTATTTTATTTTATTTTATTTATTATAAACTGTTAACTTATCTTTATAACAAAATTTATCCAATAGCTAGTTGCATATCATTCAAGAGACAAGTATCATCGTTCGAGCCCTATGATTGCTAATATGATGGTCACTGGAGGCTTATATGGCCGTTAACTTCAGGGCCCATGAGATTAGTCGAGGTGCGCGCAAGCTGGCCTGGATATCCACGTTAATAATAATAAAAAAAGACAAGTATCATCACACAAATACAAATATTGTACAATCATGATATTTTTTAAAAAAATTATTTTTAAACTTCTTTACATGGTCGTATACTCTTAACTATAACATCATAATCTTTTAATAAAATAATTGAAGGGGTTAAACTTAATAGACCAGAGAGTTATAGGGATAAGCTAAGGTAATTAACAAGATTTCGAAGGTTGAGGACTGATCTATTAACATTTATATAGGTCGGGGACTGATTTGGATGTATCCATAGAAAAGATTACAGAATTGTTCACGTTTTTCTCCGCTGATAGCTGATGAAATTGTCACGTCTTGGGGTTAGGTATACAGTAGCAGTCAAGAGTATTTTAATATTATATAAATAATTCTCCTGCAAAAAATAATACACGAACAGTAAGTAGGAGGAAGGAAAGGAGTATGGCTGCCGACATGGCGTCCACTCGAAGAGACCCCAACACAACACAAACCCCCCAAAGTCTCTTGTCTTTGGTCAGTTTGGAAGATACCAGAAAATAACTACCTTATCCCATCTCCAGCTCCCACCACCAGTAGTCCATCAAAGGGTTTGTCTGTAGAGAGAGACATGAAACATCGTCATCTATGCATTATTGAAGCAACTAGAAGATATCATCAATGGAGTCTAGCCATTTTATAGGGGTGATGATGGGGGCCATCAATGATTTATGAAAGGAATCATTACTTTGATGGGTTCCACGTAACAAGATTAAATAAACAAGATGCTAGAAGATTATAATATTTTATGGCATATGGTTTTTGACAGCTTAATTCTTATAAGAGGAAGGCCGGAAAAGCTAATGTTTTTTCGTCTTGTTTTTCTCTCTTTCTTGTTTATTTATCCTTGTTCAATTTCTAAAAGTCAAAAATCTTAAATTATTTCTTATAAAAAATAATATACAAAAACTTAAACAGAGAAGACTTGGAACAACATTTTCTAGATTTAATTTCGGTATAATCAAGATCTTCATAGAGAACCGGCCGATCCATATATATATATATATATATATATATATATATAATGCCATTTGATACGTGGGGCTTGTAATGAATTTGATCATAGATATGCCTTGATCTCTTACGTACTCCAAAATTGATACTATTGTGCTTTAGATGATTGCAGTTTAATTAAAATAACAGAGATGAATACTTGTAGATTATTGGGTAATGAGATAAAAAGCAGTGAAAATTTTCATGAGGTATTGTTTATTTCTGTGTTTTGAAAATGTTTTTAAAAAAATTAAATTTTTTTTATTTAAATTAATAATTTTTTTGTGTTTCAGATCATTTTGATGTGTTTATATCAAAAATAATTTAAAAAAACAAAAAAAAAACATATTATTTTAATATATTTTTGAGTGAAAAGTACTTTTAAAAGCAACCACAACATCACTCCAAACACACTCTATTATATAAAGTATCTAACTAGCTTGCAAGATTAATATTTAATTTTGGTATTTTTCATCTAATCCAATTCCAAATCTTGTACCATAACCATGTTTGGGCTAAAAGTATTTTTTAAAAAACTTCTACAATCCATCTTGAGAATGGGTTTTGGTTGGTCTGAATTAAAAAAATTAAAAAAATTAAATTGATTTAATTAAAACTTGGTTATTAACTAGTTGATTTTAAAAAAATAAATTTTATTAAAAAAATTTTATTTTATTTTTTTAAAAATAAATTAGCGTTGATCGGCGTAAACTCTTATGAACATGACCCGGACATTATAATGTATAAGATTTTAAAACTATGGCGAAAAGTCATTATTCATGGAGCAAGGCATTGACGTTGCTTAATTGTTTTTTGTTTTCTTTTTCTTTTTTTTTTCTTTTTATGGGGTTGGTATAATAAAGCCCACGGACATGAGAGCTACATGAAAAATATGGCCTACCTACTTGCTTAGGCAATCGTATATTTCTTTCATGATTTTGTGTGTTGACCAATAGAAGAAGGATTTAAGTTCTCTACCTAGAAAACTTTCTTAGAGGAGCTAACTCATTATTGTAAAGTGTATACTTACTTCAATACTGATTTTTTCACAAGCCGTAGAAAATTAACCATTCAGCACGGAAAGAGCTCGGGACTAAAAAAATTGTTTTTCTTGTTTTTTTAAATTTGAGTTCTATGATTGTTAATATGATAGTTATTAGAGGCTTATATGATCGTAAATTTCAGGGCCCGTGGAATTAATTGAGGTACACACAAGTTGACCCGGACACTTATGTTAATAAAAACAAATTATGGATAATCCAAGGCTCAAAATATATTATTAAAGCAAAATATAAATTCCTAATATTAAAAATAAAATAAAAAGGGTAATGATATTATAGTGTATTTTTTACCGTTGCTCTAAGCTTATTGGCATTGTAAATTGAATAGTAAAACAATGATTTTTTCCTTAATAACAGAACACATATGGGATAGGAAGCAGGGTGTATTAGTTTTTTTCTATTTATTTGCACAGTTAAATGAGTAGTGTTCTCTTTGGATTAAAAAATAATTAACTGCAGGAAGGGACACTTTCTACTCTTTATATTTTAAATGCACAATAAAATTATCAAAATATCTTTATATTAAAATTGTTTTTGCTTTTGTTCAAGAGTTGTTTTTTTTTTGTTTTTTTGGTTGTTTTTTAATTTAACCCTTATTTGATTGTTTTATCTTTCACATTTAGTTCTTATTCTTATGATTATTAAGTTTTGATTTAATTATTCTCTTGATTAAATTATCCTTACAATTACATTCCTTAATATTTTATATCATCCTTTTAATTGATTTATTTTTTAAATTTTATCTCTCAATATTGTAGTTCATTTTTTTTTCAGATTTAACCTTTATTTTTTTTATAATTATTTGTTTTGTTTTTAGTTTTTTTTATTGGAACTTTCTTTCTCGATTTATTCCTTCAACATTTTATATATCAGGATTTTATTAACTTTTTCGAATCACGAGTTTGAAAGATTGAACTAGATTTGCTTAGGTCTTTTTTTACAGTTTATTTTTTATGATTTCATCATTCTATGAGATTATCTCAATATCAAGTGTCAGGTTACATGTTTCACGTGTTAAACCAGCTTGACTCGATCTAATATTTTTTTTGTTATTTATTTTTATCATATTATTAAATTAATCAAAGTTTTACTCCACTTTCAGGTTTTTCTTATTTTTTAAAAAACACCAAGAAAAAGATTGAAAAGTTTATATATATATATATTATTTCACATACAGCAAAACGGGTCAAATAAGTAAGTTAGATTCCATGCTAATTAGAGAGCCAAGTACCCATTGGGCAACAAACTCTAGCTTGGACACTTGCAATTCATAGCATCACTCCAAAGAAATCCTGAGCAACAGACAGCTCTGCTGCTATCATCAATTTATCCTGTAGCTTTCGTTTTTAACTTGTTTTCGAATTCGAAGACGTGGTTGACAACTCAACTCCTCTGCAATTCCTCCATGACTGACTCCTCACTGCCCAACAGTCCATCAAAATAAAGAAATCATGCTCCCCAGAACAAAGCATTTAATGAAAGAAAGCCTGAGCCTGAGGAGGAGGTACCGTTCGTACCTGAGAGTTTCCCAATTCGCTATAACGACACAGCATGGGTCTTTGCAATAAGAGTTTACGTGGAGGGTTTTTTTTTTTTTTTACACAAGTATTGTTTTAAAAAAATAAATTTTTTTATAAGTTAATTTCAATATATTTTTGAATAAAAATTTTAAAAACAATCCGTACTAGAAAATCAGGCCAATAAAGCTGAGGAAATCATGAGGGGCTAGTAGGCACACCCACCAAAGTGATAACCATTAACTTCCAACTTTTTTGCTTCTCTCTTTTATGTCAGAAAGTTTTTAAACTTGTCCAACTTTCAAAAATTCCAAGGCAAATGGATTAGCGTGGAATGCCAGTTTGCCTTTATTTTATTTTGAAAACCTTTCCTCTTCCCTAGTCTTAAGCACCGTGCCTGCTTTTAATTCTTATGGGTCACTTCGAAAACTTCTAGGCTTAATTAATTATTTTTTTAAATAACATTATTTTTTATAAAAATTAAAAAAAAAATCATTAACATTTATCAATTTATTAACCAATAAATTGACTAGAGGTGAGAAAAAAACCAAAAAACCAAAAAAACCAAAAAAACCGAACAGTGAAGAAAAGCCGATTAAATCGATTAAAATTTTGAAAAAACCGGTCGGTTCGGTTCGGTTTTATAAACCTAAAACCAAACCGAACCAAAACCGAAAAACCAAGCCAAACCGGTTTTTGTCCTAAAAAACCGAACTGAACCGAAACCGGCCGGTTTTTTTTTTAAATAAAAAAATTTAAATTTTTTCAAAAACATTTTTGTAACAAAAAAAATAGAATAATATATAAAACCGAACCAAACCAAAAATAATCATTTCAGGATTGACCCTTCTAAGGGTGTTTGTAACTATGGTTATGGCTTTAATAAGCACCAAGAACAAGTCTATAATTACCCTTACAAATTTGCACGTCTTTGCCTTTTATGATACGGCACCAAATTGTAATAAACTTACGCGGAAAGGGTTGATGGCTTGGTGCTGCCGTCATCAAGGAAAGAGTGGAGGAGGAGTTCAAGGGCTTTGTGAGTCGTGACAGTTTTCCATGTGATAGCGAAAAGGAAGGACAGGGAAACTTTAGGGCATTAAAAATAGTTATTATCTTATATATATATCAAATATCAAACTCATAATAGAAATATTAACTATCAAAATATCATAAATTAAATACCAAATAAAATATATCTCCTAATAAACAACAAATTAGCAGAGCCCTAGACAATCCCTCCAAGAAGATCAAAATAAAAGAATAGAACAAGAGAAACAAGAACAAAACCCATTTGCAAGGCAGCTTTCTGGGCCTGCTGTGTGTATTTTTGAGCTTCACCGTCGTCTCCTGTGTAGAAGGTGACGGGAAACACACAGGGCCACGAGGACACCACCATTGAATGGTTAATGGAAATCATAGATCATTAGAACTGAGATTGATGGAGACTCTCTGGTCCCAAATCCACTTGTCTCCCATACTTTCTCCATTATAATTTATCCCCTAGCAGAAAAGCAAATGATTTATTTATTTATTTATTCACTTAAATCACTTTGCTTTTCTTTTCCCCTCGGAAACTTATCGCTAAATGTCTCTTCTATAATGAAAACCGCTTGCTCACGAGATGTTTTTTAAAAAAAGAGATTCTAAATCAAGTTATTTTGTTAGGTGAAGAAAGTTTGACTGCTTTATTAATAGTTAAGATCCAATTAATTAATTAATTAATTATACAAGGATGAAGGGACGGAGGTACTAAATATAAACTTAATAAATAAAACAGGATTAACATAAAAAATCACTAAAAATAAAGAGGCTAAATTATAAATTAATTTTGTAGTTTTAACTTTTATATCAGCACGAGACAAATGTGGAAAAGAAAGAGACTCGACTGGCTGATGCAGCGAGCCAAGCCAAGTTAGGAAGTAAGCCGAGCTGAATAGGCCTGGTTTTGTCACTACGAGTACGTGACTGCGACCATATCTGAGCGGCTGCTGGACCAACAACGTCCGAATTGCTGCTGTGCTGACCTACCTCAAAGGCGCCTGATTTCTTTGCTCTCCACGTGCTCTCCTCTCAGTGGTTCTTCACATTTCTCTCAAGAATACCTCCCCACTCCCCCTCCTCTCTCGCTGCTTTTTCCCCTCTTTCTCTCCCTCCTCTCTCACCTTCCACTTTCAAAAACTTTAGTAAACAAGCAAACAAACCCTCCTCATCGCCTCGGAAAATCACCATCTCCGTCGGAAAATATCGCCGGAGCTCAACTCTTCTTCGTCACTCCATCTCACGACGCTTCTTCTCTTCTCCTTCTTATTTTTTTTGTGAAAAAGATTTCAAGTTGTTCTTTTACTTCTCTCCGAAGCTAAAAGGAGAGAAAAATTAATTAATTTTAACCCAATCTTGCCGTGTAGAAATACCTGGATGTATAATTTGGTAAAGGTGAAATCAGAAAATATATATATGGAAAAACAGAGAGATATTTTGTTCAAGAAATGAGGAATTCAGGGATAGTTTGACAATTTCGTAAGCTTTTGAGCAACATGAGTTGCGAGAGAAGGAGAGGAGGAGTGGAAATTTACGAGCAGAGAACTTCCGTTGAGGAAAACGGCTCTATTGATCAGAATCTGCTAATTGACCCTAAATTGTTGTTTATCGGAAATAAAATCGGCGAAGGAGCCCATGGTGAAGTTTATAAAGGAAGGTTAGTGTTGCTGATGACAGCTGAAACTTGATTTTTCTTTTTTAATTTTTTATAAAAGATTGTGTAGGTTCCTATTTTATTGAGAAAAAAATATGTTGTTGTTACTGAATAGAGAGTAGTTTCTATTTCTAGTTATTGTTAGTTACGTAGTAGGTGATTGCTGAAAATGTTTGTTTGTGTGTTTCTAGGTACGGTGATCTGATTGTGGCCATTAAGGTTCTTCATCCAGGGACCACGTCGGAGGAAAGAGCTGCGCTTGAGGATCGGTTTGCAAGAGAGGTTAATATGATGTCTCGAGTTAAACATGAGAATCTTGTCAAGGTAAAGTGTGTGATTATGATTAATTTTTGGGTAATGTAATGTAATTTTTATGTATGTATCAGTCAGGACAGTGCTTTTGTTTGTTGATTTTGCAGTTTATTGGGGCTTGTAAGGATCCATTTATGGTGATTGTTACAGAGTTGTTACCAGGGATGTCACTCCGGAAGTACTTGGTTAGTATTCGTCCGAAACAGTTAGACCTCTATGTGGCCATAAATTTTGCTCTTGATGTTGCGCGAGCTATGGATTGTTTGCATGCTAATGGGATTATACACAGAGATCTTAAGCCAGGTATTGTAAGAATATGTTCAAGGATTTACTTTTTAACGTTTATGTTGGTGTCAAAATTTAGAGTTCAAAGTTCATTTATGGTTAGCATTATAATGTGGATACATTTGAATATTACTATGATCAGGCCTTGCACTAGCCTTTTATCAAAAAGAGCATGTATTTGGAATCATGCAACCTTTATTTATCACCTCTATGATTCTGCGATTGGGAAAGTGACATTCTATTAAGGTCTGTGATTTTAAATTTTTGGGATAATGTCATCTTGATTGCTGTTTTTTAGTCTTATGACTTTGTTCTGCGTTTAATTCAATTAGGCCATGGGCACTGCATGATATTTGAGTCCAGTTCCTTTTTAGGTCTTCTAAATTGTTCTGTAATTGACCTTTGCATCTTGAGTCAGGGTTAATGATGCTTGTGACTTTCATGTTGTTTGTGCTGTCAAAAAAGAATGTTGTTTTCCTGGACCACATTGCACCCCTCAAGTAATTTATAATCACTGTCTATCCCTTTCACCAAAATGATTGGAAAGCCTTTTTCCTGATGCAGACAATTTGTTGCTTACGGCAAATCAGAAGTCTGTGAAGCTCGCAGATTTTGGTCTTGCAAGAGAAGAAACTGTGACTGAGATGATGACTGCAGAAACTGGAACATACCGTTGGATGGCTCCTGAGGTTTGTGCCTTCTTGCTAACATAGTTTGATTTTGGTTTACTATCACCTGATATTAGCAGCATAAGAAGCCCCGCAGTGCGTCAATATTCTTCTGTTAAAACAGAGGTGATGGTTACACATCAGTCATGTAACTGCTGGGAAACAACAGAAACCAATATTGATGGTTGGGAACGTGTCTTTTATATCAAGAGTCTTTTCCTCTTCCATTTTTTGCCATTAGTTCATCATTTTGTAGATTTTCATCAAGAGTGACATGCAGAGAAACTACATAGAAGATCTTATTCTGAATTTCACCACCCTTCAACAACGAATGTACTGTATGCTTTAGTGCTATTTTTGATTCATTTTGTTTCATCAATTTTATTTGTTTGTTGCTCCAGATGGATCACATAAACACAGTTTTTGGCATTTGCTTGACAAATAGAAGCATGAGGTTTTCATAAGCAGTGTGGTTCTTTACTCTGTAGTTTTAGTTGATATCTGGTTTTCATAAGCATGAGGTTTACACAGTTTTTAGGTTGCATACATCATATGTTATCAGCATACCGCATTCCGCTTTCCGCTTCAGAATATTATATTGATTTGCTTGTAGGATACAAATCCTTTTCAGTTTTCCATCTGTTTTACTAACAGCTCCTTTGCAGTTGTACAGCACCGTGACACTGCGTCAGGGAGAAAAGAAGCATTACAATAACAAAGTTGATGTCTACAGCTTTGGAATTGTGTTATGGGAGTTGTTGACCAACCGCATGCCATTTGAAGGCATGTCAAATTTGCAAGCTGCCTATGCTGCTGCTTTTAAGGTGAAGAATTGATTGCAAACAAGTCTCTCTGTGTGTGTTATATTAATATTGGATTGCAACTTCAAGGGCAATCCAAATGCAGTCTGCTGTTTTTTCCTTGTGCGCTTCTGATGTGTGCCACTTTAGGACCATCTTTGCAGATGTTATTCTGCATTATTGCTATCAAATCTTCTAACCTGGTATTTATTTGTTTTCGGAGACAACTAACCTGGTTTTTAATGGATACAGCAAGAGAGGCCTGCTCTTCCAGAGGATGTATCCCCTGACCTCGCATTTATCATGCAGTCATGTTGGGTTGAAGACCCCAACTTGAGGCCTAGCTTCAACCAGATCATCCGGATGCTCAATGCATTTCTCTTCACACTCTCACCACCTTCACCCACACCATCCTTACCAGAATCTGACACCAATGAGGCAGCATCATCAAGTAATGGCACCATAACCGAGTTTTCTTCTCGCACAAGAGGAAAGTTTGCTTTCCTTCGCCAACTATTCACAGCTAAAAAGACCAGGAACACTCATTGACTGGCTAAATTTTTCAAAATTTTTCCTTTTGAACCAGCTCACAGAAACTTGTCCTGTCATAGAAGAATTTTATTAACTGCTTAGATGATGGTGATTAGTGTAGGATTGAAACAAATGCTGAACAGAAATGACTTAATGAGGAAACTTGGTCGGAAAATAAAACGACGATTAGACTGTTTAGATGGTCTGTGGATCTTTTTGTAAAGGAAATACATGGGTTTAGCAATTATGTTCATATCGTTTTTTCTTTTTCGAATATGGTTTCCATACTTCAATCTGGCTTCACAGTTTTGGACTTACAGTCGGAGGTGAAACCACTATGGTATTTACAATGCTTCTCTGCAAAGATTAATAGTAGCTAACGAGTTAAATGATCACGGTTCATTATTTACTTGTAGATTTTATGATGGCATGCATTTTACCAAGTTCTTGTGGTACGCCAATGCTTACTGGAGAATAGCTTTGAATTTATAAGATCTTTTTGACTCCGGCAATAGCTGCAGTCACCGATGGTTCATCTGGCCTCTAATTGCAGTTAGTTCCCACAGATGCAATTCGCAGAGAAGGGGGAGGGTGTCTTTTCACTAATCCAGTTGCTAAGAACTATTTTTAGATTAAGCTGGATCGATTCTAGATGGTGGCTTCTTCATTCTTTGCTGCTGGCATGGTAAAACAGACAGGATTTGTGTATGGTGTATGTGATATGGAGCACTGGTTGCCAAGACCTGCAGATTTCCTCAATGCAGGTTGTTAGCATGCTTATGCAAACTGTCTTATAGCTTTTGCCTGCATGATTATTGGTTGAACCATGTTTCTGAAAATTTTGAATTTTTTTTAATTTTAAATTTTTTTTTATAGATATTTTAGATCGGATTTGAATATAATATGATTTGAATGTTATCTCCATCTTAGCTATTATAGCCAACCGATTCTTTATAAAACTGAACATGTAGAACACGTCAACCAAATCTCAATTGATCTGAAAATCAAATGAAAAGTTATGCATGTTTTAATGAGAAAACTTGTTTGGCTTATCTATATATATTTATGGTGAAAAAATATTTTTTTATTTTAAAATATTTTTAGATTTTTTTATATATCAATGTAAAAAATAAAATAAATGTTATTCTAATATTTTTTTTTAAAAAAAAAACACTTTAAAAATCATTAAATTATCATGGCAGAATCTCCTGTACTAGCACTTGTTGACAGGCGTTCCGCATCACACGAAGACCTACTGCTATCCATTATTTGTGTCAATAATGTACATCTTTTCTTTACTGACAAAGTTACTGACGAAACAACTATATAGAGGTTGATTGTGATAGGGAAAACTTATAAAGTCGGGGCTGTCTTTTAGCTGGTGAAGCATCAGCCATGGACCATGTCGCCTGGACTCCCTGACAAATAAATGGACCTGCCATTCCCTACATGGTGCCTTCATCTATTTAGCCTGTAATGCAACTGTGCGCACCCAGAACGAGCACGCTGGCTGGACTGCTGTGCGAGGGCTGGTGCCATTTTTGAGAGGTGGGGAGGATAACGATGAAGGTCAGCAATGCACTCGCTGTCCTGTGAAAGGTCACTGTTTCATCATGGTCCAAATAGGAGATGCCATTGCTCTGCTCAAGTGGCCATGACTTGGCTGGCAATATGGAAAGAATCCATCATCTTCTTCCTGTTCTGAACAGATACATGCCCATTCCTTTGCCAGGCAGCTCATGAGTTATTTCAGTAAGGTTTATCTCTTGCGACATCCCCTTTTGTACAGTCCATGATCCATCATCCCCCCACTTCCTTGTGTTTTGTTGGATTCCATGAGATGCAATCAGCTGAATAGTTCTTCGTGATTTTGTCGATATCAAAAGTAAAACCATGTCCCACTGCATTTACTACAGCATTTGACATGTGGACGGCAGCAGGCGAGGGCGGAGAACAAATCCCAACCACCACACAACGAAACGAGCCAAAAGGGTTTGAAATTGAATCACAACAACATCCATCCAATTCATGTAAATATCATTTGATTTTTCTCAGATTATTCTTCTTTCTGGTTTCTCGAAAAATCAAGGCTAAGGCTTTCGGATTCCAAACCTTATTTTTAAATTTGTTCTTACCTTTCAAAACACCCTAAAAGTCTTTGTAAACTCATTCTTAAACTTTGACTTCAGAACATCTAAAATATTGTAAATTCTTGAGGAAATAATTTCAAAAAAGCATTCTTTTCATGCAATTAGCATAAATATGTGGACGATAGTCCTTAGACATTGATGATGACAATTGCAAAATTCATTGATGGTATGTCTCCTACCCGATCAAATGGTTAAAATCATCATTTAAATCTCTAGACGTGAAATCAACCGTGTAGGATGTGCTAATCGGAATTTTCTTTCTAGGATAATTAAAGTGATAATTGAAAATTCAATAACTTGGAATTCAAGTCTATATCTAATAATCAACGAATCTAAACAAGACGGCATGGATTCTATCACTCTCACGGGGAAGCTATCAAGGCAAAGTCAACAAAAAAAAAAATTGCGAAAAATCCATTCCACTAATGAGTATGTAATCCTTTCATCATTATTGGATTTGCATCACACATTATTAATTTGGATTTAAATATAAAAATAAAATAAAATCTTCATCAATAACATAATTTAAACAAAATGATTCTCTAAAAAATGCATGAGTTTATAATTTAAACAATTTAGAATCAAGATTTGAAATAGAGTACTGTATAAAAAATAGATAAATTAAAAAAAGGTCGTAAATCATTGTCTTATAATCATTTAAAAGAAATCAAGTGTTTTATTTATAAATTCAGCAAGATAAAATAAAATCAAAATCAATTTAGTAACAAAAAAACTATTTTTATTTTTATTTTTCGTTTTTTCAATTTTCCAATAAGTAATTACCACTTACATGTCAGAATGAAAAGAAGTTTTAGCAGTCAATTTCTTAGGCAAACCAACACGCTAGCTAACATTGAAAACATTTCCGTAAAAATTAAAGACTTGAAGTCAATGCTTTCTTCTCTTACATGGCAGGATAACATAGTAGAAAGTAGAAAAACTAGGAACAAGAAAATAGATTTTTTACCAATAACGAGAGAGAAAAAGAAAGAAAGTTGAGTACTAGCTAGTGGATGCATTCAAGATTAGATTTTTAGTCTGGTTTTTTTGGATTGATTCAAGATCTAGAGGAAGATACCGATCAATGAGATTTCTGTGAAGACTTCATCTTTGTCAATTGAAGAAGCAAGAAATGGAGGAAAAATCTGTTTTTATGAGTTTTTGAGATAGGAGTTTGATCTTTCAGGTTTTTTTGGAAAACCCATCAAGAAAAGATAAGTTTTTTAGGGTCTAAATGATTGTCAAAGAATTGGGTATTTAGCTAAAATGGGAGAGAGAGGAAGCGTTAATGCTGCAGCAATGCACACAGCCATGAACGCTGTGCAAGCTCTTGGGAGAGGATTTGATGTGAACTATGATAAAAGGTTGTTGTATTGTAAAGGAGTTGCTGGGTCTAAAGTGGTGGAGATTGATGGTGAACATACTAGAGATCTTTTGTTAGCTGGTGGGATTCTATTGCCTAATGTTTCCAGGGACATCAGGAGCTCTTTGGACCCAATTGGCCGCCAGAGTTCAGGTGTTTGCACCTTTCATGAGGTGGGTTTTTGAATTTTTGTTGTTTTGATTTTGAAGTGATGTTGTTTTCCTGTGTTGTAAGAATCCATGCTTTGAGGACTAGGTTATAGTGGGTGGTATTGATGATAGCTTGAATTGATATTGATCAATTTAGTTGCTTAAGACGCCGATTAGGATTGGATTGGTTTGGTTTTGCCACCAGTACCAAGTGGGTGGAGAATTTAACTTGTCTCTTGCATTACGTCTGCATTTTATTGTCACTGGGTTGTTGCATGTGTCTCAAGCCTAGTTATTTGATACTTTCTTGGATTTTTTTTCTTAATAGTGTTTAATTATTGTGCTTGAGAGGATGGGTCAAGACCCATGCTTGAACTTTTGGATTGTATCTTGCCAGAGGACTTTAATCATCTTTGAGTGTGAGCAGTGAATGATGTCAAGAGTTTCAAAATGCAAACTGCAAGTTAACACATTAGCTCTGTTGCTCGACTAGGATTTTTTGTTTTTAATCTTAAAATTGATTGAGATGAAATAGCACTAGCCAAAATTCCTTGGTGTTAAGAACTGACTGCTAAACTAGCATTTTTGATATTTTCCCTTCTTGAAATACTGATACAAGCTGTTTTAATGAACGAGATTGCTGTAGTTGCTCTAATGCACTTCTCACAACAAATAATGCAGATGGTGGAGTACTTTAATCAAAAGGCTAATCTATCAGGAGGTCTTCCTCTTGGTAGCTTCAATTCTGCATTTAGTTTTACCGGTTCAAAACATATTGATGCTGCAGCTACGAAGACCCTCTCGATGGATGGATATTATATCCCACTTGCCAAGGTCCAACTTAAGAGATCCCCCTTAGTGCTGCATGAAAATGTTATAAGGGCCGTGCCAACTTTCTGGGATCCTCCATCCTTGGCAAGGTGTGAATTTTTAATTCTCTGAAGGAATATATTGGCATCAAAGCTTTAAATTGTCCATAACAACTGCATCCTTTTTTTGACAGCTTCATTGAAAATTTTGGGACGCATGTTATCACTTCTGTAACTATTGGTGGTAAGGATGTGATATATGTTAAACAACACCAGTCATCGCCTTTGTCAACCATGGAGATTAAACACTACGTGCAGGATATTGGAAATCAGAGGTTCTCTGACACAGAGGGCCATATGAGCTCAGGTCCAATGAAACTCAAGGATAAGGCTAGTCCCATGATTTCTCCTTATTTCTTTGTCCACCTTCGTTAACATGCCCATACTTCTTGATCACCTGTGACTTATACCAGATTATTCTTGATTTAGCAGGGTGGTGATTCAGGTATATTTAACAGCCAAGGGATATACCCTCAGCCAACTAGTGCGCCGTATCTTACTGGGAAAGAAGTATGTAGAAGCCAATCTTTCTCTTTTCTTTTCCTTTTCTTTTCTTAGAATTGCCCTTTTATCTCACTGAAATTTTGATGTTAAATGTTCTCTTTGTTGAACTGTTTTATGATGCCTTTTGTTGTCATTTTAATGAATTCAAGATTTCTTTATATGACGATGCACAGTATCTACATCCAAACATAATTTCCCTGAACATGTTAACCAAATGCAACAACTGAGCATTCGAGGTTTTACTCCATCTGTTGGTCTTGTAGTTCCCAGTCCAGTTCCTTCTTTAAATTTGCTCTGTGTATTTTAACTATGTTTTCTATTATTGATTAGTTGAAATTGGAATAAATTTCATGTTGTTATCATTTTTCTTTGAAAAGTTTTGCTTGCCAATATGTCTTGTATTTTCCATATTTGTTCCTTGTTTGGATTTTGCCTTTTCATAGCAATCCCATTGCAACGATGTTTTCCTGTACGAATCAGTTGGATCTGGAATGAATTAACAATGGGTTTTGATGTTTTTGTCAAAAACGTTTTCTTGCTATTGTTGTCATGATTTTATCAGGAAAAAAAGGATCACTCGTATTCTATCTCAGTTTATTGCATTTAAGAAGTTGCCACGGGTGGCTAACTCTTGTATTTGCATGAATGCAGTCTGCATTCTCTTTTTGTCAATAGATTATTTACATACAGTTAAATAATGTGTAAGGCTTATGTTCTAGAACTTGCTCCGATAAATTTATCGGCAGGTCTAAAAATTTGTTCTGTTATTCTTCTATATGCAGGATGTTACCGTCATTTTCCGCAGGAGGGGAGGAGATGATCTGGAGCAAAATCATATCCGATGGGCAAGAACTGTAGAGTCATCTCCAGATGTCATTGAGATGACTTTTGTTCCTATCGCAGATCTCCTTGTTGGGGTGCCTGGAAAGGAGCATCTGAGTCGTGCAATTGCTCTATATCTTGAATGTAAGACAAGTAGATGACTGTCTAGTTAGAATCCTTTCCCTCCTATGTGCTCTTTTTCTAGTAGGTAGTGCTACTCTTAACTGTGAAACTTATTTTTTTAACAATTGTGCCCAGACAAACCTCAGATTGAAGAGCTGAGATATTTTTTGGAGTTCCAGATTCCTCGAATTTGGGCTCCTGTACAGGACAATATTCCAGGTCACCAAAGAAAGGAACCTGTTTG
>Ga0307514_10003297_pt1 | contig 15681 bp, 27 predicted proteins | sample 16_EM_MG_FD_203088 | JGI IMG/M metagenome (GOLD analysis project Ga0307514, IMG submission 203088) | Populus trichocarpa ectomycorrhiza microbial communities from riparian zone in the Pacific Northwest, United States - 16_EM | ecosystem: Host-associated > Plants > Roots > Unclassified | place...
CGTGTTGGCTGTGTTGGCTGTCCCTTGCCCCCATAGTTACGCCCCGAAATTAATGTTCATGCGGCTTGGGGAGGGGGGGGGGTTGAAGGAGGGGGCGAAACCTGGGTGTTTTATACCAATTTCTAACATCTGTAGAGTATGGGCTCAGGGTAACCCGCACGGTCTTGGTCAAAAAAGTCCAGTTTGTTTTTCGTGACTGAAATTCAACCCACTATAGCCAAAAATCTTCTTTTTACACGAAAGCATACGACGACTACTAAAACCACTAGTACCATCACGACGTCAAAAATTAACGCCCACCAATCCGAGAGATTCAAAGAAATGAACGCTACAATTTTCATAAAAAACACTTCCAGACTGCGTACCAGCAGCTATATCCATAGCTATAGCCAGAAAACAAAAGAAAAAGCGCCAGGATACAACGTTATTGTTGTCACAGCACACAAGTTTATACCCTCCAACTTATCGCTCTATATTCAAACCCCCCCTCCAAATGCTTATACCTCATCTTCATCATCACTTCCCAACAATTCCCCATCATCATCATTCACCACCGCATAATCTCCCCTCGCAAAACTTCCCCTCGTCGTAAATCTCTTCGGCCTACTCAATTTACTCACAACCCAACCCACCGCCAGCTGTATAATGGCCGGTATTGCCACTGCAACGGCAACAACTGCACTGATGAAAATAATTGGGTAACGTACGAACGGTGACTGTCCACCGCTCGAATCCTCCCCAAGTCGGATTGCGCTAAACGACCTTGCCCGTAAGCATGATTCTTGCAGGACAGGCACTCATAGAGGGATTATGGTAAACAGAGACTTACCCAAACTTCCCAGTCCACCTATTCCACACATACCACCCAATCGCCCCCGCTCCCGTAAGCGCAAATATGATACCAAAGAAAATTGCCCATCCGCCCGGCCCATACCTCTCATGAAACTCCTTCTCATGCCCTGGGCATGGCTTAACCACACCTTTATCCAGCTCCATCCCGCCCTCACATTTCGTAAGCGGAATCTTCCTATACCCAGTAGGTTCATACCACTCGACCAAGCTCTTGTTCTTCGCACAGAACTCCTCATGGTTCGGCTTCTCCAGACCATGGACAAGGTGGCACCCCCCGTCATTCCCCCGCTCATAGTTAAAGTCACACTCAAAGTCATGTTTCTCACAGGCGCATTTCTTACTTTCGATAGGCTCATGGCCCTTTGGTCCAACATAGCAAAGGTGGTCAGTTTTCTTGCGGTAATACTGAATATGGTGGCCAAAGAGACAAGCGTGCTCAGCGTCAAGACTAGGATGTTGAGGTTCCCAGAGGTCAAAGTCACTGTCTTTATCGTTAGGGTCTCCCGGGAGTTTGCAACGCCGATCAGTAAGTCCAGTAAAGTCAATCTGGACGGTAACAGCCTTCTCTCCTCTCCCCACAGGATTTCCCCAGAGGAGAAACTTCCTGCTAGTATCCGAGGGAATGGTAGTAATATCCGTGACATGCATCTTACCCTCAAACTTGTACTCATTCCAAGTCTGACCCTCATCTAGGGTATAGTACACGGTGTCTGTTGGGTCATCTTCGTCAACGATAACAATGATGGAACCTTGGTCTCCATACTCCCACATGTAGGAACCCTTGCGGATTTCCTTCCAAGTAATACCACCATCACGCGTGATGTAAGTATTGCCGTCCCTCTTGCTGGTCAAGTATTCACCGACATTACCAACGCCAACGAGAACGCCCACTGCAGAGCCCGAGGAGAAAGTATCCCCTGGGTCCTTGCGCTCGGTATATCCATGGAGGTTAAGTGAACATTTCTCAAGCTGGACACCCAAGTCAGTATCACCCTCAATCAATCTCAAAGTATAAACCTACATCCTTGATATTACAACCATACTTCTTTCCATCAACATCCTTCTCTGGAGGAGGAAGATAATTCCAAGCACCACCATCGTTGTGAGTGATTTTCGACTTCAGCTTCTTCTTTGCACCCTTATTCACCTCATCCACATTCACCACCACGTTCACAATAGCAACACCTTCCAACCCCTGCATCTTCTCAAAGTCCACGAAGCCCGCTTCATTCCTGTTAACATTTGGCAACGACATGACATACGAAGTACCGTTCGAGTTTGACTTAAGAATGGCGCCATACTCATAGCCCTCCACTGGGTTAACTGTAACGTGCAAGAAAATTGCGTGCGTTACGGAATCCAAAAGTGTGTACGCCTGTTGCTTGACGACATGAAAGTTGTGCGGGAAGTGAGCCTCCGCGAAGGTTTTCCCATCAACCGAAGTATGCAACCTTAAGCTCGACTCGTCTTTGACCTCCGCAACGACAATAAACTCTTCCATAGTAGCAAAACCCATGATCTTCTCGAAGTGTGTTGTCTCAGTCTTAAAGTCATCATTGGCGACCAGCTTGATTGGGTTCGTTTCAGAAGGCCTTTCATCCTTCGCATACCTCTCGCAGAAAATCAACTTTTCTGGTGTGTTGCTGAGTGCGCTAGAGTGGATCCAAGCACAGTTCCTAACATACGCGGAGAGCATTGGCCAACTGTGACCGCGGTCCTGGGTATAATAGGCAGCAGCGTGACATGTTTTGGAGGTAGGAACTTTGCAGTCTCGGTCGGAGATCCAAATAATGTAATCACTCTTCGTTGGGTGGAAGCGGAGAGCAAGTGGAATATCGAATCTTCGGGTTGGGGGATCTGGGCCATCGGCCGACTCGATTGTGTACCCTCGATCAACGCTGTAGAAGAATTTCTTGGATGGTGTAGTGAAGAAGATAATGTCTTGGTTGTAAGGGTTGGGGTATATAGCGTTGATCTCTTGATCCTTGAGTTCGGGCGGCATAGCCCAAGTGGCACCTTGGTCATGAGTTATGTATATTTTGTTTTCATCCGTCCTCATAACAATGGTCTGCGAGAAATCAGTATACACCATCCCTATACGACAGCTTGCAGTGTTCAGCTTACCTCGTCATCTCCAGAAGCACTCCTTTTACGCTCAAGATAGTAATATTCCATGAATTTACCAGCATTACCGAAAGTCTTGGTCACGCTCTTGATCTTTCCAGACGATGGAGGTGTGACAACCTTCTGGCCCTTTTCACAGTCCCACTCCTTCTCCTCATCTTTCTTGATACCCTTAGTGCAAGTATTCCCGGGAATAAGCCGGTACCCACTAGACCCCTTGAATTTATCCCCTTCCTTCTTGCAGGCTCCTACCGGAACCTTCAACTTCCCAATAAGTTCACATTTCCCTTCCCCATCCTTAGCCGCGAACTCAAAGTCGCATTCATAGTCCTCTTCCGTGCAAGGACAATTCTCCTCCTCGGGCACAGGATCCTTATACTCCGCATTGACAAAGCAATCCGCATCCTTCTTCCGTCGGTAGAAGAATTGCTTATGGCCCATCAAGCAATCCGGGTTTCCCTTTTCATCCAGCCTCGCATACCATTTCTCATAATCACTCTTCTTCTCATCATCATCCTTCTTGCACTGGCGATTTAAGACACCCTCGAAGTTAAAGGAAAAGATATAACTCTTTCCATCATTCCCCAGAACGATCATAGTAAACTTCTTTGTGGTAGAATCTGGAACAGTAGTAAGGGCCACCACTTTGAATTCAATATCCAGATCAACAGATTCCCAGTCCTTGCCATGATTCAAGGAGTATCTGAGCTTGTCGGTTTTTGTTTTATCCGCTACGGCAACGAGAATTGATCCAGAGTCACCAAACTCATACATATGCGGTCCCTTCAGCCCTGTCCCCGACCATGTGAGTCCCGCATCATCCGAGACGTAAAGGTCACCATGATCGTAGTCGGACAAATATTTTCCAGTGTTACCCATAGCGAGCAATATCCCTGGTGCTGGAGAAGAGAAGACCCGCCCTCCATTCCGGGCACTCGTAACTGAATGTACATGCAATTTGTCATCTTTGCCGGCCTTCAGGTCCTTGAAAGTACGGCCTCCATCAAAGGAAATCTGGGATTTTATCTTCTTTGCGATCCTTTCGTTTCCATTGCCTTTGAGCACCTCGTCCGCATTGTCGACGATGTTGACCAGCACAATCCCTTGGATATTAGCAACCTGCTCGAAGTCCACATTGCCATGCATGTTCCTATTCGTATTGTCAATATTCTTGGTGAAGTAGGTCCCATTAGAGTTACTGGTGAACAAAGCCCCAATAGGGTTCTTATTCCACGTAGTCAAGACATCAACCTGAATACTGTGCTCTGTCGACTCGAGAATGGTATAAGCATCCTGCTTGAGACCACCATGCTTACTAGGGAACTCCGCCCTATCCCAATTGTCTGCATCATCACTGACGAAGAGGGACATTTCATCAGTACCTGCACTCTTAACGGCTGCAACAATGAACTTCTTGACAGCCGCAAGCCCAGTAACTCCAGGAAACTCCCTGAACCCATCCAAAGCTGGCTCTTTCCAAGGCCCAGAGAAGCCGTCTGACACCAGTAAGACCCAGTTTTCCGCTCCTTTCTTTGCGCCGTCCACGATACAGAGGATTGTGAGTTCCGAGCCTTTATCGAATTGGGGCGTAGATCTTGCGAACATGCAGCCATGGGTAATCTTGTCTGTCAGCTCCTTGGGGTCGCTATCGAAGCCATCTTTGGTGTACCAGGTCTACGCGAGTCAGCAACTTCTCTTTATCAATGGTTCTTCCTAGCGGAGCTACACAAACCTTCTCCAAACACCAAAATCTACCCCGCCACACTTTATCCTCTATGCATTCCATCCCCGTGTACAGCACATAGTTATGTTTTTGAGCATGGTGAGATAATGGATTCCTCTGCAATGACGGCGGCCACTTTGTCTCAAACTTCTGCCACGACTTCCCTTGGTTACTCGTCACAAAATGCTCAAGCCCCAGCGTCAGCGCATACGCCTTGCTCTTGTCGAAGGGGTGTGGGTATATATCCAACACTTTCCCCTTCGGGATCTTTTCTATCGGTTCCCAGGTCTTTCCATCGTCATCCGAACGCCAAACAATCCCCGACTGATCTTCGAGTGACAATATTACCTGCCATTGAGGTTAGCCTCTGTGGAAGCCGGAGGGGCGGGGAGGCACATACAGGGCTATCGTCAAAGTAGAAGAAAGATTTTGGTAGGAAGTCGAACGCCTTCTTGTTTATTTGGGGCTTCGCTGCGTCGACGTAAGTGGGGCCTAGCAGGGCGAGAAAGGCTGCCGAAGCCGACAATACACCCAGAAGCCGCATTTTGGCCAGGTGGCGAAGGCCAGATGATGGATGGAATGTAGTTTTCTCTGATTTATAGATTTATACTGAGTACGGAGTATACGTAGTTGAGTTGACACAACCGGGTTAAGCTTTGGTTCGTCCCAGTGAGATTAGGCTCGATGTTCCTGAGTAACCTCTTTCAGGTGGGTCGGTCGCATGGAGATATGGTGGGGTGGAGTGTTGGCAGGAATGATGGAGTCAAGAAATCGAACAGCTATCACCACGAGCCGCTCTATAAAACGTGATTCTACTTGCCTAGGCAGACCATACCCTGAAATTAATGGCAAGCTGTTCTGTTTGCACCGAGCCCGTACAGGATTTTTGCTGTACTCTACATACCCGCCGCACCAGCACAGTGTGACTCTCTCCCTGTGTGCCAGCCCAAGTGCGGCTGATGAAACCAACGCCGAGTGCTGACCAACAGCACAGCACCCCTATCTATTATTACACAGTACATATAATCCAAATCTGAGTAGGAATAAAAAAAAGTTATGTACAGTATTTATATGTCTACAGTTGGTATGTATATATCTAGAGTCTCTACCTGCTCTTCGTGCCTGCACAAATCAACGATCCTACGAGAGGCCAGTGCCCCCCACAATTCCCCAGGCGAAAACAGCCCACCCCTCAACATGCTAGTGTCAACTGCAACTACGGTTCATCATGGTGATGCCTCTCTCTCAGGAGCCGATCAGCCTCCAACGACAATACCTCCTTCAGCAGGCTCCCGTACTCGAACTGCTGTTCTGGGGGCTGCTCACCCACCTCCTCTCCATCATCGACCCCCGTTATGTCCTGCGTCGATGTAGCCAGTAACCAGATGATCACCAGCACAGATATTGTTCCCCATAAGATCCTCAACCTCCCTATACCACCCCATGGTCAGCATACCCCTCTAACAAACACGAATTGATATAGCTAGTGTAGTGCCGGATGACATACGTGAAGCTCTCTGCCGCCAAACCACCTCCAACTCCTTCTGTCTACTAATCTTATCCTCCACTGCCTCCAACCTGGATTTATAACTCTCAACCGCCTTCCTCTGCAAATTCAGTCTCTTCTGGAGCATCCTTATCGTGGCCACCTCCTCTTTGTAGGCCCCTAGGCTCTGAATCTGCCCTCCCATATCCGCCACGACCCTCTCCTCATTCGCAGTAAAATTATCGATCATCTCCACCGTAAGTTTTTGTAGTTCCGCAAACCGAGATGTAATGGTGTGTAGCTCCTCGAGCTTTCCAACAGCACAATCATAGATATCGGATAGCTGCATAATCTGCTGTCCTACCGACATCTCAAGGCGCTGTATCGAGTGCGAAATTTCTCTACAGTTGTTCGTTGGTAATGGCATCAGCCTTCGACGTCCAAAAATAACCTTTTCATTAGTGCTCTTCCAAAAAGAAAATTATACTCACTCCATCGCAAGTTTATGTTTCCTAATCTTCACCAACTCCTCCGCAACTTCTCTTGTAGTGGCGGTCGCCTTGGTGTCCGTATTCGCCGCTATATATCCCGCAACCCATCTCCCCCCCTCTCGCAGCCCACTCCTTTGTTTCGCACTCGCATCATCCTGTTGTACCACCAACGCCTTCCGAATGTTTGCCGGGCTCCTTGATTGGCTGCAGGCCTGCCTATGATCAGGAACTGAGCCTCTCCTCCCCAACCAACCACCTCCCGAACTCACACCATCACCTTCACCATGATAATGAATCAAATGATGCGGACTAGTCGGGCTTGGTCTGCACACCCTCTTCACGATATTGTGTGGGGAGCTGTTGGAGCGGGTTAAGAGTGGCTTCATCGTATTTGTTGTATCATTTTCCTGCTTTCCAGAAGCAAAGAGGGTTGGTTGAGGGAGGAACTCTAGATGAGGAGAGCTACGGGCCCGAGCAGCATGCGTTGATCATGTGCCAAGCAACGAACTCGAATTCGAATACCGTACAGGGTAATTTGGGTTTAGGGGCACTGGCTACGAGATGCAGTTCCGGGACCCCCATGATATAGGACCGAAAAGGGTAAATAAATATCAGGGCACCCAGGAACGGTACTTAGTTTGAAGAGGCTACTATAATATGATACAGTGCACGAAAATGGGGATATCAGAACAAACAACAACACGCTACACATAGAAATTGGGTATAGATATAGGCACTAAATTCCTACGACGTAAAGAAATAAAAGAGAACAACTCTCCATCACAATCATGTGAAACTGGAGAGCAGAGAAAATAACTTATACAAATACAATGGAATCAAATCCGCCCTGTTCCCGCACAAAAGCGGAATGAAAAATCTGAAGAATTAAGATATATCAGCCATAAACTCCCACGGCCCATCCTCTACTTATCCCATCCACCTTCACCCACAGCCTACACAAACAGATCGTAATAGTAGTCATCATCCACTCCCGTCCGACTAGGCATCTCTGGGCCCTTCCCACCGTGTCCATCAATTTCGTACCTATTCTCGGTGTACCTTACATTCAACAACCTGATCTTTAGACCGTATCCTGTGACAACATTGACCAACTTTGCTGTCTCGGCCGTGATAGGCTGTTGATTTAGCAACATGAGCAGACCGTCAAGCCATTCGGAAGCCATGCTGTGATTATGTGGGTTCAAAGTGAGCAGGACGACTTCTTTGGCCGTCTCCGGAGTTGCGTCAATGGGGTACCCGTGAATGGTGATTTTGGTCGACGACATGCGTGAAGGTGGTGGGTGGTTCGGATTCGTACCAGTCTGTGTAAGTGTAGTAGTGGAGGAAGAGGAGCGGGCGGAAGCAGGGATGACATTAGAGACAACGGAGGACACTGTTGAGAGATCGACTTTTCAATACAAGTTAGTTGAGGGTAACCATATTCTACAAATGCGGCACTTACTCTTCTCTGTCAGGCCCTCTAAGTTAGGGCTAACAGCCGCCTCAGCCTCAAAATCGGCATAATGCAAGTATCGCCTATTATGACTCAACTTTACAAACCTCCAATTCAAATACGGATCAGTTGACGATTTCTTCGTCTCCTTGTGTGTTTCTCTTAGTTCAGTGTGTGTTGTTGCACCGTCATCACCCCCGCGTGTTTTTCGCCCACTTCTCCCCTCACCATCAGTGTTTATGGGGAACCATTCACCCCGGAGAAGACATCGTATACGCTGCTCTTTCACAAACTGTAAAGCCTCAACCTTGAGCTCGTCCCGAACTTGTCTGGGTACCATATAGAATTAGCACTTGAGTGTGTAAAATCTTGAGGTATGGTTCTGCCCTACCTTAGGTGACTGCCCCATACATTCTCATAGCTTTGCTCCAGTAACTCCATCTGTAAATTCCTTAGGCTTTGGAAATCAAACTCAGCAATCTCATCTTCGACGTCCTGTACTTCCTTCGTCCTCGGCGCCAGCCCGACGGCCTTGTGTATCAGGACCCTCATCAACTCATAGACCTTGTCGAAGTCATCAGAGGTTGCGGAAGTCTCCTTCCATAGCCTGAAGAATGCCCACAAGCTCGCAGTATGTAGCCTACTCCATTGTAGCAGCAATGGTCGGAAGGCCCTCTCAAAATTTGTCCGCGACTCCAATATCTGATATGTCTTAGCATCATCCAACTCAGACTTGTCTACCTCAAACTGCTGGAAAAGGATGTTTGTTATTGCCAGACTCGCACGAGCAACGGGACACCGTTGTTCACTTGGCTTTGCACTTTGCTCCAATATCACCTTCTGAAAGCCATCCTCGTGTTTCCTTACGAAGTCGGTGAAATCCATCATCCCCAGGAACCCTACCTCACCAAACTCCCATGCTGGTGACTCCGTCTCGAATCCTAGTCTCCTCCATTTTTCTGGGTGATGTCGTTTACTACCATTTGTTTTCGCATCCTGGGGGGATTTGTTTGGTGCGCTGGCAAGATGCAGTCCCTTCAAAGCTATTCGGTGCTCCTTCTTTTCTAAGTCAACCTTTACATCCCGCCATTTTCGTAACAATACCTTCGTAAGGGCCTGGAACTCAAGTAACGGGTGTGCAAGATCTTGTAGCGCGGAGCTTTGCATGAGAATCTAGGTGAGATGCTACATCAGTGCCACATTGCATAATAGATTGTGCTCTACAGATAATCTTACGAAGACTGCCTTGATTACACCTAAATCCTGTAACCTCTTGATAAACCGTGGCCACTCATTATCCGCTTCGTTTGTAATGGCATCTCTCATCAACGAGTTGATCAATTGTAGTGAGTTTGCACATAGTGCATGGTCTGCACTCGATAACCTGCTAACCAGCATTTCAAGAAACTGTGGGTGAGCTGCGATCGCCGGCCGCAGTGCCCGGAAGCCGAAGGGGCCTGGATTGGACATCTGGGGGTTGTATCCATGATGGAATGTGAACGACTGAGGGACTGGGGCTGGTTGTGACGTTCGATTTCCAGAATGTGGGTGAGAGACGATCGAAACGAGAATTGACATGGCACCACGAAGGATATTGACGAGTGGGTGGGTGACAATCAGCTCCACTACCTGCTGGAAGTCAGCCATTACCCTCCATCTCTCCTAAGTTTGTCATTTCCACTGCTTCGCTGGTACCCTCCGAGGACCCCTTGGCCCCCTCGCACCCCCTTCACCGTCCCGGCCTTGCATCTAGAGAATTCAAACGGAGAAACTCACCCTCCCAATCAACTCCGGGTTCACATATTCCCACCCCTTATCCAGCTCAAGCAGCCTGCTGAAGCTCGTCAGACTGTACGCTAGCGTATTCCCACTCGCAGTCAAGGCCAAATTCCGAAGCTTTAGCAGGCCCCCCTGGCTAATGAAAACCTCTGCGAAGCTTGGGTCCCCGATATTGCTTTGCAGTTTGAACACGGCCATTTTCCGCACCGCGTCCTCCTCGTGCGAGAGCCGCTCGATTAGCTCGGTAATGTTATCCATGCTAATGTGCGTTGTTGAGGGGGGCGGGTGGAATGGGAGGTAAGATGGGAGTGATATGGTTGTTTAATTTTCCTGGCGATAGCCGCTTCTTGAGTGGTTTTAATTGCGGGATGTTATTATCGTGAAAGCTCCCCCCTAGGCTTCCTAGGCTTGCGAGCTAGCGGGAAGGGCTTCGCAGAGAAGGGATGAAAATGCTCTAGAAAATGCTTGCAATTGAACCGTGGGCGCTTTTTAATTTTGTTTGCTCTTTTGGATTAAGGAGCTCGGGCGGGCCATGGTGATAGCGATATGTAGAGGGTCTAAAGGAGTACGATAGGCCCCGCATCCAATAAAAAAGTACTTTGCAACATTCTCTCCCCTGAATCCTGTCGCGTCTCGCGCGCTCCATGGTACAATACTATCGGCATGCCGCACGTCCAGCGCTTGCCGACGCCAAAGTCCCGTGATCTGAGCCGTAAGACTACTTCATACAACTCTTTCCTTTACTCCTTCACCAGTCTCGCTCCTTCACTGTCTACGAGGGGTTGTGTAACCAGATTATGCGAGACTAAGGTAGACAGACTTTCTGGAGTTTACCCCATGACAGACTTTTTTTTGTTTTTTGAAGTCTATACGTCTTTCCCCGAAGGGAGTCTAGGCTATGAGACGGCCCCGTTCCCGCCCCTTTGAAGGTTTGGGTGTACCCACGGCATAAACGCCCTGCCTCCCGAACCAATGAAAATCCTAACCCCATACCCCATGAAAGAAATGATAGTATTCTCCCCAAGAGCAAGATATTCATATTCATATTCATAAAATTAAAAAAAGCTAACAACAGGCCTTACGGTGCATCACGGTGACCTACCTGATACAACAGCCAATGTCATGTCATGAACCACCCCAGAAACAACTTTCACAACCATAGTTGAGCCTGGGTTCAATATATATGAAGCTCTGCATCCTCCGTAAGAGAAGAAGCCATGCCTAGTGAAAGGGAGAACAAGGGCCATCTTGTCCATACATAGTACATTGAGGTATGATAGTCAAATCCTCTCGCCTCATATCCTAAGGCTCCAAGGCGTAAAGGCTGAAAAAAAAGAAAAGTCAAATCCTTATGCTTTATCGGGTCACCCTGAACATAGAGATAGAAGCTGATCAGTAGAGCCAGATTCTGCAAGGCAAGACGCTCGACATGCAGCAAAGACTATCAGGCGGCTCATGCAGTACTACCTTGGAGGTTTAGAGAAGACAAGCTGACACATGTGAAAAGTAGATCCCACATAAACCCATGTACCTACTCTTCCTTCCCAATGCCGATCCCTTGATACGGTTTCATGTCAAAAAAGCTTGGTTGTTCCAAAACCATCCTCGCGGTCATATCACCGTGGCATTGAGAACTGGAGGATTGCCTTCACGGTGTGCTCACCGATACATCAATTGTAACCTTAGGCATTGGGTGGATCCACTGGCTATTTTGTGAGGCTCCGACCTTCGCCCGCTTGAACTGGGGTATATACTGTATATACCTGCGGGTAGGGGCTACAAGCGGGCTAGCTATGATCACCACTCAGCCAGTCAGCTTCGTGCCCGCTGTCTGTTTTGTTTTGTTTCTGATACCGTGAATCAATGAATCGAGCACGTGGTGATAGCTGATTTCTTCTTTGGTCCCACCTCCACTTCAGAGCCAAACTACCGCATCCACTGGGAGAGAACACTCCATGTCGCTTTTTAAGACATAGGCCGAGCTCACGCCGGAAAGTCGATATATAAGGTCAAAAAAAGTGGCTTTAACGTGAGCTCGGCCTATGGCTTAAAAAGGCAACATGGAGTGTTCTTTCCCAGTGGATGCTGTACTTCAAATGATATCATGGGATCTCTCTTAACTTATTACTAATTCAGGCCTTTATACGTACATATACTGTAGCTGCAACACTGCCTGCAACACAGCCTGCACCATATCAGAGAAACCGCCAGGCATGGGCAACCCGCATGCATCCACCCACTAAGTCAGGTAATGCTATCTACCTATTGCCTAACGGCACAGACCACCTCGTCTGGTTTCATGAAACTCATTCCTTGTAATCATTTGGTGCTTAGGTATTTTACGCCACTGTAGAGGATGGCGCGCACCCAGCCAGTGTGTGCAAGAAAGCGGTGAAATTTTTTCTTCTTTTAACCTGGGGGCCGTTTGCGTTACGATGAGGGGAAGTGCAGAATTGGCAGAAATTTCTCTCGAGACTATCCACAAATATACCTAATTATACAGCAAGTACTATAGCAATTGTAAATTCAGATATGAGTATATCAGACCTGGCTTTATTAACCTGCCCAAAGAACGCAGGCCTTACTGATTGTGTAAGGTTAACGCTTCCAGGTAGATAGATGTCAAGGCCGGTCGGAGTTGGGGGTCTTGGTATGAGACTAGTCAAGGCCGGAATTACATTGCCAGTCAGTCCTGCCCCGGCATGTTCTGCGTGCGGTAGTGCTCCGCAAAACATCAATCAACTCACTCATCCTCAGCTAAAAAAGTGCCTCCACCAATATTGCTCTGCCTGCATTTTGCATCATGTATGATACTTTCGGTTTAATGGCACACATTGGTTTATTTTACGTACAATGTTTCCTCCTATTTCCACACTCCAGAATTCACAGTACATCCTACCCCCCTCGCCATCGTCATCTTGCCCTGCAATACCCGTGAACCGTACCTATGTACTATTTATGTATTATTTCCCTCCATAATACAGCCTAACCAGAGATAGATATTCACAATCCCCTGCCATGTGCTATCTAACTCACATTAGCCCACCCAAAGGGTGGAGGGGATGACCAACCACGTCAGTAACTCAGAGAGAAAAACACAGAAGAAAAAAATATAGGAACTTTTAGTACAGCAAAGAAAGTGCCTCCCAGCGCCTCCCCCCCACGCGCGCTATCGTCCCCGCGTTATGTCCCATATCCACCCGTCCCTCACCGTGACTCACCGTACATGTGTGTAGAGAAGAAAGAAGTAGAGGGGAAGAAAATGTAAAGACTCGAAAAACCCCAACCCCGGAAAAGATAAATGGATCACAAACATGAGTTGATGCAAAGTAAGCTTCCTTTCTGCCGAGGAAAGGGATATAATACAACTAAGTGAGATTGGTGGTGATGGTGATAATGGTCATCGTTGTCGAGGCAGAAATGGAAGCCAGAAAACATAAGAAAAAAAAGGGAAGAAAAATAATCGCCCAAAAGACCATAGCGCCTAAAGAAACATATCCACCAAATGTCAAGATAGTAGTTGCCCTGTTGAGAAAGTGGAAGAACAAGAAACAAAAGAAATAGGTGCATAGTGTAAATAAACAAAGTCCAAACGATGAGGACTTCGAGAAGCCCCCCCAGAGTGCGTGCTGTGTATTTTATCTTGTTGGTATCCGTTCTTATTATTCTATCGTCTGGCCGAAGGTGCTGACTCGAACTCCAGTAAAACCGTTGAACCCAGGCCCAAACTTATTTTCTCCAACCAACGTTCCATAGCACATGTGCAATATCTCTCGCGGTGTTCACTGCATCAACAGCCCGTCCGAGCAAGCCTGCCGGGCTCTCCCCTTCGTCTGAGTCGGATTCAATTGCCTTTCCATCACCTTCCCTCGCCTCAATGCCAAATCTCGGACGTGCAATTGCCACGCTGTCCCGCCTATTGGCAAACGCGCCACTTGGTTGCCAGGCATAATCATCCAAGTCGTCGTCATCGTCAACTAAGAAGTTAGACTGGACGGTGGTACCAGACACTGCTGTAGACAAGTTTGAGGATGTAGCATTGGAAGGGCCCGTAATGGACACTGCAAAGGAAGATGATAGAAGAGAGACGAATCCATTACCTAGCGGCTCTTGCTTTCCTGGCTCTGGCTCATCCACGGGCTTCAGTGTTGTTGATGGCAACATGGCAATGGTCTGGTGCTCACTGAAACTTCCCCTTGGCGTGCTCCTTGCACTACATCTCGAGGAAGGCATCATCACCAGACCATCATCAGAGGAGTCACTGTCATCATCCACACCAATGTCATAGCCAAAATCCTCATCATCCCCCTTATCTACGGCAATGCACTGCTCCACCCGGTTGTTGAAATGGATATGCCTAGAATAATTAGGAGAGTGAGTTCCTGTCGACAGTGCTGAAGGCAACTCATTTGTATTGACCTCACTTTCCCTCACATACCGGAAAGGATATGCTGTAAAGTCTGAGTGTGCTCTGTTGCTCAGTGATGGTCGTGAAATTTTTTGGCTCTCAGATTGCTGGGACTGAATTGCTGCTGCTGCCTGTTTTAACAAACTAGACGTCGACAATGACCGCTGTAACATAACTTCGGACATGCTCCTCTTTTTCAAAATGGGCTTTTTTGATGTACGAACAAGGGCGTTTAATGATTGTATTGGCTGGTCCATTGATGGTGATATTGGTGAGGGATATTGCGATATTTTATCCTCTCCGGTGGAAAGGGGGCCGTACAACCAGGTAACATCACAGTCCTTCAGCCTGCATTTATTAGCTACAAAAAATCACCAACTATAGCAGCGAGGGCTTACCAATTCAATCTCTCTGGTGGTAGAGTCTTCAGACCATATTTTGCCTTTGCCCATGTGCGCCATGAGGCATTCTCTAATCTAGCACCGTTTTGATAAACATTCCTCTTCCCTATCATGTACCTCCATGAAGACCATATATCCTCCTCTTTCCAATTATGGGATAGGTAGTCAACATGCCTGGATGGCTCATGTTGTATTGTATTATCGTCGAATGCTATGTAGAGGGGTTGTTCTGACTCGGGCGAATGCAGTGGAGATATTGTGCTTTCTGAAGTGGACGTACAGCTCTCGGAATTATACAATAACGGGGAGGGGTCCAGGTCTGGTGAAGCATTCGGTGTAATGGTCTCCGCATAGTCATAGACGGGGAAGTCTAGGTCCTCGTCTTCATCTTCGTCGTAGTCACCAAACAGGAATTGACTCCGGTTAGCCTGCGGTACAGGCACTCTGGTGACGATAGTATTACCTTGTCTGTTGTAGGAAGAGGAATATGCGCTATGACTGTCGAATCGCTTTGGAGGCTGCTGGTAAGGCCGAGGAATTGGAGTCGTCGATGTCGAGGAGCTGCTTGGGTGGGAAGATCGGCGGCCACGGGTGTGTGTTGGCCTGTAGTGCTCCACAAACTGTGAGGAAGCTGATAGTACCTCAGTCATTTTGCTGGTACCAGATGCTTATCTGATATTCACAGCAAGATATTGCTAGCGAAAGACCAATCTTGGTGTGTTGGGAGTGGTTGCTGCAATTGATTGGGGAGGAAGCACCAGTTGCAGGACTCCACTCGAACCGATCACCCGTTTAGAATGGCTGCTCGTATCAATCGACGACTGGAGGGACCAAGAAGAATAAAAGGGAAGAGGAGCGAGAAAATAGGCAGAGGGACGGAGGCATACATAAAAAAAATAAGCAATGGCGGAAAAGACAGGATGAAGAGATCCAGTAAGACTTGGAGCTGCGCTACCAGCTAGAG